>Ga0070735_10000191_pt1 | contig 74515 bp, 72 predicted proteins | sample Coa_R1_FD_66443 | JGI IMG/M metagenome (GOLD analysis project Ga0070735, IMG submission 66443) | Surface soil microbial communities from Centralia Pennsylvania, which are recovering from an underground coalmine fire - Coalmine... | ecosystem: Environmental > Terrestrial > Soil > Unclassified ...
CCACCGCGACGGCCAATACCGCGATGACCAAGATCAGCTGTCCGATAATCATGGCATCACCGCCTATCGCCCCCGGTAGTGCATGCTTCCCAGAGGGTGGCGGCGCGTAACGCAGCGCCGCCACAAAGGGAAAAGGCCTCAGGGCAGGTCGACCCCGGGGCCTTTCTCAGCCTACGTTACCTGGCCGCGTGAGCCGCGACTGCGGTCACGGCAACTCCGGCCAGAAACCACACAAGAAGCACCGGCATTGTCGTCACCTCCATGTTGTTGTTCTCGTCGTCTCCCTCGTGGCAGGCGCGACGGCCTGACAGTGTTCCCCATCTCTCCGAAGCCCGAAACCCGAAGCGACGCGATCAAGAGAACGATGCGCTCCGTGAGCAGCCGGCCGTGATATTGCCAGGTTTCGTGCGGACAACCCACCGGCCAGGTACGCTCACGGCGCCACCACAGGCGGAGGCTCCCGTGCGACCGGGGGTGTGCGAAGGAGCGAGGATGGCCGAACGATCCCGGCTCGATACGAAGGGAACAACGGCGAGCGCGCCGCTGTTCACGTTTACGCCTAGCGGTAGGTACCAGGGTATCGTGGCCGGCGCCTCGTCTGGCACCCCGATCCTATTTCCTGACCAGGTACACGCCGCAGAGATACGTCGATGCGAAGATCAGTCCGAACGGAATCCACGTTCCGAGCACGCTCTTGAACATGTCAAAGTTCCTCTCGATAAGGTGCGCGACCACCACGACGTCCAAGAGCATCGCGACCGCGACGAAGATCGCGGCAGTTTGCAACGGGGTCGTGTACGCAAAGACACTGAAGTAGACAAACGACAACACACCGAACAGGATCGGAACTGCGACGGCATGGATGATCAGCGCGGTGCGCATCGAGGTCGTGCGCCGCCCAATCGCGATGATGGCCCCGCACAAGGCCCACCCGACGACGGCGTGCGCCAAGATGACGAGAGTTTTCGTCAGCCACATGCGGGCGTGTATCGGAGTCTTGGGTCCATCGGGACCGCCCTCGGCGCTATGTCGTGGAGGCGACAGCCCGCTGTATCCGCCAATGTCCCACTTACACAACCGATGAAAGGCTCCTTCGCCCCACATGCGCTCGGAATCGCCTCATGCGACTGTTCGGCAGGAACGCCGGTCCGCCAACGGGACGGGTGACGGAGCCGCACCCGTAGAACCAACGCCGCGTGGCCGCGCCGTATTCATTCCGCACACTGCCGGACTACCTCCGGGCCCATCTTCGCCTGGTGTTCGTCGGCATCAACCCCGGGCTCTACTCCGTCGAGCGCGGGCACTACTTCGCGCGGACGACGAGCCGGTTCTGGCCGGCGTTCTCTCACTCGACGCTGTCGGCACCGGTGCGCGCAGAGCTCGGGCGAACCATGCTCGGGCCGGAAGACGACCGCCGCCTGCTGCGATTTGGCATCGGGTTCACAGACGTCGTGAAGGTCCCGAGCCGCAACGCCGCGGCGCTCCGGCCCGCCGACTTCCGGACCTGGGCGCCCCGCCTGCTGCACCGTCTCGAGAGTTGCCGGCCGCGCACGGCGTGCTTCCATGGGGTGACGGCGTACCGGGCGTTTGCGCGCTACGCGCTTGGCGAAGCGCGCTCCGATTGGCCGCTCGGCGCGCAGTCGCTGACGGTGGGGGACACCCGCGTGTTTGTTGTGCCGAACCCAAGCCCCGCCAACGCGCACTTCCGGATCGAGGATCAGATCCGCTGGTACGACCGGTTGACGGAGTTCCTGGAGGGTCTCGCAACCGCGCGCGCGCCGCGGTGACCGGCGTCATGGCGTCGGCCCCCCGGCGCCCACAACGCAGGGAACGCCCCCCGACCGTCCCGAACCACTGGTCCGTGCCCATCGGCGCCCACGTGTCCATCAGCGGCCACCTCTACGAGGCGATCCCGCGCGCCCAGGCGATCGGGTGCGAGTGCTTGCAGATCTTCGTCGGCAGCCCGCGCCAGTGGCGTCTCGTCACGTATCCGGATGCGGATCTGGCGGAGTTCCGGAAGCGCCGCCGCGCGGCGGGACTGGATCCGCTCGTTGCCCACGCGCCGTATCTGATCAACCTCGCCACACCCGACCCGGCGCTGCGCCGGCGGTCGGTCGCCGCGCTCGCCCACACGCTCCAAGGCGTGGACGCGCTCCGCGGCTACGCCGCGATCACGCACATCGGCGCCGCCCCGGGCGTCTCCTGGCCGGAGACCCGCCGGCGCATCGCCGGCGCCGTCCGGTCCGCCCTCGGAGAGAGCGCTCGCGCCAGATTGCTGCTGGAGGGCAGCGCGGGCGGCACGATCGGCGGGCGGTTCGAAGAACTGCGGGACATCCTCGACGAGGTCGGAGCCGCCCGCCGGGTCGGCGTGTGTCTCGACACCGCTCACCTCTTCGCCGCGGGGTGGGATCTGCGGACGCCGGACGGCGTCGCGGCGACCGTGGATGCGTTCGCGCGAACCGTCGGCCTCCGCCACCTGCACGTGCTCCACCTGAACGACTCCAAGAGCGCGCTGGGATCGCGCCTGGACCGCCACGAGAATATCGGCGAGGGGCGGATCGGGCGCCGGGGGTTTCGCGCGGTGTTCGCGCATCCGGCGCTGGGCCGATTGCCGGCGATGATCGAGACGCCCGGGTTCGCGCACGCCGGGCCGGACCGACGGAACATCGCCATTCTCAAGCGGCTGCGGGCCGCGGCGCGGGCGGAGCGCCCGCGGCCATGAAGTGCGCGAACCATCCCGACCGCATCGCGCTCGGCTACTGTTCCAACTGCGGCAAGGCGCTGTGCGCGCGATGCCTGGTGCGGACGTCGACCGGCAACTACTGTGAAACGTGCGCGACGAGCGGAGACCGCCCGCCGCGGACGCGGCGGGCGATCCCGTGGTGGGCGATTGCGCTCGGCATCCTCGTCGTCTTGTTCCTGATTCGCGCGTTCATTCGCTGACCCGCGCGCGGTCGGCCCCCGCTCCCGGGCCGTTATCCGCGACGACCGCCGTCGCGCTCGACCGCCGATCGAAGGGCGCGGAGGTTTTCCTCTGGCGTGTCGGGCGAGATGGAGCACCCTGGGCCGATCATGACCCGCACTCCTTGGGTGTCGTCGAGTGCGGCGGCCACCTCGGCGGTCAGGGCCTGCGGTGACATCTCGCGGATCCGCGGTTTGGCGCTAACCCCTCCGATCACGGCGCGGTTGGTTCGGTCGCGACCTACCGCCAGCCCGGGATTGCCTGCGTCCAGCGCCCAGTTGAGGAGCGGGGTGGGCAGGTCGTCCGCGACGTCGAAGTAGAGGCGCGGGCCGCAGAGATGCAGCATGTTCGCCCACCCCGGCGCGGCGGTCGCAAGCAGGTCGCGGTCGTACGGCAGCCCGAATTCGGCGTACTCCGAACGCGTCATCTGATCGGCGCTGGCCGCTTTGACCGCAAAGAAGATCCCGTCCGCCCCGTTCTCCAACGCGAGCCGCGTGTAGCCGATCAGGGTGTCACGAATCGCCGTCAACGCCCGATGCGCCTCGACCGGGTGGTGCCTGATGAGGTCCAGTAGGCGCGGTTCTCGATCTGGTGATCCGCCGAGCATGTACGACAGCACCATCGCCGGGGCAAACACGGTCTGGAGAATCGGCACTCCCGCGCCCGCGGCGCGGCGCACGGCACGGAGCGCGGTGACCTGTTCCCCGAGCACGCCGGCAGAGGGATCAAGCGGACGCACGCTCGCAAGGTCCTGGGGCGACCGCACCGGCCACGCCGTGATCACCGGGGCGACCGCACGCGCCGTCGACGGTTGATACCGGACGCCCCACCCCTCCGCAAACACGGTTGCGCGACTCTGAATCTTGATGATATCCCAGTCGTACCGCCGGAACTGTTCGACGGTCTCGGCGGCGAGCTCGTCCGCGGTGTGTTCGCGGGCGAAGTGGTGCCACCAGAAACTGATCGGCGGCCGGTCGACCGGCGCGCCCGCGAGCGCCCGCCGCACCCGTTCGGCTTTCTCCATCGTCCTGTTCATCTGTCCCACCGTGCCACGCTCAGCGGGGCCGCCAACGCCTGACCTGGCCGCGCGCGATCGCCGCTTACCGCCGCGGCGTCGCAGGCGCGCCCAGGTCCATGCGGGCAAAGAGCGTCTCCAGCACCAGGCGCGGGTTGAGATTGCGCCGGAGGTTCGTCTTGGCCTCCTCGATGGCGGCCGCGGTCCGGCGCAGGGCGGCGGGCGAGGTGCGGGCCGCCCACGCCACCACCTCCGCGCGGGCGTCCAGGTTTGCGAGCTGCGCCGCCTCCCCCGCCTCCTGCCAGACGACCACGTCGCGCACCCACAGCAGCGCGACGTCGAGCCACCGCTCGATTTCGTCCTTCTGCTTCGCCACCGCTTCGGCCGCGTCGAGCCGCTGCACGGCATCGCCGCGTTCGACAAGCTCGAGCGTGCGCAGCACCTCGGCGCGACGATCAAATGGCGCCTCTCCGGCCGCCGCGGCGGCGAGCGCGACACCGACTCGTCCGCCCGAGATGGCCGCGAGAAACGCCGCGCGGTCTGGGGGCACCCCGGCCCGCTCGGTCAACGCGCGGGCGATCTCCGGCGCGGACACGAACGAGAAGCGGACGAACTGCGAGCGCGACACCAGCGTGGGCAACAGCGCCGTCGTGGACTCTGAGATCAAGATGATCACGATCCCCTGCGGAGGCTCCTCCACGATCTTGAGCAGACTGTTAGCGGCCTCCGCGCGCATCGCCTCGGCGTCCTCGACGACGAACACCTTGCGCGAACCCTCGTACGGACCGTAGGCGGCTTCCCGCTTGAGGTCGCGGATCTGGTCGATGCCGACCGCCCGTCGCTCCGCCCCGGTTTCGCTCCGCCCGGCCGAGATCACGCGCAGATCCGGATGCGCGCCCGCGACGACCTTGCGGCACGCGGGGCACCGTCCGCAGGCGTCGTCGCCGCCCTCGGCACACAGCAGCGCCTGGGCGAAGGCGCGCGCCGCCGTCAGGCGACCGACCCCGGATGGACCGACAAAGAGATAGGCGTGGGAGACGCGGCCGCTCCGGAGCGCCCCGCGGAGCAGGGCCTGGGCGTGCCGCTGGTCGATCAGGTCGCGGAAAGGCACTCGGCGCCGGTCAGATCTTGACGAGCCGCTCCACGTCCAACACGAACACGGTTGCGCCCCCGACCTGGACCTTCACGGGATACGAGATGTAGGAATCCACGGGTTCGACGACCGGCGGCAACGGGCTGACGAGCTGCTCGCGCACCCGGCATGTCTTCTGGATGACGGCGAGGGCCGCATCCACTCTGTCCTCGTCGGTGCCGATCAAGATCGTGGAGTTGCCCTCGCGGAGGAACCCGCCGGTGCTGGCGAGCATCGTTGCCTGAAACTCGGCGGCGACGAGCGCCTCCATGAGACGCCGGGAGTCTTTCTCCTGGACGATCGAGAGGATCAACTTCAAGAACGGTCCCTCCTCTCGGGCCCTTGCGCGCTGCGCAGTAATCCGTCCACCACATACCAGATCGCCCGGTGCACGTCGTCCACCGACCCGCGTGCGTCGACGACCCGGATTCGCCGAGGCTCATTCACGGCGAGGGCGAGAAACCCCTCTCGGACCCTGTCATGAAACGCCACCGTCTCCCGCTCGAGGCGGTCCCCCCCGTCCCACCCGTCCGCCCGGCCGGTGCCGGCGGACGCCTGACGCGCCCGCCGCAACCCCACCGCCGGATCGATGTCGAGCAGCAGGGTCAGGTCGGGAAGCAACCCTCCCGTCCCGACCTCGTTCACGGTCCGCACGACGTCGATCCCAAGGCCGCGCCCGACGCCCTGATACGCCAGGGACGCGTCCACGTACCGATCGCAGACCACGACCGCCCCCGCGGCGAGCGCGGGACGGATCACCTCGGCGACGAGCTGCGCGCGCGACGCCGCGAACAGCAGCATCTCGGTGCGGGGGGACAGTTCACCGTGGCGCGGATCGAGCAGGAGCGAGCGGATCCGCTCGCCGACCTCCGTGCCCCCGGGCTCGCGGAGGCGAAGCACGGTTCGCCCCGCCTTGCGGAGCGCGTCCACGAGCAGACCGCCCTGCGTGGTCTTGCCGGCGCCCTCGGGCCCCTCCAGCGTCAGGAAGAGGCCAGCGTGCTCCCGGGGAGCCGCATCGGAGGTGTCACTGCGGATAGATCACCACCCGCCGGAACGGGTCGCTCCCCTTGCTCTCCGAGGCGAGACCGTAGCGCTCGATCAGCTGGTGCTGGAGCCGGCGGACGTACGAGTTCTGGGGGGACAGCTCGACCGGTTGCGCGGCCGACATCACTTCCGAGATCGCCTCCTCCACCTCGCGGAGCGCGATCTCCTCAGCACTCAGCCGGTCCTCCACGCCGAAGATCTCCCGCAGCACCGCCTCGATCTGTGACAGGGTGTTGCTCTTGATCACGTGCGTAGGAAGCCCGCGGGTTCCGGCCTCTCGAAGCCGTTTCGGCTGCCGCTTCTCCTGCGACTTCAGCGTCAACAGCACGTCCGCCCCGTACAGCGTGTCCGCGATGGTGGCCGGGACGCGTAGCTCGCGGATGGCCCGCTCCAGGCGATTTCGGCTGACGGCGTACGGATAGATCCGCACCACCTTGTGCGGTACGGTGGGGGTCGCGCCCCCGCCGGGCCGGTACCCGTTCGCGGACGGCGGCGGCTCGTGGGCCTCGCCGCTGCTAATCCGCACCTCGCCCTCGGCCGTCCGGGTCCGAATCTCCGGCCGCGGCATCGTCCCCCGCAGGAACCGGTCCACGACCTGGGCGACGTCGTGATGCACCGCCAGTCGGTCTTTCTCCTGGATCTCGATGACGACGTCGAACGTCGGAGGCGCCTTGCGCTCCAGCACTGTCTTTTGCGTGCCCCGGCGGCGCGCTTCCTCGTCGCTCAGCGTCACCGCCTGAATCCCGCCGATCAGATCACAGAGGGTCGGGTTCTGCAACAGGTTGTCCAGGGTGTTCCCGTGCGCCGTGGCGATCAGCTGGACGCCGCGCTCCGCGATCGTCCGCGCCGCGAGCGCCTCGGCCTCGGTCCCGATCTCATCGATCACGATGACCTCAGGCATGTGATTCTCCACGGCCTCGATCATCACCGCGTGCTGCAGCTCGGGGTAGGGCACCTGCATCCGGCGCGCGCGGCCGATCCCGGGATGCGGGATGTCGCCGTCGCCCGCGATCTCGTTGCTCGTGTCGACGATCACGACCCGCTTGCCGACCTCGTCACTCAACACCCGCGCGCTCTCGCGCAGCAGCGTGGTCTTCCCGACGCCCGGCCGGCCGAGCAGCAGCACGCTCTGCCCCGCTTCGATCACGTCCCGCACGATGTCCACGGTCCCGAACACGGCGCGCCCGACGCGCAGGGTCAGGCCGATGATGTCTCCGACGCGGTTCCGGATCGCCGAGATGCGGTGGAGCGTGCGTTCGATGCCCGCGCGGTTGTCCTTGCCGAACGTCCCCACGCGGCTTGTCACGTACTGCATCTCTTCCCGCGCGATGAACTCGTCCGACAGCCGCACCGCCCGGCCCGCAAACCGCGCCTCGGGCTCCCGGCCGAGGTCGAGCACCACCTCGATCAGGCCGTCGACGTCCTCGTGCGATTCGATCCTGCGACGAATGTCCGGGGGCAACACGGCGAGCAGAAGGTCGAGGTTGTCGGTAATGTGGATCTGGTGGCCTGCCACCACCACTCACCTCACCTGGCCTTTCCGGAGTCCGACCCGCCCGGTCGACGGATCGGTTTGACCCCGCAAAAAGACAATGAGGAGAAGCCCTCTGGCGGCTCTCCTCTGGCCGAGGCCACTACTATAGCGTACCGCATCTTCGCCTACATTATATAGGGGCATCCGGCGGACTGCAACAATCTCCTGGCGCGGCGGCGCCCCGGCGGCGTTAGCCGGCTCGCCCTCACTCCACCGCGAAGATGAGGCACTTCAGATAGCGCGTCTCAGGCATCGCGGGATGGACCGGATGGTCGCGCGCCTGCGAGCGACTCTCGACGAGCCGGATCCAACGGCGCGCGTCGCAGGCGGCCTGCCACACCGTCTCACGGAGCGCGGTCTCGTCCACGTGGTACGAGCACGAGCACGTCACCAGCCAGCCGCCTGGCGATGTGAGCTTGAGCGCGCGCAGGTTGATCTCCTTGTAGCCCGCGAGCCCGGAGGCAAGCGCACCACGCGTCTTGGCGAACGCGGGTGGGTCGAGGACGACGAGGTCGAAGCGGGCGCGCTCACCGCTCAGACGGCGCAGCTCGTCGAACGCGTTGCCGGTGATGAGGCGGAAGCGGTCGCCGGCGCGGTTCAGCGCGCCGTTCCGGCCGGCGATCGCGACGGCCTCCTCCGACGCCTCGATCCCCGTCACGGAGACGGCGCCGTGATGGACGGCGTGCAACGCCCACGCGCCCGTGTAGGAGAAGCAGTCGAGGACCGTGCGGCCGGCGGCGAGCTCCGCGGCGCGGATCCGGTTTTCTCGCTGATCGAGAAAGAACCCGGTCTTCTGCCCCCGCGCCACGTCCACGATAAACCGGACGCCGGCCTCGTCGATCTCGATCTCCGTGGCTCCGCCGCCGGCGAGCCACCCCATCTCCCGCGGCAACCCCTCCAGACGGCGCACCGCGGGATCGTTGCGGGCGAAGACGCCGCGGGAACCCACGAGATCCCGCAGCAGGTGGACGAGCATCTCCTTCCGGCGATCCATCCCGAGCGTCAGCGTCTGAACGACGAGCACATCCGCGTACCGATCGACGATGAGACCGGGCAGGCGGTCGCTTTCCCCGAACACGAGACGGCACGCGGTCGCGTCCGGGGCGACGCGCGCACGGAGCGCAATCGCGCTCTCAAGGCGCTCGCGAAAGAACGCCTCGTCGAGCGCCCGGCCGGCGGGCGCCAGCAGGCGGACGGTGATCACAGACCGGGTATTGAGGAGACCCACGCCGACGCTGCGGCCGCCGGCGGTGAGTACCTCGACCGCGTCGCCATCCGCCGGCGCCCCCTCGAGACGCGCGATGTCCGTACGGTACACCCACAGGTGGCCCGCGCGGATGCGCGCATCGCGGTCGGGGTGGAGCACGACGGCAGGGTGGCCCCGGGCGATCCGCGGAGCCGGCGGACGCGGGTGGCCCGGCGCCGGGCTAGAAGAGGCTGGTTTGCGCCGGCTGTTCGACGCGGGACTCCTCGTCGGCGCCTTCGAAGATGTGGATTTCACCGAACACTCCGTCGTAGCCCGGGCGAATCACGACGCGCCCCTCGCGCACGCGACGCAGCCCGTCCACGATCCGCGGGCGGGCGTGCCGTGCGACTTCCTCGAGCGGCACGTCCAGGAGCACGCCGAACTCACTGCCGAGCTCGTGCACCAACCGAAAGTACTCTTCCCGCACGCCGCCCGTGCCGGGTTGCGACCCAAGGGCCTCGGCGATGATCTCCTCGAGCGGGATGAGGTTTCGAAACGGCACGCGGTCCTGGGCGCCGCCGCCCGGGGCGCGGTCCGCGATCGCCTCCACGCGCGACATCACACCGACTGTGACCGGGCGCCCGCACGAGGGGCACCGTCCCTTCGCCGCTGTCGTCTCCTGCGGCGACAACCGGCGCTGGCACGATCGGTGACCGTCGAAATGGTACTTCCCTTCCTCCGGGAAGAACTCGATCGTGAACAGGAACTTGGACCGGTCGCGCTCGCGCAGGATCCGCAGGATCTCGGCGTAGTCCATCTCGCAGTCAAGCACGTTGGCTTCGCGACCGAGCTTCGCGGGGGAGTGCGCGTCGGAGTTGCTGACCAGCGTGACGCTGTCGAGCTCCGAGAGCCGCCAGTTCATCGGCGGATCGCTGCTGAGCCCCGTCTCCGCCGCGGCGATGTGCTTGGCCTGGTCCCCGAAGCACTCCGCGAGCGAATCGAACCCCGAGTTGCTCCCGTACAACGAGAACCAGGGCGTCCACACGTGCGCGGGGATGATCATGCACTGCGGGGAGATCTCCATCACGTACTCGACGAGCTTGTCGCTCGGCAGCGACAGCGTCGGCCGGCCGTCGGCCATGAGGCTGCCGAACCGGGCGAGCACCGCGTTGATCCGATCCACGACCTCGAACCCCGGCGCCAGGATGACGTTGTGAATCTTGCGGAGGCGCCCCCCTTGCGGGTAGATGTTGCTGACTTCGACGGTCAGCATGAAGTGTTGCGCGCCGTGGGTGAACAGCCCCCGACCCGTCGGCTTCAGCTTCGCCTTGAGCTCGCGCAGCCACACCGGATGCGTGAAGTCACCCGTCCCCACGAGCGTGATGCCCTTGAGTCCGCACCACTTCGTGAGATTCTCGACGTCCATGTCCCGGCTGGTTGCGCGGCTGAACTTCGAGTGCAGGTGCAGATCGGCGATGATGCGCATGGAACGGGATTCGCGCCACCGGGACGCGCATCCTGCCATCTCGCGACGGACCGACCCGCGACCGCCTTTCTCGCGACGTCGCGTCCGAAAAACGAGCAGGGAGGCGGCTCCGCATTGAGCCGCCTCCCCTTCGCACTACACGGGTGCGTTCGTGAGTGAGTATGTTGGTGTGCTAGCCGGTAACCCGCACGTTGCTGGCCTGGGGTCCCTTTTGTCCCTGCGTCGCTTCGTACTCGACCTTCTGGCCTTCGTTCAGAGACTTGTAGCCCTCGCCGACGATGCCGCTGAAGTGCACGAACAGATCCTTGCTCCCGTCATCCGGAGTGATGAAGCCATATCCCTTCTCTGCGTTGAACCACTTGACCGTGCCGACCGCCATGATTTTCACCCACCTGGTGTACCAAGCTACCAACCGACTCTGCTGCACCTAACCACACAGTCTGCTGATGCCGTTCTAGTATGACAGATTTTCGGACAAACGCAAGCGATACAGTCGTGTGGGATCCCGCGGCGCCGGGCGCCCGCACCCGGTACTCGCCGGCCCCCTCTGATCGCGCACCCGGCGGGACTGTGGTATGCTTGGGGAGTCGCGTTGGGTTGGTGTGTCTCGCCACCGTCGCCCACGTCCCGCGGCGAAGGGAGAAGCTAATGAGACGCGTTCGCCGGATCAAGAAGCGTCCTTCCTCAGGCAAGACGCGGCGGAGCAAGCAGGCGAAGGCGCGCCGCATCAAGGCGATTCACGACGCGCTCCTCGCGCGCACCCCAGTCACAGAACATCCCTAGATCTCGGTCCCGTGCGTTTCGCCGGGCAGACGCCGCCGCCGGCCGGCGCCGTGGACCGCGTGGGCGCGTCGCCATGCTAAACTGGTTGTAGTGTCCTTTCACGGTTGACGAGGAGGATGGGGATGCGCAGAGACCAACGACAGACGGGCAGCACACGAAACGCCAAACCGCGCAAGATCGATCTGGTGAGCCAGATGGTGGCCCCCGGAGCCCAGGCGGGGCCGTTTCCGTGGGATCGGTCCCTCGGAGAGGTCAAAAAGCCGTCCGGCAGAACATTGCGGCGGTCGTTTGGCGCGGACCTGAGACCCAAGCATTAGGGTTCCACTTCAGGAAGCGCGCCGGGGCAGCGGCGCGCACGCGATACGGCGACGATCGACCCGCGTCGCATCCAAAGAGTGAGACGAGAGGGCATCCGGTGATCGTCCGGGGGCCCTCTCTCCTTACGCATGCACACGGGTTCCAAGGTCCGCACCCGAACAGAAGCGCGCACACCGGGTCTGGAATCTCCGCATCGCTCCGGGCATCCGGGGTCACGCCGACGAGATGGGCGAAGCGCGAGACTCGCAAGGCCAAAGCGATCGGGACCGGCTCGTGCACCCTGGCCGACTGCGCGAGCGCGACGACGCTCCCGGCGCAACGCAGCGCCGAGTCGCTGGACCGAGCGAACCCCTACATCTGCGCGAACATACCCTGCACCAACGCCTTGACGACGAGCGGGGCGACGACCGGGCGACGGACCATCGCCGCGCTCAGGCCGCGCAGCAACGGGCCGAACAACTTGGACTGAAACTGGGTATCACCGGCGTCCGCGATGCTCGCGAGGATCCGCGGGCTCTCAGCGATGACGCGCATGACGGTGTCGAGCTCCGCGTCGGACAGTCGGTTGATCGCGCGCCGGCTGAACGCCGTGAACCTGACTTCGCGTCCGATGCGACGCCGCCATCCGCGCTCGTACGCGCTGAGCGCTGTGCCGTCCCCGCCGACGTACCGTGCGGCCATCTGACCGGCGATCCGGCCGGCGGTCATCGCGTAGTAGATGCCGCCGCCAGACGTTGCCTTCACCATCCCCGCCGCATCACCGACGACGATCACGCGATCGGCGCTGGTCGTCGCCGTCCCGGTCAGCAGCGGAATCCGACCGGCCACCTTCCGCTCGATCACGACGCCCGCCATGCGGCCGCGCATAGCCGGATGAGACGCGAGGAGCCGCTCAAGGTACCACACCGGCCGGCGCGGCGTCCGTTGAGGATCCACGGCGAGCCCAACGCGGCTCGTGTCGTTTCCCACCGGCATCAGCCACGCGAAAAAGCCCGGCGCGACGTCGTCGCCAAAGAACATCTCGGGCGTGTCCTGTTCCACGCCGCCGATGCCGCGGATTTGGTACTGCAGGCCGAACGCGTGCCGCCGGGGAATCGCGACGCCCAACATCTCGAGCAGGCGCGGGGCCGATCCCTCCGCGTCGATCACGAGAGGCGCGCGCGCCTCGAACGTGCGGCCGGCGCGCGCGCCCCGGACGGCGACGCTGCCGTTGACCCGCGCCGCCTCGGTCACCCGGACCCCGGTCACCAGCTCCGCGCCGGCCTCTTGCGCCCGTTGCGCAACCCACCGGTCGAACACGATCCGATCCACCGCATATGAGTCCACGGTGGACCGCCGGACCCGCACCGCGACCCCGCTCGGCGAATAGAGCACAGCCGCGCTGACCGCCGTGTGCGCGAGCGTGCGGGGGATTTCCAGTTCGTCGAACGCGTGGAACGACAGCTTGCCGGTGCAGTGGCTGGGGACGCCCACCGTCGGGTGTTCCTCGAGGAGCAGCGTGCGCAGCCCGGCGCGAACGGCCGTCCGCGCGGACTCCGCACCGCCGGGCCCGGCGCCTATCACGATCACGTCATAGTCAGCCACGGGGCTCACTGGGTTCGCGGCGTTGCAGGGCATTTCCTCCCCGTCCCCAAACGTATTCCCACACATGGGCGTTCGGCTCGGCATCGGGCTGCTGCTCGTTCTTCTGCTCAGCGCCGCGCTCGGCGGCACCGGCCAGGCACAGCCGTCCCCGGACGCGGTCGTGCGTGCGATCGTGGACGTCCAGGGCGCACAGGAGACGCACACCCCCGAGCCCTACAACCACGCGGTGGCCTTCCGGTATTTCGCGCCTGGCGCGCCCCCGCCCACGGTCATTCTGCTGCTGATCCCGGGCCTCAACTCGGGACCCAACACCCTGGACATTCTAGCCCGGCAGCTCGTTGCGCGCGACGCCCACCTCGAGGTGTGGGTCGAGGCGCCTCGCGCCACGCTGCTGCAGGATCGCCGCGGCGTCGTCGCGGCGCTCGCGTACGAGAACCCGGACTTCTCCCTGAGCTACTACTATGGCGGCATGCCGATCGACGGGAACACGTACCATCCGCTCGCCGCCGATGCCGCGACCTACGCGGCGTATTGGGGGCTCGACGTCCATCTGCGGGATGTACACGCGCTCGTGGAAGCGGCGCACCGCCGGGACCCCGGCGCGCGCATCGTCCTCGGCGGTCACTCGCTGGGCGGCATCCTCTCGGCGCTGTACGCCGGGTACGACTTCGATCGACTCCCCGGACCCGACCCCGTCCCGCTGGCCAACGGCGTCCCCGCGCCGTCCCCGGGAGCCGGCGCGCGCGACATCAGTGGCCTCCTGCTCATTGACGGAATCCCGCTGTCGCTGATCCCGCGTCTCACCGGCGGCCAGTACCTGGACGGCGTGAGCATACCGCTGCTCCCCCGCATCCCCGGCGTCCGCGCGCTCATCCGCCGCCTCGCGTCGCCGTTCTCGGATCTGGAAGAGGTCGCACGCCCGCAGGACAGCGTCCTGCTCGACGTGGTTGCGACGTACGCGTACCTGCGCCCGAGCGAGGCGAGCCATCTTCCATTCGCCCCCAGGAACGGACTCGAGATCACCAACGAGGCCCTGTTGGGGGGCATCCTGTCAGATCAGACGCAGCCCGACCTGTTTGTGCGCGCGTCGATCGGTGTGCCGCTCGGCGTCTTCAAGCGCATCGCCGACCCCGCGAACATCAACCGGGACGGCCTGCTCGACCTGGCCAGTGGCCGGCCGGCGCCGGGCCACGCGCTGATCCAGTGGATTCCCTACGATCGCAGCCAGCCGCGCGGGCGGGTCGATCTGCGCACGTTGGTCACCGCCATGCTGCGGCCCGGTGCCGACTTCACCCAGTGGTACGTCCCGTGGCGGCTCGTGCTTGACCTGGGGCTCGCCGCCGGGCTCGACACCAGCGACGAGTTCGCGCGCCGGTTCGCGAGCCTGACGCAGATTCGCTATACGAAGCTGCCTGTGCTGATCCTCGGGGCCGGGAACGGGCTTCTCCGGCGGCCGCAAACAACCGCGTTCTATCGGGCCCACATTGCGACGCCTCCCGCCGAGGTGCAGGTCGAGATCTTTCCCGGATTCACGCATCTCGACATCGAGGACGCCGCGGACAATCCGGCCGTGCCCCGGATCCTCGCGTGGCTCGACGGCATGCTACACTGATGCGGCGGCATCGCACGGCCGGCGTCGGCCACCACGCGTAGGAGGACCGGATGCGAAGACTGACCGTGGTGTTGACCGCCGCCTGCGTGCTGGCAGTGTTCGGTTCAACCAGCCCGCGTGCCGATGCGGACTGCACCGTCCCGACGTTCACCTACAACCACGCCGTCGTCACGTTTGCCGAGCGCGGGCAAACCACGCGCGTCCAGGTCGAGATCGCAGACTCCGAAGCCTCGAGGGAGACCGGGTTGATGTGCCGCACCTCCCTCGCGGGCGACGCGGGGATGCTGTTCGTCTTCGGAGACGACACGAACGTGCCGTTTTGGATGAAGAACACTCTGATTCCGCTGTCGATCGCCTTCATGGACAGCAAGCTGCGCATCGTCGGCCTGTTCGACATGCCGGTTGCCTCCGATCCGTCGAGCGACGAAATCCCGACATACGGCCCGAAGGCGAAGTACCGGTACGCCCTGGAGGTCAATCAGGGGTTTTTTATGCAACATGGGATCGACACCAGGGCCAAGGTCGACATCGTGCCGTCGCCCTCCGGGCACTAAGTGTTCCTGCGCGGCGAAGCCGATCCCTGAGTGACTCGACGTCGAACGCACAATTACGTCCGAAGGCGTCGCCCCGCGGCTGTTGGTTATGCAGAGGGCCAGTGCCCTGAATGGCGGTCACGGCGTCCGTTCTCTGACCCACTCGCACCCCATCGGACCACCCGGCGGCGCGGGTCCTCGCGTAATTTACCGATTGAAATTTTGTTTTTGGCCCCCGGACCCCTGAAAGGATAAGCAAGGATCAATGCTCTAAACGAGCGCTTCGCGCGCCGGGCCCACACCAGAGGGCCGCACCGCCGAAATCCGGCTCTGCGCTTCAAAACAGGCGAAAAATGCCCGTTTTCCTCGTTCGGACGGCAATTTTTCTTGAATGGCCCTGCCTTGCCCTGGTATCATAGAGGGCGCCGCGCTCCACGCAGATCAGGGCAAGGAGGCTTTCTGATGAGTGAATCCAGCGTTACACTGCCGCCGTTCGGAGGCCTCGAGTCCCTTCTCTTGTGGCTCGTAGGGGCCGCGGCGGCGGTTGCCCTCGCCTACGGATGGTGGCTGAGGGCGCGGGTGCTGCGGCGGAGCGCGGGCCCCGCGTCGATGCAGGATGTGGCGGCGGCCATCCAGGAGGGAGCGCGGGCGTACCTCCGGCGTCAGTTCCGGACGATGTCCGTGTTCATCATCGCGATCACGATCGCGCTGTTCGTGCTCTACCTGCCCATCTACGCCACGCCCACACTCGCGGTCGGCATCGCCGCAGCGTTCCTGATGGGCTGCCTAGCCAGCTACGGCGCCGGGTACGTCGGCATGAACCTGGCCGTACACGGCAACGTGCGCACGGCCTACGCCGCCACGCGCAGTTTTAAGGAGGCGCTCGAGACCGCGTTCCAGGCGGGCACGGTGTCTGGCATGTTCACCGTCGGCCTGGGCCTCCTCGGCGCGACGATCATCTTCGTGCTGTTCCGCGGAGACGCGACCCGGGTGCTGATCGGATTTGGATTCGGCGGATCCCTGGTGGCGTCGTTCATGCGGATCGGCGGCGGGATCTACACCAAGGTCGCGGACGTCGGCGCGGACCTGGTCGGCAAGGTCGAGGTGGGCATCCCCGAGGACGATCCGCGGAACGCGGCGACGATCGCCGACAACGTGGGCGACAACGTCGGCGACTGCGCGGGGATGGCCGCAGACGTCTTCGAATCGTACGAGGTCACGCTCGTCGCGGCAATCATTCTCGGCGCGGGCGCGCTGCTCGACCCGCACTTCCGCGCGCTCTACGGGGCCGGGGCGTCCGCGTTCGCGCTGAAGCTCATCCTGTTCCCGCTCCTCGTCCAGGCGGTCGGCGTGTTCGCGTCGATCATCGGCACCTGGGCCGTGCGCGCCGGCAGCGAGACGCGCAACCCGATGAGCCCGATCACGCGCGGGCTGTGGATCTCCGCGGGGGCCGCGATCGTGGGGTTCGGGCTGGTCAACGCATTCTACCTGACGGATCCCCGGACGCGGACAACCGACTGGCGGTTCTTCTTCGCGCTCCTCACGGGCCTGGTGCTGGCGCTGTTCATCAAGTGGCTGACCGATCAGTTCACGCATTCGGACAAGGGCGCGGTCACCGAGATGGCCTACTCGACGAAGACCGGACCCGCGACGTTCCTCCTCTCCGGCCTGGGGTACGGCCTCGAGTCGTCCGTCTGGGCGATCCTGGCGATCGGGACGACGATCCTGGCCTCGTTCACGATCTTCCAGGGGGACCTCGCCCTGGCGGGCTACGGGATCGCGCTGTCGGGCCTCGGCCTCCTGACGATGACCGGGTACATTCTGGCGATGGACACGTTCGGGCCGATCGTCGACAATGCCAACGGCATCTACGAGATGTCCGGCATCGCCCACGACCGCGGCGCGGGCACGGGCGTGGACGCGGGGTACATCGTCGCGCAGCTCGATCAGGCCGGCAATACGACCAAGGCGCTGACGAAGGGGTTTGCGATCGCGAGCGCGGTGCTCGCGGCCACGGCGCTGTTCCGGTCGTTCGTGGGTCAGGCGAACCTCCTGGCCTCGGCCGAAGGGCTCCAGGCGACGCTCGCCCAGGGCGGCGCCACGGCGGCGGCGGCGCTCGAGCGGATCGGCATCCAAGTCAACCTGCCGCTCATCTTCATCGGTCTGTTGATCGGGGGCGCGGTCCCGTTCCTGGTGTCAGCGTTCCTGATCCGCGCGGTCGGCCGATCGGCGTTCCAAATCGTCGAAGAAGTCCGCCGCCAATTCCGCGAAATCCCTGGGATCATGGAGGGAACCGGCAAGCCCCAATACGATCGGTGCGTGGACATCGCCACGCTGGCCGCGCAACGGGAGCTCGCCTCCCCCGCGGTGGTCGCGATCTGCGCCCCGATCATGGTGGCGATGGCACTGGGTGCGGCCCCGCTCGGCGCGTTCCTGGCCGGCGCGATCCTGACGGGGCAGCTCATGGCGGTGTTCATGGCCAACACCGGGGGCGCCTGGGACAACGCGAAGAAGAAGATCGAGGACGGGTTCCTCGGCGGCAAGGGCACGGAATACCACAAGGCCGGCGTGATCGGCGACACCGTCGGCGACCCGATGAAAGACACGGCGGGCCCCGCGCTCAACCCGCTGATCAAGGTCATGAACCTCGTGAGCATTCTCATCGCCCCCGTGACGATCGCCCCGATCAACGTGGGGGTGCGCGTCGCCGTCGTCGTGATCACGCTCGGCCTGATGGCGTGGGCGGTCGCGGTGAACCGCCGCAGCGCGTTCAAGCCGCAGGACATCGAGGCCGCCGCGCGGATGATGCCCGCCGCGCACGCCGCGACACCGTTGGCCCCGTCGGGCAAGCACCCGTGACACACCGATCCGGCGGACGCCGCGCGAGCAGCGCGGAGGACCACCCGGCTTCAGACGCCCGCGCCGGGGCCCCGCGGCCCGTCGAACACGAACGGGCCCGCCGCGGGAGGGTGCGGTGTCGCACGGAGGGGCGATGACGCACGAGCGTACCCGAGAACACGGTCCGACCCAACAGCTCGCCCGGAAGACGGCGGAAATCTCCGCGCTCCGCGCCATCAGCCGGGCGATCAGCGCCGCGCTGGACCTCGACACCACGCTCACCCTGATCACCCGCACGACCGCGGAGGTCATGCGGGTGGACAGCTGCTCGATCTACCTCCTGGACGCCTCACGCGAGTACCTCGTCCTCAACGCCACGACCGGCCTCGCTGCGGACGCGATCGGCCGCGCCCGCCTTCGGCTGGGCGAGGGCCTGACCGGCTGGGCGGCCGACACGGGGCAACCCGTCGCCTCCACCGACGCGGCGGCGGATCCGCGCTTCAAGCTCCTCCCGGAGACGCACGAGGTGCTGTTCCAGTCGCTGCTCGCCGTGCCGCTGACCGTGGCCGGCAAAGTGCTCGGCGCGATCAACGTCCAAACGACCGGCGCGCACGAGTGGGGCGAGGACGAGGTCGAGCTGCTCAGCATTATCGCCGACCTCGCCAGCGGCACCCTCGAGAAGGCGCGCCTGTACGACAGCATGCGGCGCCAGATCATGGAGCTCCGTACGCTCGCCGAGGTCAGCGAGACGCTGACCTCGCCGCTCTACCTCGAGCAGATCCTCCGGCTGGTGGTGGAGATGGCCGCGCGGGTATTCGACGCGCCGATGTGCACGTTGATGCTGCTCGACGGCGATGAGCTCGTGCTCGCCGCGGCCCACCCCGAACCATCGGGGAGCCGCCCCCGCCGCACCCTTCGCGCCGGGGAGGGTATTCCCGGAGAGGCCGCGGCCAGCGGCCAGCCGGCGGCGAGCCTGGACCTCGCCAGCGACCCCCGCTTCCTCGCGCACGAGCTGGTCGAGCCGCCCCACGTGCGGTCACTGCTCTCGGTGCCGCTTCGGGTACGAGACCGCACGCTCGGCGTGATCAACTGCTACACGGCGCGGCGGCACCAGTTCACCCAGTCGGAGATCAACATGCTGCAGACCCTCGCCAACCAGACCGCGCTTGCGATCGAGAACGCCAGTCTGGTCGTGAAGTCGGCGATGGTCCGCGAGATGCACCACCGCGTCAAGAACAACCTGCAGATGATCGCGATGCTCCTCCGCCTGCAACTGCGCGACGGCCGGGAGGTCTCCGGCCGCGAGGTGCTGACGGAGACGATCAACCGGATCCTCAGCATCGCCGCGGTGCACGAGATTCTCGCCGCGGAGGGCGTACGCCAGGTCGTCGCCCGCGAGATGCTCGAGCACGTGGCTCAGACCGTCTCACAGACGATGGCCCCGCCCGGGTTCGCGCTCGCCGTCAAGGTCACCGGCGACGACGTCAGTCTGCCCAGCCGGCAGGCGACCTCGCTCGCGCTCGTCGTCAACGAACTGCTGCAGAATGCGATGGAGCATGCGTTCAACGGGCGGACCAACGGCACGGTGCTCATCACGCTCGCGGCCGGACGCGACACGCTGCGGGTCGAGGTCCAGGACGACGGGATCGGACTGCCGCCGGGGTTCTCCCCCGATCGGTCCGGCGACCTGGGGCTCGAGATTGTGCACACGCTCGTTCGGGATGACCTCAAGGGCCGGATCGACTTCACGAACGCGGGCGGCACGCGCGCGGTGATCACGATGCCACGGCCGGCGGGAGTGTAGCATGATCGACGCGATGCGCATCCTGATCGCCGACGACGAGCCGGTCATCCGTATGGGCCTGCGGACGATGCTCGAGGAACACGATTACAAGGTGGTCGGGGAAGCCGGGGACGGCGAGGAGGCGGTGACGCTCGCCGGCAAACTCGCCCCCGATCTGATCTTCATGGACATCAAGATGCCTGGCCTCGACGGCATCTCGGCGGCGTCCACGATCATGACGCGCCAGCCGCGGCCGATCATCCTCCTCACGGCGTGGAGCGAGCGCGACCTCGTGCAGCGCGCCCAGGAGGCCGGCGTGCTCGCCTACCTCGTGAAGCCGGTGCGCGAGGCCGAGCTGGTTCCCGTGATCGAAGTCGCGATGGCGCGCTTCGCTGAGCTGCGCGCGCTCCAGCAGGAAGTGGGCAATCTCAAGGAGACCCTCGAGACCCGCAAGCTGGTGGACCGAGCGAAGGGCATCTTGATGCAGCGCGAGGGCATCGACGAGCAGGAGGCGTTCCTGCGGATCCAACGGCAGAGCCGGAATTCGCGCACGCCGATGCGCGAAATCGCCCGCGCGATCCTCGTCTCGGACGAGATGCGGCAGCACACGCCGGCCCGCCCCGCCGGACGGATCGACGTGAGGACGCCGGCGGATCTCCTGCGCGTGCTCAGCGCCGTCCGGATGATGCCGGGATCGACGGACCAACCGGATCTCGTCGTGTCGGGAGCCGAACCCCTCGCCTACCTTCGCTTCACACCGGGGGTTGACGTGAGCGTGGAGGGACACGTCACCGCCCGCGGCCCCGAAGGCGAGTACGGGCTCGGTGTGGCGTTCGGCCTGGCGCCCTCTACCGGGGAGTCCGACGGCGGCATCATCGCGTGCGTGATCCAAAACACAATCCGGCCGGGCGCGCTCGACGCCGGAGGAACCGCCCACAGCCAGTACGCGCAACTCCTGGACGAGGTGATCGCCACGCAGCAGCGGGTCACCGTGACGGGGCTGCTGCGCCTGCTGCCTGACCACGCCTCGGGCACGCACCCCGCCGTACCCCGACTGCTGGAGATCCATCCTGTGCGGAGCGTCACGACGGAACGGGGGCTCACGTTTCCGCCGATCCCCGTCGATGCCCCCGGTGGAGCGGAGTGGACACAGGTCGAGAGCGTCCACCCGATGCCATTCCCAGATTTCCAGCCATCGACCCGCGTGGCGTTTACCGGCGGCACGATGACGTTCAGGCACGCCCCGGTCACCGAAACCGCGTACGTCTATATGACCGGCCAGTTCTATGGCGGACGGAGCCAATTCGTGGACGGCCGGCCGTTTCTCTTCGCGTTCGGGGACGCTGCCGGCCGGACGCGCATCACTGCCGTCGCGGCCCCCAGCACGCCGGCCTATGACACCGTGCGTAGATGGCTTACCACGCCGCCGAGCGGACCGCTGACGATCGTGGGGCTCCGGACACTGCACCTCCCCGCGCTGTTCGCCCCCGGGGGGGGGAGGATCGAGGTGTTCTTGTGCCCCGTGTTTCGCATCCTTCCGGGCGCCGTCAAGGGTGCCGGGGTGCCGGCGCCGACCACCATGTTCGAGCTCGTCCCGGTCGGCGGCGTGGAGGCCGCCCCGGCCGCGCCCCGGCGCGCGGCCGCAAAGACGTCGAAGCCCCGAACCAGGGCGAAGCCAGGAGCAAAGAAGGCCCCGAAGCCCGCGCGCGCGGCCGCGAAGCGGGCCGGGCCCAAGGCCCGCGCCAAGCACCCGGCCCGTCGGCCTGCCGGCTCGCGCCCGGCGGCGTCGGGTGCCCGGCGAAAGCACCGCTGACCCCCGGGCCCGAACGGCCGGACGCGTCATCGCCCGCACCGCGGGGGAGCCGTGTCAAGCCGCGCGCGTACCCCCCACCCGGCGCCGTCTGAATCGACGTCATCGGCCACACACGTAAGTTAGTTGACACTAACGTAAGTATATGCTAACCTTCCGACATGGGGACTCCCGCGCTCGACACTGCTCTTCGCGCGATCGCCGAGCCCCGGCGGCGCCGGATCCTCGAATTGGTCTGGGACGCCGAACGTTCCGCGGGCGAGATCGCCTCACAGTTTGAGGTCACGCGTCCCGCGGTCTCGCAGCACCTGCGCGTCCTCGTCGACGCGGGCCTGCTCGCGGAGCGCCGCGACGGCGCGCGCCGGCTGTACCGGGCGCGCCCCGAGGGGTTGGCCGAGTTGCGGGCCTTCCTGGAGACGTTCTGGGACGAGAACCTCGCGCGGCTCAAGCAGGCCGCGGAGACCGAACAAAGGAGGCCGATCCGCCGTGGCGCCCGACGCCCCCGATAGCCTCACCCGCTCGATCAGAATCGCCGCCCGTCCGGAGACGATCTACGCGTTCTTCACCGACCCGGCCAAGATGGTCAAGTGGCACGGCATTGAGGCGGACCTGGATCCTCGCCCCGGCGGTGTGTACTATGTCAACGTCACCGGAGGCCACCGATCGCGCGGCCGGTACGTGGAGCTCGTGCCCTACCGCCGGATCGTCTTCACGTGGGGATGGGAGCAAGAACCGGACGTCGTGCCTCCGGGATCGACGACCGTTGAGATCACGCTGACGCCGGACGGCGACGAAACGATCGTCCGCTTGACACACCGGGGACTGCGCGCCGATCGTCGCGACAGTCACGGCGAGGGATGGACACACTATCTTGACCGGCTGGCGCTCGCCGCAGCGGGGAAGGAACCCGGGCCGGATCCGTGGGTCGCTCCCGAGGCTGCCGGACGCTAGCGCCGCAACCGTCCGGGCGGCATCCGGCCCGACCGCGCTGCGCTACACGAACGTTACTCCACGCTGGCAGACTGGAGGACGCCGCATTAAACGCGCCGCTTCGCGCTCCTCTGCCTCGCCGAGTTCGAGCCTGGAGCAGGTCCACGGGCGCACGCCAGTTCGGGCACCCTGATCGATCAAGGAGGATGATGATGGGCGATCCGGTCGTGCACTGGGAGATCATGGGAAAGGACGGCCCAAAGCTCCAGCGGTTCTACGGCCAGCTCTTCGGATGGAAGGTCAACGCCGACAACCCGATGGGGTACGGGCTCGTCGACGGCAAAGACGCCGGCGGCGTCGGCGGGGGCATCGGCACGTCGCCGGACGGGCAGCAGCAGGTCACGTTCTACGTGCGCGTGAACGACCTCCAAGCGTACTTGAACAAAGTCCAGCAGCTGGGCGGCAAGACCGTGGTTCCGCCCACTGAGATCCCGGGTATGGTGACGTTCGCGCTCTTCGCCGATCCGGACGGCAATCGCGTCGGGTTGGTCAAGAGCTAAGGCACCACTCCGCGCATCCGGGACGGCCGCCGAGCGGTGCCGTGCCGTCGGCGGCCGTCCCGGTCATAAGCGGCCCAACAGCAGGCCGCCTCTTCCACCGTGAGCGCCCCCGCTGCACCTGTGTCAGGACCTGCGCCCGGTGGTTGCTCCGCGTCGACGCAATCGGCTCCCGGATCCTTCATGCCCAAGTGACAGAATCGCTGAGCAGCTACGGGGCAACAAACCGCCTGAACCGTGACACATGAGGGACGTCCGGTTGACTTCATCCGCCTGACGTGGTATAAAACTCACTAGGTACTCAGAGGTACCGGGGGCCTGGACGCCTTCCGAGCATCGGCTCGGAGGGCGTTTTTGTTTGGCCCGACAATCCAGACATAATCCCGGGGCGGGGGATGCGGAGGTGGAGAAATGCCTGGCAAGGAGATGACCGCACAGGATGTCGTCGCGTATATCAAGGACCGCGGCATCAAGATGGTGGATCTCAAGTTCGTGGACGTGCCCGGCACGTGGCAGCACGCGACGATTCCGGCGAGCCAGATCGACGACAAAACGTTCAAGCGCGGCATCGGGTTCGACGGGAGCAGCATCCGCGGCTTCCAGGCGATCGAAGAGAGCGACATGCTCCTCATGCCCGATCCGGCGACGGCTCATCCCGACCCGTTTACGGAGATCCCGACGCTGTCGATCGTCTGCAACGTCAACGATCCCACCACGGGCAAGCCATATTCCCGCGATCCCCGGTACGTCGCGCAGAAGGCGGAGGACTACCTCAAGCAGTCGGGAGTCGCGGACGTGAGCTACTGGGGGCCGGAGGCGGAGTTCTTCGTCTTCAGCAACGTGCAGTACGAAGTGCTTCCGCACCGGATGGGCTACAGCATCGACTCCCCCGAGGCCGTCTGGAACACCGGGCAGCCCGGAATGGGCAACCGGATCCGCACCAAGGAGGGCTACTTCCCTGTTCCGCCGGCCGACACGCTGCTGGACCTGCGCAGTGAGATGTCGCTCCAGATGGAAGCGTGGGGCATCGAGGTGGAGATGCAGCACCACGAGGTCGCCTCGGCGGGGCAGTGCGAGATCGACATGAAGTACAACACGCTCACCAGGATGGCCGACAGCCTGCTGAGCTACAAGTACATCGTGAAGAACATCGCGCGACGCCACGGCATGACGGCGACGTTCATGCCGAAGCCGTTGTTTGGCGACAACGGTACCGGGATGCACACACACCAGAGCCTCTGGAAAGGCGGCGCGAACCTATTCTACAGTGAGGGCGGCTACGCGGAGTTGAGCCAGGACGCCCTCTACTACGTCGGCGGACTGTTGACGCACGTCGACGCGCTCCTCGCGCTGTGCGCGTGCACGACCAACTCGTACCGCCGGCTCGTGCCGCATTACGAAGCCCCGGTGAACGTCGCGTTCAGCAAGCGCAACCGGAGCGCGGCGGTGCGCATCCCGATGTACTTCGCCGGGCCCGCGGCCGCGGCGAGCAAGCGTCTCGAGTTCCGGTGTCCAGACGCGACGTGCAACCCGTATCTCGCGTTCGCCGCGATGCTGATGGCCGGGTTGGACGGGATCAAGCGGAAGATCGACCCGACGAAGGCGGGGTTCGGTCCGCTGGACACGAACACGTACCACCTCTCGCCCGAGGACGCGGCCAAGATCAAGAGCGTGCCGGGTTCCCTCGGCGCCGCGCTCGCGGCGCTCGAGTCAGACCACGAGTTTCTGATGGAGGGAGACGTCTTTACGCGGGACCTGCTGGACACCTGGGTCGACTACAAGCGCACGAAAGAGCTCTATGAGGTGGACATCCGACCGGTTCCGTACGAGTTCTTCCTCTACTACGACGTGTAGGTTCCGGGACGCCCCTCCCGGGCCGGAGGCGAGGCCCCGCCGGAAGTTCGGTGGGGCCTCGCCGATTTCTCTTCGCCCGCCCCTCCCTCCGCCCACGGTCGGGCGTCGACGAGTTTGATGCCCGTGGCCGCCGAGGCCTCACGTCGCTGCACGCTGAGTGCCAACCGCGTTCTGGCCCGGCACAGCGGGCGTGGAGGCCGATCGACTCCCGGCCTCCACCCGCGCTAATGACCGTTGACGCCGACGTTCACCCCGCCACCGCCGACAGACGCCCCGGCGCTGGCCCCCGAACCGCCAGTGCCGGACGACACGCCGCCGCTTGCATTGGCGCCGCCGCTTGTCGCCCCACTCCCACTCGCGTTCGCGCTTGGACCACCGTTGCCCGCTGCGCCCGCGGCACCCGCGTTCGCGCCACCGGCGCCACCGGAGGCGTTCCCGCTCACGCCCGCACCGTTGCTGTTGCCGCCGACGCCGGTGGTTGCCCCACTTGTGCTGGCCGATCCACTGGCGTCCACGCTTGTGCCGGTGCCGGACGATCCGTTGCCGCCTACGTCGACGCCGCCCGATCCGCCCGCCACGCTGCCGTTCACGTTCGGACTACCGCCGGACGTCGAGCCGACAGCGCCGCCGGTGCCTGGCCCCGCAGAGGTCGTTCCGTCCGCCGCGGAGCCGACGGACGCGCCCTGCGTCGACGATCCGCGGCTCGCCCCTGTTGCGATGTTCCCGCCACCCGCACTCGCCGTCCTTCCTGTCCCTGGCAGGGTGATCTGTGCGTCAAGCGCGACGACCTGTCCACTGTCGAGCGTCAGCGTCTCCACCACCACATAGTCGCCGGGGACGAGGTCCTTGAACGTCGCGACCGCAAGTGTCCCGTTTCGCTGCGCGGACAGTTTGGTAAATCGTTGGACGAACACCGTGACTGGGTGCGAACGATCGCCGGTCGGCGAGATCACGAAGGACGAGGCTCCGGGATTCACCGCCACCACCGTGCCGCGAATGATCACCCCCGTGCTTTGCTGGGCGACCGCCCGGGCGAGGGACCACGGCCCGGCCACCAGGACGACGCCGACGATCACCGCAACCATCTGCCGTGCAGGTCTCATGGATCACCCCCGGGTTGATCTCACCCACCGCCTGCCTGTCCTGCGCAACCCGCGGCCACGCCGCGGTCGACCGATACCGGATTGCCCGTTGATCCGGTGGCGATTTCTGATTACGAGGTCCCCGACCTTCGGGCCGGCCAAACGAATCTTTCGAGTGCGCCCGCCGGAACGGCTGTTCGCGGTCCGAATCGGCCGACAGAAGATCCCGACAAATGAGCGGCCTCCATGGGAAGCGCCCGCTCGACCGCGGCCAGGACGTGCGCGGCCCGCACGGTACGTCATCGGCCAACTGCGGCCCGACCGGTTGAAGTCGGTGAGTCAACCAGAGCAGAGCGGGCTCGCGCTGCGGTCGCAGGAGGGACGCACGATGGCCACGCCTGAAATGCCCAACCTCACCGCATCTAGAGGCGCCCAGGAGCGCGCTTATGCAGTCGTCCCGGGTCTCACGGAGATCGAGCGCAACCGTCGTCGGGAAGAGTCCGGGGCGCCCAGGCGATCCGGCGGCGGTAAGGCATTCGTCGGTCCTACGGCGGCGCGGCGACGTTCACACTCGATGGACTACCGCATGCACGAGCCCCGGCGCTTGCAGGCGCGCCGTTGTCCGATCCCGCTGAACGCGACCGCCCCCTAAACGCGTGGGGTCAGGTCCCTCTCCGGCTCGCGACGAAATAGCCGGCGCTGGCGCGTGATGAGTTGCGCCACCGGTCAGGAAAGCTGACAGCGGGTCTGGGGCTCAAGCATCGCTTGGCCGGTCGCCGACACCGGTGGCCCGTGAATCGGCCGGGCGCACGCGTCGCGCCGTCACACCCGCAGCCGCGCGGGATACGTTCGCTCCACCTCGACGTCGCCGGCCTCGTGGAACTTCGCAAACGCCTCGAGGCCGGTCGCCAAGCTCTCGCGGAGACCGCGCGTGATCGCGACGTGGGGTTCGAGATGAAGCAGCCGCACGACGAGACGCCCACGCGCCCGGTCCAGGCGAGGGTCGATGCGTCCGACCAACCTCGATCCGACCAGGATCGGCATCGCGTAGTGTCCGTATCGTCGCCGGGCTACCGGCAGATACCCTTCCCACAGGTACCGAAAGCCGAACACGTCCGCGATCCGCTCGCGCCGCCAGAGCAGGTTGTCGAGCGGCGGCAGAAAGCGCGCGGGGAAGCCAGCGTCATCGTCGCCCGCCGCCGCGGTGCGCTCATGGCGCTGGAGCGCGGGCACGTCGCGCGCCAGCACGAAGTACTGCCGCGCCACGCCGCTGATCGTCAGCGGCACGATCGCCCCGTCGCGGATCCGCCGTTGGACGGCGTCGCGGCGTCCCGCGATGGTCATGGCGCGCCAACCGAACCGCGGGTCACCGGCGTCGAACACTCGATACGCGTGCAGATACATCTCCAACAGGGCGTCGTCGGCATCCGCGGTCTTCATCGCCGCGGCGTCCCGGAGCAGACCTGCCGGGATCGCGCGCTCCGGCAGATCAAAATACCGCTCCGCGCGGTCGCGTTTCGCGACGACGAGGGCCCCGGTTCGAAAGAGCAACGTGAGCGCGTGCGAGGTCGCCTTGGTGCGCGCCTCCGACAGGTCCCAGGCGCCTCGGAGACGCTCCGGGGACGCAAACTCGCGGGCGGGCAGCGGACCGCGGGACTCGAGCGCCGCCATCATCCGGCGCACGATCGGGCGCAGCGTCCGGAGCTCCGAGCCGAGGCGGCTGCGGAACCGACGCCGCGTGCCTTCGAACACCGGAAACGCTTCAATCGGAATGATGCACGCCGCGTTGGCCCAATATTCGAACACACGACCTCGCCGCAGGAGCGCCTCGAGGCTTCCCGGATCGTAGCCCGGCAGGCGTGCGGCCAGCACGAGGTGCTGATTGCGCTCGACGACCGCAACGGGGTCGATCTGCACGCACTCCAGCCGCCGGATCTTCCGGAGGGTCACGACGGGGGACACCCGACCGGCTCGTCCTGGCGCCGCCGCACGGCTCAGGTGCTGGGCGTGCAGCAGAAACCGTGCTACCCCTTCCCGGCTCATCACCAACGGCGTGCGCATCGTCCCCTCCCGAATCTCGCTATGTGTTGGCAGCGGCATGGCCCGACCCCTGCCGCGCGCGGCCGCAACCTCCCACACAGCCGGCGCGGGAACCGGACGACTGCCGCGGAGGTGCTATAATGAACGCCGGATGAGGCGTGGTGCGAACGCCGCAGCGGGAGGACGCGCATGGCGCCGCGATTCCGGGTCGCGATGGCCCAGATCAACACCACGGTCGGCGATTTCGACGGCAACACGCGCAAGATCATCGAGCGCCTGGAGGAAGCACAAACCCTGGGCGCGGACATCGTGTCGTTCCCCGAACTTGCGGTGCCCGGCTACCCACCGGAGGACCTGCTCCTCAAGGCCGACTTTATCCAGGAGAACCTCTCCTGCCTGGAAGAGATCGCGAAACACGCGACCACGACAGCCGCCGTCGTCGGGTTCGCCGACTCCGGCGATCACCTGTACAACGCGGCCGCGGTGCTGCACGACGGCCGGATCGCGGGCGTGTACCGCAAGATGCGGCTCCCGAACTACGGGGTGTTCGACGAGAAGCGGTACTTCCAGCCGGGGATCGAGAGCCCGGTGTTTGTGATCCACGGTGTCCCGGTCGGCGTGACGATCTGCGAGGATGTCTGGGCGCCGGGCGGGCCTCTCCTCGCCCAGGCGCTCGCCGGCGCGCTCGTGGCCGTCAACATCAACGGCTCACCGTACTCCGCGGGAAAGTGGCGCGTGCGCGAGGAGATGCTGAAGACGCGCGCGCGCGACTACGCCCTGGCGATCGCGTACAACAACCTCGTGGGCGGTCAGGACGAGTTGGTGTTCGATGGGATGGGCCTGGTCGTCGGGCCGGCAGGGGTCGTGGTCGCCCGCGGGCCGGCGTTTGACGAGGCGCTGATCGTCAGCGACCTGGACGTTGAAGCGATCCGGGGTATCCGCCGGTACAATCCGATCCGCACGCCGGACGCGCTGCGCGAAGAAGGGACCCGGGCGCCGGTCTACACGCTCTCGACCGCGCCGCCGTCCGCGCCACGCCCGCCGATCTCCCGCGCGCTGCTGGCCGCCCCCCAGGACGAACTCGAGGAAGTGTACCGCGCGCTCGTCTTGGGCACGCGGGACTACGTGCGCAAGAACGGGTTTCAGGGCGTGGCGATCGGGTTGAGCGGCGGCGTGGACTCCTCGCTCGTCGCGTGCATCGCGGTCGACGCGCTCGGCGCAGCCGACGTGCACGGCGTCACAATGTCCTCCCGGTTCACCGCCGATGAGAGCCGGCGATACGCAGCGGTGCTGACGGACGCGCTCGGCATCCAGGCCCTCGACCTGCCGATCGACACGATCGTCGGCGGGTACGAGACGACGCTCACCGGGGCCTTTCGCGGACGGGCACGCGATATTACGGAGGAGAACCTGCAGGCCCGCACACGCGGGAATCTCTTGATGGCGCTCTCGAACAAATTCGGCTGGCTCGTCCTCACGACCGGCAACAAGAGCGAGATGAGCGTCGGCTACGCCACGCTGTACGGCGACATGGCCGGCGGGTTCGCGGTGATCAAGGATGTGCCGAAAACGCTCGTGTACCGCCTGGTGCGCTGGCGAAATGCCCACGCGGGACGCGAGCTCGTCCCCCAGGGCGTGATCGACCGTGTCCCGACGGCCGAGTTGCGCGAGCGCCAGACCGACCAGGACACGCTCCCGCCGTACGAGACGCTCGACGCGATCCTCGAAGCGTACGTGGAGAACGACCGTTCGGCCGATGAGATCGCATCCGACGGCTTCGACCCGGACGTCGTCGCGCGGGTCATCGCCATGGTGGACCACAGCGAATACAAGCGGCGCCAGGCCCCGCCGGGCGTGAAGATCACGCCCAAGGCGTTCGGGAAGGACCGCCGCCTGCCGATCACCAATCAGTACCGGGGCCGCCGGCGCCTCCCGAGCACAACACCCTCCACGGTGTGACGAAGGCGCGAGGGACCCCCGCCGGAGCGGCCCGATGTCACCATGTTGGCGGAGGCGTCTCGCCGTAGTCTACGTCGGCCTCGTGCGGTCACGACGGCGTTGACATTGCTCGGCAGCGCGCTCTGGCTCACCCTGGTGCTCACGCATGGGATCGCCGGATAGCGTGTCCCTAGGGAAATGACACCTCAACGGCGCACCATGGTATGCACCATCGGGTTCACGAGGACTACAGCCGAGCACTTCTTCGAGCGCTTGCTCAACGCCGGTGTCCAGAAAGTCATGGACGTGCGCCTCCATAACACGTCACAGCTCGCCGGCTTTGCCAAGGCCGGGGATCTCGAGTATTTCCTCAGAAAGATTGGCAACGTTCGCTACACCCATGAGCCGCTGCTCGCTCCCACGGACGAGATCATGAAGACCTACAAACAACAAAAAGGCGACTGGAGCGCATACCGAGCCCGATTCTTCGCCCTGATGAGAGCACGCAGAGTCGAAGACCAGATCCGTCCCGAGATGTTAGAGGGTGCGTGCCTCCTTTGCTCCGAGGCGACACCCGAACATTGTCATCGGCGGCTGGTGTGCGAATACCTCAACGAGAAATGGCACGGCATCCTCTCGGTGACGCACCTCTGAGCAGGATCCACCGACGCCAACGATTCGACGCCGAATCCCCGCGCGGCGCCTCCGCTGGACATGCGACCACCGTTGGCTAACTCCGCAGCCGTGACGCCACGCGAGGACACGGGACAAGGGAATGCGCACGGCGCCGTGCTGATCGCCGGAAGGACGACGACGCTGCGACCAGCGTCAGACGCGGACCTCGATACTCTGGCGCGTTGGTTCGGCGATCCAGCGTTCGTTGTGTGGTGGGGCGGCACGCCGAAGAACCGAGAAGAGGTTGCCGAACGATACCTGAGGCGCGACCCGGCACGACAGGCCTTCATCGTCGAAGCGGTGGGCATGCCAATCGGGTACATTCAAGCGTGGTCGGACCAACCGCCTGACGGAGGAGTGGACATCGTGCTCGTGCCCGAGGCGCAGGGGCGCGGGTTCGGCGTCGATGCCGTGCGCGCCCTCTCAGTGCATCTGCGTGCAGCCGGATGGCGCCAGATCACCGTGGACCCGGTCGCTCGTAACCACCGCGCGATCGCCGCGTTCGAGAATGCGGGATTCGTCAAGATTGGAGAACAAGGAGAGCACGTGTTTCTCGCGTTCGAGCCGGCTCACACCGGCTCAGCGTGACATCCACTCTCCCGAACGCGTGATGTGAACCAGATCCGCCGACCTGACACAACGTTCCGAGACCGTCCTGCCAACGCGCCCTGTTCTGCATCGTTCGCCCCTCCGTGCGAACCCGGCCTCCACGGGCTCGTCCCTTCGCCCCAAAGACGCTGAGACACGGGCCAGCGTGGATCCGCAGGCGGCGCACCGCACGGGGCACCGGCCGCAGGCCTCATGTTGACGCGTTTTCCGACCCTCCCGTACAATAGCTACGGAGGATTCAGCATGTCGCTGTCCGGCGTGCTCCCGCTTCTGCAGCGCAGACGGGAGTTTCTGTTCGTTTCCGAGGAAATCGAGGGCCGCCGACGCCCGTGGGTAACCGGGCCGGCCGGCTCTGCCAAAGCCTGCCTGATCGCCGCGTGCGTGGCGCAAGCCGGCGTCCGGGTACCGGCGTGGATCGTCCTCACACCGAGCCGCGACCAGGCGGAGAAGCTCGCCGACGACCTGTCGGCGTTTCTCCCGGCGGGTACCCACGAGGTCCATGCCCTCGCCGCCTGGGAGGCGCTGGGGCCGGAGGATCCACCATCCGTGGACGCCGAGGGTGCACGCCAGCGCCTGCTCGACGCGGTTCGAGCCGGAACGCCGGTCGTCGTCGTCGCTCCGCCCGCGGGCTTCCTCTCGTCGCTGCCGGACGCCGCGAGCGCGGCGGCCGCGCGCGTGGTGCTGCGCGCCGGCGAGCGCGCGCGGCTGGAGGACGTGGTCGCACGACTGGCGGCAGGCGGGTACGAGCGAACCGACCTCGTGCACGCCCGCGGCGAGATGGCCGTGCGCGGCGGCCTGATCGACGTGTTTCCCTCCACCGAGGACCGGCCGCTCCGCATCGAGTGGACCGGCGACGAGGTCGAGTCGGTCCGGACGTTCGATCCGGACACCCAGCGCACCCTGGCCGTGATCGGCGAGACGACCGTGCTGGCGGCCCGGCTCTCCCCCTCCGATCGTCTGCTGCTCCCCGAGGCCCTGCCGGACCCGGTGTGCGTGCTGGATGAACCCGCCGAGCTGGAACGGCAGGCCCGGGCCCTGTACGAGCATGCGGCCGCCGCCTACCAGCGCGCCGTGGAGACCGAGCGGATCCCCGCAGACGTTGCCGTACCTCTGGCCCGGTGGGAGCAGATCGCCGGGGCGCTGGAGACCCGGCGGACCGTGGCGCTCTCGACGCTTCACCGACCGCCTGGGGGCGACGCCGTCGAGGTGGGATTTGGAGCGGTCGAGTCGTTCGCCGGTCAGATGGACGCGCTCGTTCAGCACGCGCGCCAGTGGATCGCCGAACACAGGCGGATCGTCGTGGCCAGCCGGCAGGGCCACCGGATCGCGGAGTTGCTCGCGGAACACGCGATCCCCGCCGCGCTCACGGACGCCGTGGACGCGTTGCCCGACCCCGGACGCGCGCTGGTCGTACCGCACCCGCTGACCGAGGGGTTCGCGCTCGACGACCTGACCCTGGTCACGGACAGCGAGATCCTCGGCTGGCACCGGCGGCCGAAAAAGCTCCGGTGGCTCCGCGACGGCTCGCGCCTCGGGAGCTGGACCGAGCTGACGCCGGGCGATCTGGTGGTGCACGTGCACCACGGGATCGGTCTCTACCGCGGGCTGGAGCGCCTCGCCTTCGGTGACGGCGAGCGCGACTACCTGCACCTGGAGTACGCGCAGGGCGACGCGCTGTACGTCCCGACCGACCAGATCGCGCTCGTACAGCGGTACGTGGGCGTGGACGGCCAGCCGCCGCAGATCAACCGGCTGGGCGGCACCGAGTGGGAACGCGAGAAACGTCGCGTGCGCGAGCGCACGCGCGAGATGGCCCGCGAGCTGCTCCAGCTGTACGCCGCGCGGGAACGCGCCCAAGGGCACGCGTTTCCGCCGGACACGCCGTGGCAGCGCGAGATGGAGGACGCCTTCGCGTACGAGGAGACGCCCGACCAGCTCAAGGCGATCGAAGACGTGAAACGAGACATGGAGGCGGCGCGGCCGATGGATCGCCTCGTCTGCGGCGACGTCGGCTACGGCAAGACCGAGGTCGCGCTGCGCGCGGCGTTCAAGGCGGTGATGGACGGCCGGCAGGTCGCCGTCCTTGTGCCGACGACGCTGCTCGCGCAGCAGCACTACACCGTGTTCCGCGAGCGCTTCGCGGCGTTCCCGGTGCACGTCGACATGCTGAGCCGGTTCCGGACCCCCAAGGAGCAGAAGGCGATCGTCGACGCCGCGCAAGCCGGCACCGTGGACGTGCTGATCGGCACCCATCAGCTCCTGAACAAGGCGATCACCTTCCGCGGGCTCGGCCTCGTGATCATCGACGAGGAGCAACGGTTCGGCGTTGCCCACAAGGAGCGGTTGAAGCAGCTGCGGACCCACGTCGACGTGCTGACGCTCACGGCGACACCGATTCCACGCACCCTCCACATGTCGCTCGCCGGGCTGCGCGACCTGTCCGTGATGGAGACCCCGCCGGACGTCCGCCAGCCGATCCGCACGTTCATTCGGGAAGACGACCCCGCGCTGATCCAGGAGGCGATCAACCGGGAACTCGAGCGCGGCGGCCAAGTCTACGTGGTGCACAACCGCGTGGACACGATCGAACGCGCCGCCCGCCGCATCCGCGAGGCGGCCCCGGGGGCGCGCGTCGCCGTGGCGCACGGCCAGATGCCCGAGGCGCGACTCGAGCAGGTCATGCTGGACTTCCTCGGCGGGCGCTACGACATTCTCGTCTGCACGACGATCGTCGAGATCGGCCTCGACATCCCGCGCGTGAACACGATCATCATCGAGCACGCGCACCGCCTCGGCCTCGCCCAACTCTATCAGCTGCGCGGCCGCGTCGGGCGCGCCGACCGACAGGCGTATGCCTACCTGCTGTACCCGCGGCACGCGCGGCTCACCCACGAGGCGGAACAGCGCCTCGTCGCGATGCGGGAGTTCGTCGAGCTCGGCTCCGGGTTGCGCCTCGCGATGCGGGATCTCGAGATTCGCGGCGCGGGCAATCTGCTCGGCGCGGAACAGCACGGCCACCTCGCCGCGGTCGGGTTCGACCTGTACATGCGGCTGCTGGAGGAAGCGGTCCGGGAGGTCCGCGGCGAACGAGTGGCCGAAGCCCCCGAGACCACGGTGGACCTGGACGTGGAAGCCTATCTCCCCGAGGACTACATCGCGGCCCCGAATCAGCGGATGGCGGCGTACCGCCGGCTGGCGGATGCCCGGAGCCTCGACGACGTCGGCGCCGCGCTCGACGAGCTCCGCGACCGCTACGGGCCGCTGCCGGAACCGGTGAAGACGCTCGGCGGGGTGATTCGGCTCCGCGTCGCCGCCCGCGGCCTGGGGATCGCGGCGATCTCGCGCGATCGGGACGGCGTGCTGTTGCGCCCGGCCGACGCGGACGCGTTCGGCGCACGCGTGCGCCCGCTGTTGTCCCGCCTCCCGGATGCTCGGTGGACCGCGGACGGCATCCGGCTCCGCGCGAACGGCGCCGGCTTCGCGGAGACCGCGGAGATGATCGGCCAATTCCTCGCAAAGATCGCCGGGGCGGCGCGACCCGGGCAACGGGAGGGAGCGCTGCGGTGAGCATCGGTCGGCAGGGGTTCGAGCACCTGGTCGCGATCATGGCGCGCCTTCGCGCGCCGGGGGGGTGCCCGTGGGACCGTGAGCAGACCCACGCATCGTTGCGGCCGTACCTGCTCGAGGAGACGTACGAGACGCTCGAGGCAATCGACGCCGGCGCCGCCGAGAAACTGCGCGAGGAACTGGGCGACCTGCTCCTTCAGGTCGTCTTTCACGCCCAGATGGCCAGGGAGGCGGGGTCGTTCACGATCGAGGACGTGATCGCCGGCCTCTCGGAAAAACTGGTGCGCCGCCACCCCCACGTGTTTGGGCAGGCGGACGCCGCGACCGCGGACGACGTCCTCAAGCGCTGGGAGGTGATCAAGGCTGAGGAGCGCGCGGGAACGACAGAGGAGCTCGGCCGCGCTCCCTCCGACGGCGAGTCCCAGGACGGCGCGCTTGGAGGCCTCCCGCGCACGCTGCCGGCGCTAGCGCTCGCGCAGGGGATGCAGGCCCGCGCGGCGCGCGCCGGGTTCGAGTGGCCCGCCCTCGCTCAGGCGACGGCCAAGGTGCGCGAGGAACTGACGGAGCTCGAGCGCGCGCACGCCGGCGAGCCGCCGGACCGCGTCGCCGAGGAGCTTGGGGACCTGCTCTTCACCGTCGCCACCCTGCCGCGATACCTGGGCCTCGATGGAGAGCAAGCGCTGCGGGCGGCATGCACGAAGTTTCGCGAGCGTTTTGCGCGTCTGGAACAGACGGTGCGCGCGGGCGGCCGGTCGCTTCACGACTGCACGCCCGAGGAACTGGCGGCGCTGTGGCGTGCGGCTCGATAAGTTCCTCCAGGTAAGCCGCCTCGTGCGGCGCCGAACGCTCGCGAACAGCCTGTGCCATGCCGGTCGGGCGACCATCAACGGACGGGCAGCGCCGCCGTCGGCGTCGATCCGGCCGGGCGACATCGTGACGGTGAACGTCGCGGACCGGCGGATCCGCGCCCGTGTGCTGGCGGTGCCGGAGGGACGGCGCCGGGACGAAACCGGCCTTGTCGAAATCCTCGAAGACACGACCGCCGAATAGCGTTCATTGGCGCGAAGGAGGACACAGCGGTGTCGAAGATCACTGCGATCACGGCCCGAGAGATCTTGGACTCGCGGGGTAATCCAACCGTCGAAGCCGACGTCACGCTGGACTCGGGCGCGACCGGGCGGGCCGCGGTGCCGTCGGGGGCGAGCACCGGGGTCCACGAGGCCCTGGAGCTGCGCGACGGCGACCGCGCGCGGTATGGGGGCCTCGGGGTGCGCACGGCCGTCGCGCAGGTCACGAAGACGCTCGCCCCGTTGCTCGCCGGCCGCGACCCGTCGGCCCAGGCGGCGATCGACCGGACGATGATCGATGCGGACGGCACGCCGAACAAGAGCCGCCTGGGGGCCAACGCCATTCTCGGCGTCTCGCTGGCGGTGGCGCGGGCCGCCGCCGCGGATCGCCGGATGCCGTTGTTCCGACATCTGGCGGAACTCGCGGGCGCGAACGCCGGCGAGGCATTGACGCTGCCCGTACCGTTGATGAACATCGTCAACGGCGGCAAGCACGCCGACAACGGACTCGACTTCCAGGAGTTCATGGTGGTGCCCGTGGGCGCGCCGTCGTTCGCCGAAGCGTTGCGCATGGGGGCGGAGACCTACCACCAATTGCACCGTATCCTGCTCGAGCGCGGGCTCACGACGGGCGTCGGCGACGAGGGCGGGTTCGCTCCCCGGCTCGGGGGGAACGAGGAGGCGCTCGACCTGCTCGTCGCCGCGATCGCCAAAGCCGGATATGCGCCGGGGCAGGACCTCGCGCTCGCCATCGACCCCGCCGCCAGCAACTTCTTCCACGACGGACGCTACGTGCTGGACGGAGGGCGCACCCGACATTCCACCGACGAGATGATCGCGTACTACGCCGGCCTGCTCGACCGGTTTCCGATCGTCTCGATCGAAGACGGGCTCGCGGAAGACGACTGGTCGGGGTGGACGGCTCTCACGGAGCGGCTCGGGCGTCGCGTGCAGCTCATCGGCGACGATCTGTACGTGACCAATTCCGCGCGGATCGCGCGGGGGATCGAACAACACGCGAGCAACTCCGTGCTCATCAAACTGAACCAGATCGGGAGCCTGACGGAGACGTTCGAAGCCATCCAGGCCACCCGCGGCGCGGGGTGGACGGCGGTGATCTCGCACCGGTCCGGCGAAACCGAGGACGTCACGATCGCCGACCTGGCCGTGGCCACCGCGGCGGGACAAATCAAGACCGGCGCGCCGGCCCGCTCGGAGCGCGTCTGTAAGTACAACCAGTTGCTCCGCATCGAGGAGACGCTCGGCGCCGGCGCGCGTTACCCCGGGCGCGTATCGTTCGCGCACCTCCGCTAACGCGGCGCGCCCCCCGGGCGACGGCCGGGAGACGTCGCGACGATCGTCGGCCGACCGCGGAAGGAATCCGTGTCGGCGCCAAGAATCTGACCAAAGCTATGGCCATCGGTCGCCGCACGGGAGGGGCGCCGCGATGGTTCCAGATCTGCGCGGGAAGCGTCGCGGCGGCCCTCCTACTCGCACTCACGTTCATCTACCTGCTGACGACGGATCACGTGCGGTCGGCGCTCTCGCGCTTTGGCCGGGGCGATGCTCCGCCTCGACCCGTGCACGGCATCCCATACGCCGATCTCATCAACGGGGCCGCCTCCGCCCACGACGTCAACCCGGCGCTCGTGGCGGCGGTCGTCGCTGCCGAGAGCGGGTTCAACGCCCGCGCCCACTCGCGCCGCGGCGCGTTCGGGCTGATGCAGGTCCTGCCCACAACGTGGCGCGAAGTCGGCGTCGCACCCTCGTGCGCGCCCGAGACCGCCTCGCTGACCGCGCCCCCGTGCATGGAAGACCCCGCGGCCAATCTCGACGTAGGCGCCGCCTACCTGCGCCGTCTCATCCGCCGATTCAACGGCAATCTGCTGCTGGCGCTCGCCGCGTACAACGCCGGCGCGGAAACGGTGGAGCAGCACGGCGGGGTCCCGCCCTACCCGGAGACCGCCCGCTACCTGCGACAGGTGGCGCTCGCGTGGTTCCAGCTGCAGCGGGACGGCACGCTCACGCCGTTCTGGCGAGGGGTGCTGCGCTCGTTCGACGTGTGGCAGCGTGCGCGCGCGGCGCTGGCGGGCGGCGTCTCCACGCTGGCGCTGCCACTTCTCTGGGCGAGCCCGCGGCGTGCGGGGGCGATCAGGTGGTGACCCCCCGCCGCCCCGATCAAGCGGCCCCAAAGGGGACCAACCAGGCTCAGGCCGTGCGCCGGGCCTCCATGTCCCCGTGGCGTCGCGTGGTGGTGGTCGCCGTCAGTCTGGTGCTTGCCTGGTCCACCGCCGCACTCGCAGCCGAGTACGCGCGCACGTACGCCCTCGCGAGGCAGGCCTCCCAGCTCGACCAGCACCGGCGGGACCTCATCGCCGCGAATCAGGAGTTGCGCGACGAGATCCAACGCCTCAGGACGGACGACGGCTACCTGGAGTGGCTGGCCCGCAAAGAGCTTGGCATGGTGCGCCCGGGCGAGGTCGAGTTTCTGATCGTGCCCGCGGGGCCGAACGGGGCCGGAAGCGGACGAAGTGCGACCGGGCATCCTGATCCTACCCAAGGCCCGCCGTCCGATCGCCTCGATCGCGCCGCGCGCGACCCGGGCGCCGTGACCGCGCCGGCGCCGGACCCAGGCGCGGCGCAGCCGCCGACGGGTGCGCGGGCATGGATCGGCCGCCTGTGGACGCGCCTCTCCTCCCTGATATCGACGCTGCACCTCTAGGCGCGGGCGCGTCGGAGACGCCGGGGAGGCGCGACCAGCCGCGCGCGCGGATTGGATCGATTCGGTCGTCGGTGAACCGCAGGGATCACTCGATCTCGCTCAGCCACGACCCGCCCTTCCATCCGTGCGAGTCGAGCAGCCTGAGGTACGGGACAACGAGCCCAACCAGCGACGCGACGATGGCCTCTCCCTGGGCGCGGGTCGCCCCAGCCGCGTCGCCTGAATAGCCCAGTGGCGCGATGTCCGCGTAGCTCCCCACGAGATCAACCGGATGGTCGGATCGTTCATTTCGCTGGGTCGACGCGAGGTTGAATCGTACCAACTGGGGCGCCGCGTACAGGACGAGGGACGTTTCAGACTGCCCCGCGTGATCCAGATCGATAGCGGTTCGTCCCGCGAGCGCCGCCCTCGCCTTGCGCTGCCATCCCGCGAAGACGGCGACGCTCAGGCCGTGGTCCTGTGACAACTGGCGCGCGGCCGCGTTGGCGACCGGCGCGTTCCCGTCGTGTGCCGAGACCAGCAAGAACTTACGGATGCCGTGGCGCACCAGGGAGTCGCCGACGTCCCGAATGACCAACGAGAGGGTCTCCGGCCGGACGGAAATGGTCCACGCGAACGCGAGGTGGTGATAGCTGACCCCGAACTGCAGAGGTGGCAGTACGAGCGTACGTCCGAGCGCCTTCGCGAAAGCGCCAGCAAGGACATCCGCCGCGATCGTGTCGGTCCCGTACGGCAAGTGCGGTCCATGAAACTCGGTGGCACCGAGCGGGAGGATGGCTTTGTCGTAGTGGCCGTCGCCGACGGCCCCCGCGGTGAGCCGGTCGAGGCGCACCTCATCCATAGCCGTCCTCCCCCACGACCCCGCCCGTAGCGATTCGCCGCGCGGTCCCGGGCCCCCTCGCGCTGGTCCTACAACTCCCGGTAGAAGTACACCGTGTCGTCGAGCGTCCCCGCCGCGCTGCGCGCATACCGAGGGATCACGCCGACGCGCGTGTACCCGAGGTGCGCATACAGCCGCTCGGCCGCATCACCCCGCCGCGTGTCAAGCACCAGCAGCGTGCACCCGGCCGCTCGGGCCGCATTTTCGATCGCCAGCATCAGCGCGCGGCCGATCCCCTTGCGGCGGGCACGCCGGTGCACCAGCAACTTCATCACTTCCGCCCGATGCCGCGCGTTCGGCATCGCCGCCAGATCGAGCTGCACGGATCCCAGCACGTCGCGGCCGTCGAGCGCGACCAGGAGCACGCGGGACCCTTGAGAGACCGCCCGAAGCACGGTGCGCCAGTACTCCAGCGCGTCCGCGGCGGCCAGGGGCGGGAGGAAACCTACGGACGCCCCGTCCTCCACCGCGTCCCGCAGCAGGTCAGCAAGCCGATCCAGATACCCATCGACCTCTGCGGTGGCGAGGCGTTCGATGCGGTACGTAGCAGCCTCCCGCGCTCGGGGCTCGCCCGACGGCTGGCCCGCTCCGAGATTCGCCGTTCCGTCCGTCTGCTGCTTCTACGACGACGACCGGTTCTCCGCCGCGTCAGCCGACCGGGGTCACCGCCGCCGTGTCCTCTTCGCCGGTCCGAATTCGGTACACCTTGTCCACCGGCAGCACGAAGATCTTCCCGTCGCCGACCTCGCCGGTGCGCGCCGCGAGCATGATCGCCCGCACGGTCGGCTCGACGAAGTGGTCCGACACGCCGATCTCGAAGCGCACTTTCTCGGTGAGCTCAACCTTGACGGTCATCCCGCGATACGTCTCCATGCGCTCAAGCTCGCCGCCGTGCCCTTGCACGCGGCTAAGCGACAGTCCGCGCACCTCGGCCCTGTACAGCGCCTCCAAGACGTCGTTGGCCCTCTCGGGACGCACGATCGCCACGATGATCTTCATGCCTTCGCCCTCGCTGATTCCAGCTTCGGTTGCGGCGAGATCTCCGGCAGCACCAACACGGTACCCTCGCCGCCCGTGTACGCTTCCTCGCCGTGCTGGGTGGGATCCATCCCCAGCGCCTGATCTTGACGGGCGGCGCGCAGCGGCATCACGGCGCCGATCACCTTGAGGAGTACGAACGTACCGAGCGCACTGTAGGCCGCCGCCCCGGCAACCGCCAGCGCCTGGATGAGGATCTGCTGCGGATTGCCGGCGATCAACCCGTTCTGCACGGTGTTCCACGCCTTGACCGCGAATACGCCGGTCAGGATCGCGCCGGTCGCCCCTCCGACCGCGTGCCCGGCGAAGACGTCCAGGGACTCGTCGACCGGAGTCTTGGCCCGCCACTGCATCGCATAGTAGCTTGGGACGGCGCCGAGCCCGCCCATGACGAGGGCCCAGATCGGCGGCACAAAGCCGGACGCGGGCGTGATCACGACCAGTCCGACGACGATCGCGCTCGCGATCCCGATCGCGGTCACCTTCCCGAGACGCCGCATGTCGAGCAGTGCCCACACCACCATCGTTCCCGCAGGGGCCAGGAACGTGTTCACGAACGCCAGGGCGGCGAGCCCGTTCGACGCCACGGCGCTGCCGCCGTTGAAGCCGAACCACCCGAACCAGAGCAGTGCGGCGCCGAGCAGCACGAACGGGACATTCCCCGGCACGAACGCCTGCCGTCCGTAGTCCGTGCGGTTGCCCACGACGAGCGCGGCGACAAGCGCGGCGACTCCTGCGTTCACGTGCACAACGGTCCCGCCCGCGAAGTCGAGCGCGCCGAGACTCCCGAGCCAGCCTCCGCCCCACACCCAGTGGGCAATCGGTGCGTACACGCACACGATCCACAGCGTGATGAACACCAGGTACGCTTGAAACCGCATCCGCCCGATGATGCCGCCCGAGACGAGCGCCGTCGTGATGATCGCGAACGTCGCCTGGAACGCCATGTAGATGACAGGGGCGATCGTGGGGCTCAACGACTGGCCGGGCGCCAGGTTGACATGGTTGAGCAGCATCCAGCGGAGGTCGCCCAGCAGGGCGCTGCCGGGGCTGAACGCGAGCGAGTACCCGACCAGGGCCCACGCGACCAGGGAGAACCCAAGCGTGGTGAAGCTCATCAGGATCGTGTTCAGGACGTTCTTGTTGCCGGTCATGCCCCCGTAGAAGAAGCCGAGCGCGGGCGTCATGAGGAGCACCAGTGCGGTCGCGGTCATCATCCAAGCAAGATCCGCCCCGTTGAGCGTCGGTGTCGTTGTCATCGTGCCTCCTCCTCGTCACAGGCGCGGTGGTCTGCCGCCACGCGCGTCCAGGTCTCGCAATCGGAGGCGTCCCGGCCTCAAGCCGCCCGGGGCACAAAAAAACGCCACCCCAACGGTTCGTTGGGCTGGCGTCACGGCACCCAAGGCCACGCGGTCGGCGCGGACTCGCGGCTTGTTTGATAGAACACCACACCGCAGGCGTGGTGTCAAGGGCCGCCGGGCCGCGAAAGGGGCGCCCTCCCGCTTCATCCGGCGGTCGCCGGGGGGCGGCGCCTCCCCCTTTTGATCTCCGGCGCGACGTGCCTTTACGTTTGTTGCACGTTTCGTTGCAGTTTGTTGACACCTTTGGGGGGGTGGGCTATAATACGCTCTGCATCTCTCACTGGGAGGTTCGGTTTCACCGGTATGAGCCTTGAGGCTGGAACGGTCCTTGAAGGCGTGGTCGTCAAAATCACCCACTACGGCGCGTTCGTAGAACTCCAGGACGGCAAGAGCGGTCTCGTCCACATCTCCGAAATCGCCGACACCTACGTCAAAGACGTACGCGACTACCTGAAGGAACAGGAGCGCGTCAAGGTCAAGGTGCTCGGCTACAACGACAAGGGCAAGCTGGATCTCTCCGTCAAGCAGGCGCTGGATCCCGCCGAGCGGCAGGCGCGCGCGCGGTCGAAGGCGACGTTCGAAGAGAAGCTCACCAGGTTCATGAAGGAGAGCGAGGAGCGGCTGCTCGATCTCAAGCGAAACACGGAGGCGAAGCGCGGCGGGCGGCGGCGCTGAGTCCGCCGGAGGCTACTGCACCCCCAGCATCCAGGCCACGTCCTCGAACGTCTGCCACACGATCTCATCGGTTTGCAGGCTTCGGCTGTGCTCCCGGATATTGCCCAGTTCGCCCAACTGTTCGAGCTCGTCCCGCATCCGCTGCAGCCGGTTCCGCAACCCGAGCACCCGCTGATCGATGGTCTCCTCCGGCAGCAGGCCCTGCACTTTCTCGAGCGCCTCCCGCTCGACCTTGCGCGCCAGTCGGTCGATCTCGACGGGCTCGAGCCGGGAGTACACGACCAACCCGCGTCGCTCTTCGAGCGCCGCGCCCACCACGCCCTGCAGTTCCTTCAGCACCTGTTCGGTCATCCCCTGATTTCCTCGTCTGCAAAGTTCGCCTCGGGAAGGGCGTCGCCTGCTCCCTCCGGCGCGTCCGTGTCGCCGCCATAGTGGAGTAGCGCTCGCAGTGCCTGCAAGGTGGCCTCAACGTGATAGGCGTCCCCGTCCTCGGACACCCACGACCCGTCGGGCTGGGACAGCACGCAGAGGCGCTCGAGGGTGCGCACGACGACCGGCGTGTCGTCCTCCACGCCGCCGCCGCCGAGACGTACGAGCATGTCGGCGAGAGCCCCGGGCCGCCAGCGGCTGCCGTCCACTGCCCCGAGCGCCTGGAGGCCGCGGACCGCGGCGTCCGACCCCGGGCCCTCGACGAGGTGGAGAAACGCCGTGGCCAGCCACGTCGTCCGCAGGAAGCCCACAAACCGGCCGCCTGGCGCCTGATGTCCACGCAGGTATGCGGCGGCCCGCCCGATGGCGTCGTCACGCCCGCCCGCGCGCGCCAACCAGTATCCGACGAGCGCCGTCGACGCCGTGCGGACTCGGAGGTCGCTGGGAAGCAGGCGCGGCGGCGGCGCATACCGGAGGATTCCGGGCGGCTCGTCCCACGACCCGTCCGGGCGTTGGTCCGCGAGCAGAAACACCAACGCGCGTTCGACGTGCGGCCCGTCGAAGAGCCGCAGATCCTCGAGCCAGTTCAGCGCGGTGGCCGTCGCGTCAATCGTGGACACGCGGCCCTGCACGAACTCGTACGGGAACCCGCCGTCCTCGTTTTGACGGGCCTCGAGCGCCCGCACAACCTTCGCGTCGGGGCGCGGCCGGCCGAGTATGCCGCGCAGCCGCGCCCGCTCCATCTCGCTCCCGTTGTGATCGATATAGGCGATCGTGCGCCCCCAGTCGATCCACGGCACGCGCGGCGCGGCTAGGACAGCCATTGCCCGAGCGGCGCAATCTGCACGCCCGCCCGCGTGAGCGCATTGCGCGCCGCCCGCGCCAGCGCGGGCGCGCCCGGCGTGTCGCCGTGGAAGCAGAACGTGTCGGGCTCCAGCCGAAACTCGCCGCCGTCAACCACGTCGACCACGCCCTCGGTGACGATGCGCACGACCCGGCTGCCCACCGCGTCCGGATCCGTCAGGAGCGCCCGCGGATGGCTCCGGCTCACGAGCGCCCCGCTGCGCGTATAGCCGCGGTCGGCGTACGCCTCCCGTGCGACCCGAAGTCCGGCCTCGCGCGCGACGCGTTCCAGGACCGACCCACAGAACGCCACCACGATCAGACGGCGGTCCACGCTCGCGATCGCGTCGACGATCGCCCGCGACTGCGCCTCGTCGTAGGCCGCCATGTTCTGCAACGCCCCGTGGCCTTTCACGTGCTGCAGGGCCGCACCCCGCGCGCGCGCGAACGCCTCCAACGCGCCGATCTGGTAGATGAACGTCGTGCGCAGTTCGTCCAGCGACAACCGCATCTCGCGGCGTCCGAATCCCACGAGGTCGGGAAACCCGGGGTGGGCGCCGATGCCGACCCCGTGTTGCCGCGCCAACCGGACCGTTCGCTCCATGACGAGCGGATCGCCGCCGTGGAACCCGCACGCCACGTTCGCCGACGTGATCGCTGGCATCATCTCGGCGTCGGCGCCGATCGTGTAGGCGCCGAAGCTCTCGCCCAGGTCGCTGTTAAAGTCTACCGTCCGCGTCACGGACCCCTCCTCGGTTGCCCCTCTCCACCCAGATACGTGTTCGCCCGGAGGAAGCCCTCTCAGACGATCCGAACGTTTCTATCATCATCCCATTCCCAAGGAGGCACGCCGCCGCTCTGATCCGGGCGCGGCGCATCAACATGGCGGAACGTATCGGGTTTCTCGGCATCGGAGCCATGGGCCAGCCCATGGCCGCGAACTTGGTGCGCAAGGGGTTCGACGTCACGGTCCTCATTCACCACCGGCCCGAGCCGGCGCGCACGCTCGAAGCCCTGGGCGCGCACGTGGCGGGGTCGCTCGCCGCGCTCATCAAGGACTGCCCGATCGTGATCGCGTGCCTGCCCACCTCGGCGGAGGTCGAGGCCGCCGTCCTCGGGCCCGGCGGAATGTTGGAAACCGCGGGTGCCGGCGCCATCTTCGTCGACATGGGAACGAGCCGGCCGGCGTCGACGCGGACGCTGGCCGCCCGGCTTCGCGAGCGCGGCATCGCGATGGTCGACGCCCCGATCACCGGCGGCGTGCACGGCGCCGCCGAGGGCACGCTCACGATCTACGCCGGCGGGTCCACGAAGGACATCGCCCGCATCCGGCCGGCGCTCGACGCGATGGGACGCACGATCCTGCACATGGGCGACATCGCGGCGGGGCACGTGACGAAGCTGCTCAACAACATGATCTCGCTCTCCTCGATGGCCATCCTCGCGGAGGCGTTGTCTCTCGGCGTGCGCGCCGGCCTCGACCCGGCCCAACTCGTCGGCGCATTGAGCGCGGGCAGCGCCGCGACGCCGATGATTCAGGCACGCGGCACGCGGATTCTCAAGCGCGAGTTCGAGCCGTCGTTTCAGGTGGCGCTCGCGCACAAGGACCTGCGGCTGGCTCAGGAACTCGCGCAGGAGCACAATCTGCCGGTGCCGGCCGCGACCGGGGCGCTGTTCACGTTCACGGTCGCCCGAAGCTTGGGTCTCGACGCCGAGGACACGGTCGCGGTGGTGAAGGTGTGGGAGCGAATCGCCGGGGTGGAGGTCAAGCAAACGCCGTAGCACGCGCCCGTCCGTTCACCCGGTCGCCAGATCCTCGTCCAGCAGGTCGGTGAGAAACATGTGGCCCGGCGCGTGGGTGATCATCAACTCCACCTTCGCCGCCATGGCGACCGCCTGCGGGGTCACGCCGCAGCCCCAGAACACCGGCACTTCGCCCGGCTCGATCCGCGGCGGATCGCCGAACTCCGGACGCGCGAGGTCTCGAACGCCGATCGCCGCCGGGTCGCCGGCGTGCACCGGCGCCCCGTGCGCCCGCGGATACCGCCCGGTCACGAGCACCGCGCGCGGGACCGCCGCCGGCGGCAGCGGCCGCATGCTGACCACCATCGGTCCGCGGAGCGCGCCCGCAGGCCGGCACTGGATGGACGTGACGTACATGGCCACGTTCCGACCGTCCTCGATGTGGCGCACCGGCAACCCGGCGCGCTCCATCGCCGCCTCGAACGTGAACGAGCACCCGAGCAGGAACCCGACGAGATCGTCCCGCCAGTACCGGGTGATCTCGGTCTCCTCCGCGTCGAGCCGACCGCGCCGATAGATCCGGTAGCGCGGGATGTCGGTCCGGAGATCGGCCCCGGGGGCCGCCAGGGTCGGCTCGGGAGAGCCCGGATCGGTGACGTCGATCAACGGACACGGTTTCGGGTTCCGCTGGCAGAACACCAGGAAGTCGTACGCAAGCTCGCGCGGCAGCGCGACGAGGTTGGCCTGCGCAAACCCGGGGGCGAGGCCGGCCGTGGGCCGGTCCCACTCGCCGCGGCGGATCCGCATCCGGAGATCGCGCGGGGACGCCCCGCGGGACGCGTCGACGTCGGTCGTCGAAGACATGGCGTGATATTCCCCGGATCGCCGCGCCCGTCCTCCCCGCGCCGGCCCACGGGTGCCCCGGGCCGGGCAGGGGCCGATCGCGCGCTCTCGAACGAAACGGCGACGTGATGCGCACTCGACGTCCACACCACCGACGCTCCGAACATTCCGCAGGCGTTTGCGCGTCCGGCCGCGCGGAGCGCCCCGGCAGATGATCTCGCCGCCGCAGCCCGCAGCCGGCCCAGACGCGGCACATGTGTACTACGGTTGGATCATCGTCGCGGCGCTGTGTGTGACCGAGACCGTCTCGTGGGGCATCATCTACTACGGGTTCCCGGTGTTCCTTCAGGCGATGGAGCACGAGTTCAACGCGTCCGCGATCTCGGTTGCCGGCGCGTTCTCGCTGGCGCTCGCGATCACCGCGCTCGCGGCAGTGCCGGTGGGACGGTGGATGGACCGGGCCGGGCCGCGCGGCCTCATGACGGCGGGATCGTGTCTTGCGGCCGCACTCACCATTGCCTGGGCCCGCACCACCAGCCTGGGCATGTTGTACGCAGTGTGGTGCGGAATGGGATTCGCCATGGCGATGACCTTGTACGATCCGGCGTTCGCCGCGATCGTGCAGTGGTTCGGCCGGCACCGAGACCGCGCGCTCCTGACCGTGACCCTCGTCGCAGGGCTCGCCAGCACGATCTTCATGCCTCTGGGCGCGTGGCTGCTCTCGCGGGTCGGGTGGCGCGACGCGGTCGAAATCCTCGGCGTCTTCCTCGCCGTGGTGACGATCCCGATCCACGCGCTGGTGCTCCGCCCGTCGAGCCTCACGCACGCCGGGGACGGCGCCACCGGCAGCACCGTCGGGCCCCCCAGCACGGGCGTGACGCTGCAGGCCGCTCTTCGCACGTCGGTGTTCTGGGCGCTCAATGCGGCGTTCGCGGTGGGGGCGTTTGCCACCGTCACGATCACGGTACACCTGATTCCGTTCCTGACTCAACGTGGATACCCGCAGGCGTACGCCGCGGCCGCCGTCGGCTGGATCGGCGCGATGCAGATCCCGGGACGACTGCTCTTCGTCCCGGTCGCGGCATGGCTCGGCCGCCGCGCGGTCACGGGATCCGTGTTTGTCGCGCAGGCGGTGGCGATGGCGATGCTGCCGTTCGTGGGGCGCCTGCCCGCACTGATTCCCGCGATCCTGCTGCTCGGCGCCGCGAACGGCATGGCCACCCTCGCGCGGCCGTCGGCGGTCGCGGACGCGTTCGGTCGCCGGTACTACGCGAGCGTCAGCGGGGCGATCGCCGTGGGCTCGAACGGCGCGCGGGCGTTGGCCCCCATCGGAGCCGCGCTGCTGGGAAGCTGGATGGGAAGCTACGGGAGCCTCTTCTGGACCCTTTCGGCCGCCCTCGCGGCCGCCGGAATCGGACTGTTCCTCACGGAGTTGAGGGCGGCGGGAGGTGCGGTGCCGCGCCGAGCGTCTCGCGGAACTCCCGGATCGCCTGATTGACCTCGCGAGGACGCTCCAGCGGAACGCTGTGCCCGGCGCCGGCGACCACGACGAGGCGCGCACCCGCGAGGTGGTCGCACAGGTACTCCGCGAACCGCGGCGGCGTCATCCGATCCTCGCTACCCACCACGACGAGCGCCGGCAGTCGGATCGCCCCCAGGCGGTCGCGCACGTCGAACGCATCGCACGCCTCGAAGTCGCCGAGCGTCACGTCCGGAGACATGCCGAGCATCGTTTCGCGAAGGCGGGTGCGGAGCCGGGGGGACGCACCTTCCCCGAGCGAGAGCTGCACGATGCGGTCGACCGCAGCTGGATAGTCGCGGCGGAGCGCGGCCAGAATCTCCGGGTGCACACGCAATCGCGCGCCGGTCGCGATCAATACGATGCCCGCGAGATCGTCTGGGTGGGTGAGCGCGTACCATAGCGCGATCGCGCCGCCCATGGAGTGGCCGGCAATGACCGCCGGAACCCACCCGCGCGCCTGTACGGTCGTGTGGAGCCACGCGCCGTAGTCCTCGACTCGCCGGCAACCCGGGCCCGGTTCCGCGTGTCCAGGGAGATCGAGCGCGACCGCGTCGGGGAAGGCGAGCCGCTGCAGATCCCAGGCGCGTGCCATCCCACCTGCCCCGTGAACGAACACCACGCGAGCGGGGCGGTTCACGGTCTGCGTCACGACACGGGGGCCGCCGCGCGGTATCGACCGAACAACGCAGCTCGCGGGCGAGCGCCGCGACGGACAGGCAGGATGTTCGGCCCTGGCATTCCAGACGCTCCTTGACGCTCCCGACTACGCGCTCCCGAGTTTGGAAATTCGCTAATCGATTCCCTAACGCTCTCGACCCTTCCTTGGCCCGTTCCGGCCCGCATGGTTCCATTTCCCATCGTCGCCACGCCCGCGACGATGGCGGCAGGCTGAGAGGCGGTAGAGTAGCAGGCGGCGGAGAGCTCTCGAGCATCTCGTGAGCGATCGAGCGAATCACGTGGATGGCGGTTTCGCACGTGGAAACGGTTGAGCCTCGTCGGCGACTGAATGCTGCGGCAGAGGGTTCAGTCGGCGGCGGGGTGGTCTTGGGGCGAGAGGGTTGGGCACGGATAGCGAAAAGCCTCTCATATTGGTAGTGTGGTGTCGAATTCGGAACGTCGTATGCGCCAGCCCGGGAGGTCACCGTGCAGAGAGCGCTGGAACGTGCGGTGAAGGCTGTGCTGCCAGAACAGGTCGCATCGATGCTCATTTTGATGCGGCGTCACAAGCTCATATTCGGAGTCTATCCGAATCTTCTTCATCCAGTGACGTACAATGAGAAGCTGGTGCATCGCATCTTGTTCGACCGCCGACCGATTTGGGCGCGGTTGCAGGACAAGTACGCGGTGCGCGAGTACGTCAAAGAACGAATCGGCGAACAGGCGTTGACGCGCTTGTACTGGGTGACGAAGGACCCGGCCGACATCCCATTCGACGCGCTACCGGACAAGTTTGTCGTGAAGCCAACCCACGCCTCGGGGTGGATCGTGCTCGTGCAGGATAAGACACGACTTAATCAGCGGGAGCTCGTCGGGACTTGCCAGCGGTGGCTCCGTGAGAACTTCTTCCACTGCTCTCGAGAACGGCCCTATAAGAGCATCGTCCCCCGCATCATGATCGAGGAGTACATCAACGATGGCACCGGGTTGGTGCCTAGGGACTACAAGCTCCATGTCTTCGATGGGCGGGTCGAGATCATTTCCGTCATGGCCGGGCGGTTTCAGGACATTCGCTGCACAGTGCATCGACGCCCTTGGACCAAATTGGACATAAAGTGGGGCATGGAGCAGCTTGACGCAGACCCAGCTCCTCCTCGGCACCTTGAAGCGATGATCGAGTATGCTGAGGCTTTGGCAAAAGGGCTGGACTACGTCCGGGTGGACCTGTACGATACCGCGGACAAAGTTTACTTCGGCGAACTGACGCCAACGCCGGGAGCTGGGACATTCGCTTTCGAACCTCGTGAGTTCGACAACGAGATGGGGAAACTCTGGTCTATGTCGTGAAACGCATCGCCTTCTTTCATGGCGGGGGCATTCCGCCGATCCTCGCTTCACTCCACCAAGAGGCCGCTATCCACGAGGTTTGCGGGTATCAATTCCTGACCGTTCGGTCGCACACGGAGTCTGACTGAAACGGAGGATCACCGCGTGAAAAAAACTGGAAATCGTCCGGGCTCTCTCCGACCTGCCCAAACGTCTCTCGCGACCCGCGTTCGCCGGTCTTCCGACAGGACGTATCCAATCGGTTTCCAGGATCGGCCCGGTTGGAGCCTGTGAAGCTTATATCTACTTGGGCTTCCGAGCGGCCTGGAGGCCTTGGAGGAACGGGTTGGATCGCCGCTCCTCCCCGATCGTCGTCTCCGGACCGTGCCCAGGGTAACAGATCGTGTCGTCGGGTAGCGGCAGCAGCACGCGCGCAATCGACTCCAAGAGAGCCTCCGTGCTCGCGCCGGGAAGATCGGTCCGTCCGATGCTGCCGGCGAACAACGTATCGCCGACGAACGCCAACCCCTCCCCCAGGAGACACACGCCCCCGGGGCTGTGCCCGGGCGTGTGACGAACGGTCAGGCCGAGGCTCCCCACACGGAGCAGCTCCCCGTCCTTGAGCCACCGGTCCACCGCCGGGGACGGCGGCACGTCCACGCCGAAGATCTCCTTCGCGCGCGCGGGCCCCTCCGCCAGCACCTGGCGCTCGGCCTCGTGGATCCAGAACGGTGCGCCGGTCGCCCGGCGCACCGCCTCGACGGCCATCACGTGGTCGAAATGGCCATGGGTATTGACGATCGCCGCGACGCGTCCGCCGTGCCTGCGCACCGCGGCCAGGATCCGTTCCGGCTCGTCCCCTGGATCGATCACGAAGAGTTCGCCGACGGCGTCGTCCCCGAAGAGATAGCAATTCGCCTGAACCGGCCCGACCGGGAAGCCCTCGAGAATCATCCCGCGATCCGCGCCATCGCAGCGAATGCGTGCGGGTGGGCTACGCCCGCGCCCCGACCTTCGCCCCGCTGAGGGCCTTGATGATCTCGCGGCAGAACGCCGGCAGATCCGGGGGCGTCCGCGAGGAAATCAGGTTGCCGTCAACGACGACTTCCTTGTCGACGTAGTGCGCTCCCGCGTTCACCACGTCGTCCTTGATCGCACTCACGCATGTCATCGTCCGGCCCTTGAGGATTCCCGCCGAAATCGGCACCCAGCCGGCATGGCAGATCGACGCGACCACCTTGCCCTGTTCGAACGCCTCGCGTACGAGGCGCAGCATCGGCTGATGTCGCCGCATCCGGTCTGGCGCGTATCCGCCTGGAACGATGACCGCGTCGAAGTCGGACGCCCGCGCATCGTCCATCGACATGTCCGCTTTGGCAGGGAACCCTTCCTTGCTCTTGTAGGTCTCCCCGGCCTTCGGGCCGACAATCGCGACATGCGCACCCGCCTCGCGGAGCCGGAACACAGGATACCAAAGTTCGAGGTTCTCGTAGTGATCCTCGGCGAGCACTGCGACTTTCTTGCCGGCGAGCTCCATGGGGCACCTCCGTAGTGGTACTCTGACGTGCGGGGTTTTCAACTCAAGTATAGACACGCCCCGCCCTGAGGGTCAACTTGTGGACGGGGAGTCTCGTGCGATGCGTATCCCGGTTCCGCCCCGTCGCGGGATCGGGCACATCGCTTCTCTCGTTATCCCGCTCTGGAACCGCGTGCACAGCGCCCAACTTTGCGAGGCTTGCATGGTACGGCGCGCGCGAATCCAGAGTCGACGTTGCCCGAAACCGATAGACCGCGCTCCGCTTGATGCCGCAGAAGGCCAGCGGCGTCGCGGAGTCGCCTGAGAGGATTGTGGAATAAACGAGGCCCGTTCCGAGTATTCCTTACTGACGGGGTGACGCTTTCGGTCACCCCGGTTGTTCTCTACGAACGTCTCTGGAGGTATCGCAATGTCACCCACGCGCTGCTTGGAATGCGGGCGAGAGAAGCCCGTACTCGCGGTTGAGCAAGAAGATGACTTCTGCTCAACGGCCTGCGCCAGGCGGCACCACGGGATGGGCCAAGCAGAGCGGACAGATCGTCGGGTCGCAGCCTCTCGTCGAACCTTGACTCGGAGCTTCAACCGGGTCCTCGTCGCGCCGGGACCCTCGAAGAACCATCGGACTCATCGAGGCATGGCTGACTGACGCGGACACGACGCCGCGAAAGGTGCGCCGATGAGTCGGGCCCGCATCCTTGACGATCTTGATGATCTGTGCGACCTGCTGAACCCCAGGGCCCTGATTGTCCCCCATCCAGTAACAGACCGTGAAAAGCTCGCCGGTCTTGCCCAAGCGATGCAATCGAATGGATGGACGGAGAGTCCGATTGTCGCCTTTGACGAGATCGCGCTCTGTGGGGCCCATCGACTTGCGGCCGCGCACGAGGCAGATATTCTCATCCCGGTCATCCAACTTACCCGCCACGCAGACACCCTGTGGGGTGAGGGCGCACTTGCCGACATCGAGGAGGCGATCGCCGATTGCGACGACGCCGGCACCATCACTGCGACGATCACGTCCATCCTGCGACGCCGGGATGACAGGCTGTCGGAAGTTCTCGGATTGGACGCGTACTAGTTTCCCGGGCTTGGATGCGATGCGCGCACGGGGCGATAACAAGAGCGCTGCAGTTCCCTGAGACCTCTGCTTCGGACTCACGGCAGAGCTAAGGAGGAAAGATGCACGCAACGGGTGTGTCCACGCTCTTTCAGGGCCTCACAACGCCTCACGTGGCCGATGCCTGCGTACGAGCCGGGGTGGACGTCCGCTGTGCGCCATGTGAAGTTCGGGCGCTATGCCCATCCGACTGGATCGCCGGCAGAGTTCGGCCCGTCCGGCACTACGGTAGCGTCGATATCTTTCTTGAAGCCTTGGAACATGCTTCGCCGGGCGACGTTCTGGTGATCGACAACTCCGGCCGTCGAGACGAAGCATGCGTCGGAGATCTCATTGCCCTGGAGACAAAACTCGCCGGCCTGGCGGGGATGGTCCTCTGGGGGCTGCACCGGGATACGCAGGAGCTCCGTGAGATTGGCCTCCCGATGTTCAGCCTTGGCGAGTGCCCGACCGGACCGCTCCGGCTCGATCCGCGGGACGCCGATGCCCTCGGCTCGGCTTGCATTGGCTCCTGGACCGTTGGCGCCGACGATGTCGCGATCGGCGACGTGAACGGTGTGTTGTTCCTGCCGCTGGCGCGAGCGGAAGAGATTGCGATGATCGCACGCTCGATTCGAGATACCGAGCGCGCCCAGGCGGGGAAGATGCGCGGCGGCACGTCACTGCGCGCGCAACTGCAGTTCGCCGATTTCCTTGCCTGGCGTGCGTCCAATCCGGCGGCGACCCTTCGCGAGCACTTGCGCCGGATTGGTGGTGCCATCGAAGAATAGGAGCGGCCAAACGCTATTCCGGGCCGCGAATGACGCGGTCCCAGCGACGGTTGCAAGACATGGAACCTGGGCGTCACGGGAGGGTGCGGCTAGGCCGGGAGTCGGCCGGCCTCCTCGGAATTCAGCGCAAGGAGGAAGGTTGCTGATACGTCGCGCGTTGGTCCTTGGAGCGGGAGGACACGCCGCGAACGCCTGGGAGATCGGGGTGATTGCGGGTCTGGCCGACGCGGGCATCGACGTTCGTAACGCCGACCTGTTTGTGGGTACCTCCGCCGGCGCTCAAGTCGCGGTTCAGATCACAAGCGGTGGGCTGTCACTGGACGAATTGTACCGCGACAGGTGGACCCCCGCCTGCAAACACAAGAATCGCCGCCGGCGGTCGATTTCAAGCAATGGCGCGCCGCCTTCATGCGCGCGAAAGAGGGAGCCGTCGGTACCAGCGACATCCTGAAGCGGCTCGGATCGCTGACCGCGCCGACAACCACCGTGCCTGAGTCGGAGCGGTGGAAGGAGATCGCTTCGCGCCTTCCGGTGCACACGTGGCCCGAGCAGAACGTGCTGGTGATCGCCGTCGACGCGGAGAGCGGCGCACCGTCGACCGGGCCGGCGGTGTCGACCTGATCGACGCGCTCGCGGCCAGTAGCGCGGTCCCCGGTCTTCGGCGTCTCGTCACGATCGAAGGCCGCGGCGACATGGACGGCGGGGTCTACTCGATCGACAACGCGGATCTGGCGGCCGGGTATGATCGGGTGCTGATCCTGACGCTGAAAGCCCCCGTCCCTCCCATTTGCGTCGTATCGCTCCGGACCGTGTTGGCAACGTTGCGGGGCGGCGGCGCGCGAACCGAGGTGATCCTTCCCGACGACGCGGACCGTGTCGACACTCGCCTCGGTCCGCGGGAACGTACTCGATCCTTCGGTTCGTGAAGGGGCCGCGCGCGCCGGGCGCGAGCAAGGTCGCGCGACCGCAGCGGTGGGGAGTTCCTTGTGGCGGTAAACGAGGGCCTGTATTAGGCCGGGTGTGGGGCCTGCAAGTAACGCCTGTGTCTGGGGGGTCGAACGCGGATTACAGTGTCGCGGCGAGCCCACCCGGTGCGGGCGGATAGGCCGGCAGCGCCACGCCGGGCGGCGATGGATAGGTCGGCAACGGGCCCCCGGGCGCAGGATACGTGATGACCACGAGCGTCAATAACCAGAGCACCGCAAGAATCCCGCGCATCTTGGTCTCCTCCCCTTTTGGCAAGCGCAAGATCATTCGGATCTGAGACAGCGCGAAAGCCCGTTGGCCGACGTTACCCACAACCGGCAGTTCTCGATCCACGTCGGCCCGTAATACCGCGCCGCTTTCGGGTACAGCGCGGATGGCGGTAGCGCGCTTCCGACAAGGAGCGCCGCGAGAAAGAGCAGCAAGAGCCACAACCGTTTCATCCCCGTCGTCTTCAGGAGCAACGGCGCGACACACTGCGTTCAAAGTGAGAGATTCCGGACTATTGTGTGGAGGATCTTGCGCCTATCAAGGAGGTGCGTCGTAACCGAGTAGACCGAAATCGCCCTGCGTCCCTACGACTTTCGAGCGCCGCACATGTTCAGTTCTTGACAGGATATTCTTGAGTGATTTACTCTAGAATCATTCGGTTATCCTAATACCAAGACCGTGCCCGCGTCGGGGTGGAACGCAGCGGAGCAGTGAGGAGGCACAGGTGAGTTTCGCTCAAACGGTTGTGCTCGGGGCCTTGGCTGGGTTCACCATCTACCTGGGGTTGCCTGTTGCGCGTCTCAAGCAGAAGACGACGCAACTGCAGTGCCTGCTCACCGCGCTCGCGCTCGGAGTTCTGCTGTTTCTCATTTGGGACATCCTGTCGAAGGCGCTCGAACCGGTCGTGGACGCGATGAAGACCGGCGCCAAGACCGGGCACTGGGGGACGTTCGCGATCCTCGCCGGCATGCTGGTGCTCGGTGTGGTGGTGGGACTCGTGGGTCTGGTCGTCTTCGACGCCAGAAACACCCGCGGGCGCGCACCGAACGACCGGCTGCCGGGGCAGATGGCGCTGATGATCGCGACCGGCCTCGGTCTGCACAACTTCTCGGAGGGGCTCGCGATCGGCCAGGCCGCCGCCACGAACGCGATCGGGTTCGCGACCATTCTCATCATCGGGTTCGGGCTGCACAACATTACCGAAGGCTTCGCCGTGGCCGCCCCGCTGTCGGTATCCGCCGAGCGCGCGCCGTGGCGATTCTTGGGACTCCTCGGGTTGATTGGAGGCGGGCCCACGTTCGTCGGAACACTCGTGGGGTACGAGGTGACGGTGCTGCCGGCGTTCGTGCTGTTCCTCGGCCTCGCCGCGGGCGCGCTGATCTATATCATCGGCGAGATGTTCGCGGTGAGCCGGCGTCTCTCGGCGCCCGTGTGGGCGGCGTCCGGCCTCGCGGCGGGATTCTTCATCGCCTTGGGGACCGATCTGATCCTCACGCTCGGCGGGGCATGAGGTAGCGACGCAACCCCGCGCGGGCGAAGTGGGATTCAGGCGACCTGGACGCCGTTGCCCCCGGCGTGCTTGGCCCGGTACATGGCCCGGTCGGCCGCGTCCATGAGCGCCTCCGCGTTGCCGCCGTCCTCAGGCAGACTCGCCAGGCCCACGCTGACGGTGAGCGGCGGGTTTCCGAGCACGAGAATCTTCTCCACGTGGTGCCGCACGCGCTCGGCAATCTGCGCGGCCGCGGCCTTTGGCGTGTCGGCCAGGAGGAGCACGAACTCGTCCCCGCCGACGCGCGCCACGAGGTCCGCGGCGCGACTGTTCCGTTTGAGCACGTCCGCCACCGATCGCAGGATCGCATCGCCCTGCAGATGGCCCAGGCTGTCGTTGATCTGCTTGAACTTGTCGACTTCGACGTGCACCACGGAGACCGCGCAGCCGGCGCGCGTCGCCCGCGCGGTCTCGCGCTCCAGGGCGTCCCACAGCGCCCGACGATTGGCCAGTCCGGTGAGCCCGTCGGTCAAGGCGAGGTGGTTCAGTTCCTCGTCTCGTTCCGCGCGAAGGATGGCCAGCCCGGCCAACACGGCAAAGGCCTCGAGCAGGTCGCGGACGTCCTTCGGGAACGCATCGACGGCCGGGCTTTCCACGTCCAGCACCCCGATGACCCGATCGTCGACGATGAGCGGATACGCGACGTTGGATCGGGCGTCGGGCGCTCCCGCCACATACAGGGGATCCTTCGCGACGTCGGGCGCATAGTGCGGGCGCCGGTGGTCGGCGACCCACCCGGCGATTCCCTGCTTGCCGACGCGAAGGCGCAGGTCCTTCACCACGCCGGGATCGTAGCCGCGCTGGGCCTTGACGTGCAGTTCCTGCGTCCGCTCGTCGATGAAGAGCACGGCGCAGATGGGATATCCAAACACCTCATGAATCTGGCCGAGGATCTCGTCGAGGACGGCCGCGAGATCAAGCGGGCGCAGGAGACGCCGTGCGAGATCGGTCATGGCGGGAACCGCCCGTCCCACCTGTTGCGCGTACGACAGGGAGCGCGCGATCTCCATGGCGGGGTGCCGGATGGCCGACCCTCCACGCGCGAGCGCCGGTCGCGCGGGCAGGTTCGCCTGATCGTCTCCACCCAACACCATCCCGCAGAACACTTCGACCACCCGCGGATCGAACTGCGTGCCGGCGCACCGCAGGAGCTCCGCCACCGCGGCGTCCGAGGTCCGCCCCCGGTCGTAGGCGCGGTCGTCGGTGATCGCGCTGTACGCATCGACCGCGGCCAGGATGCGAGCGCCGAGCGGAATGCCTTCGCCGCGGAGCCCGTCGGGATACCCGGTGCCGTCCCAGCGTTCCTGATGGTGGCGAACGAGGATCGCCACGTTGCGCATGCGATCGACGGGCCGGAGGATCTCCGCACCGATGACCGGGTGCTGGCGCATGACCTGCCACTCCGCCTCGCTCAGCGGACCCGGCTTCCGCAGGATGCTGTCGGGCACCCCGAGCTTGCCGATATCGTGCAGGAGCGCGCCCCAGTGGATGTCCTGGACCTCGGCCTGCGTGCGCCCGAGCGCCCGCGCCAGCGCCACGGCCCGGGTCGCGATCCGTTCGCTGTGATCGCCGGTGTAGTTGTCACGTGCATCGGCGGCTCGGGCCAGCGCCAGCACCATCTCGATGTAGGACTGTTCGAGATCCTGGTGCAGGCGCGCGCGGTGGATGGCCGTCCCCGCGACTTCAGCGATCCCCTCGAGCAGCCGCACCTCGGCATCTGCAAACGGGCGGGCGCCCGGGCGCTTCCGACGCCCCAGCCGGAGCGTCCCAATATTCTCCTCCTCCGAGCGCACCGGGACGATCACGAGCGGCCCGAACTGGCGGTAGGCGTCGCGCCGGAAAAATCGGGGCGGCGCCTCGGTGCTGAAGTCCTCTGTGACAAACGCCACACCCGTCTTCAACACCATCTCCGACCGCGTCCCCTCCGCGGGGAACGCGGACCCCGGCTCCTGTGCCTCCATCCCCGCAGTGTGCGCGTGGACGAGGGTCTTGCGATCCGGGCCGACCAACACCAGCGCGCCGTGGTCGGCCGCCAACAGCCCGAGTGCGTGCCCCACGATCATCGGATACATCTGTTCCACGCTCCGGGCCTTCCGCAACTCCCGGCTCAAATCGTAGAACGCCTCCAGCTCGGCGGTGCGCTGCTGCGTGGTCTGGACCAGTTGCAACCGCTCCACCACTTCGCCGATTTGCTTCCCGATCGCCTCGACCAGCATCGCTTCGTCGGACAACCACATCCGAGGGCTCGCGGAAAGCACCGCCACGCCGCCGATGCACCGGCCGTTCGTCTGGATCGGCGCCGTGAGGGACGCGCGAGTGTCGAACCGGGTCATGACGGGGACCAAGTCGTCGGCGCCCGGGGCTGGGCGGTCTTGCCAATCCTGTACCGCCACCGGGGCGCGCAGTTCGCGCCCGGAGGACTGGGCGGCGTGCAACATCGATTCCCCGACCTCCCTGGGCACGCCACGGAACACCTCGACGCCTCCGGCCCAGATCCCCCCCCGTTCGCACCCCAGTGCTTTCAGCGCCAGATCGACGGTCGACTCCAGGAGCGTGGGGAGGTCACTGGAGGACATGGCCGAGGAGACGATGGCGTTGAGCGTCTCGAGCGTGACGTCGCGAAGGCGGCCGGCCCGCATGGCCTCGCGCTCCACGAGCGTGTACAGCCGCTGCCGCTCCGACACGACCGAGGCCAGCGGGAGCGCGACGATCGCCATGACGGCCATGAACGCCTGCACCAACAGCAGCGATTCGTTGGGCGTGGCGCCAGCGAACGGCCCCGCGCCCCGAATCGCGCCCCAGACCGCCATCGCCGAGAGTGCGGCGATGACGGTCGCAGTGTCGCGACAGCCGAACCGGAACGCCGCCCAGACGAAGAACGGCACCGTGAGGAACTCCAGCGAGAACACGCCGCCGAACACCATCCAGCCGGCGGCCACGAGCAGGAGGGTGAACGCAACTCGCTCGCGCGCCTCGTCGCGGCTCCACCGCACGGAGCGGTCGAGCCCCCACAGGATGAGCAACGGAGCCACGATCAACGCCCCGGTCGCGTCGCCAAGATACCACGTCAGCCACACGCGTGGATAGTCGGCCCACGGTGCGAAACCGCCAAGCGCGAGACTGGTCGACCCGACGGACGCGCTGACCGCGGGGCTCACGGCGGCCGCCAGCGCCGCGAACGCGAAGATGTGCCGGGGACGCTCGAACGCGTTGACGCCACCGGCGTACACCGTGATGAGCCGCGCCGCGAGGGCGGCCTCCAAGGCGTTGCCGGAGGCGATGCCGAGCGACGTCCACACCGTCCCAGCGGTCGTCACATTGACCAGAAACGCCCCCGCGAAGACGGCGGGCCAGACGCGCACGCCCAACAGGAGGAGCGATGCGATGGCAATCCCGGTCGGCGGCCACACCGGCGTCGCACTCGGGTTGACGATCGCAAGCCTCAGCGCGAGCTTGGCGGCGACAACGTACACTAGGAACACGACCACGAGCGGGGCGATCTCGCGGCCCCGCGCCGACCGTATGGCAATCAGACGCCCGGTCATGCCCCGCCTCCGCCCTGCTCTGAACCCAGGAACTGGAGTTTGTGAAGCGTGAATATCTAGAATATGCCACAAACCCCCTCCCCGTAGACGGTTAGGCGGCGCGATACCGTGCCGCGGCACGAGCCAATACTGCCGCGGGACCGCGGCTCACGGGAACGGGGTCGGATCCGAAGAAACCGACGTCTCGGTGGACGCGGTCCGCTAGGGCTTCAACTGTACGGGGGCGCCGCCGCAGGCATCGCACGGCTGCGAGAGATCGGCCTGGCTGCTCAGCACGAACGCGGTGCCTGTTTGGTGGAAGGCGCGGAGAGGAAACGCCACCGGCCACCCGCGGAAGTCCACCACGGGGTTGATCTGACGTTCGAACTGGTCGGCGAGCTGCTGGGGCATGGGAATCCTGTCAACGACGAGCGTCTGGATGTGAAAGAATATCTCGGGCTGGCCGTAGACCTGGAACACGCCTTGCATCTGCACGTGCGTGGGGAGGCCCTGGTAGACGACGGTCCCTTCCACGGCCGTCGTATCCCCGTCGGTGCTCAACTTCGCGTCCTTGACCGTGTTCTCGTGGTTCAGGAAGTCTTCGACGCTCGCCGTGGCCACCCGTCCATAGACCGCGCTGTCGCGAACGTTGAGGACCTTGAGCGCGCCCTGTCGAAGCTGGCCGGCGTCGAAACTCGCATCGAGTAGACGGATCCACAGCTGATCGATGCGCAGGCCCTGAATCGCGGCGTGCTCTGCGTAAATATTGATCCGTGAGTAGTCGCCCGCCTGCGGATCGGGCACGGCGCTCAGGCGAATGACCGACGGATCACCGAGCAGCCGGCCGAAGATGGGCTGGAGCGTGTCTGCGCCCGCGGGCGTCGCCGCAGCACCGTACGCCCCGGTGCCCGCCGCGAGCAGGCACGCGATCACGAGCACGGCCATCGGGTAGCGCGTCATCATCGTGACTCCTGACACCTTGCCGGTTTGGGGTGGACGCATGCTCCGCACCATGGCCGCGAGCCGAAAGTCCCCCATTAGTATACTATCCCAATCCCGGCCGTTCGCAACGCGGCCGCCTGGGCGGGTGCGTCTGCGCTAGCCCTGCCGATCGTCGAATCGCACACCGTACCGGTGCCGACTGTAGTCGAACATGCGGTCCGTAAACCGTGTCGGATGGTCGAAGCCGCGCTGTTCTGCCTTGATCTCCGAGAGCTGAATCATGAACCGGGCGTCCCCGTTCTCATAGAAGAAGTACAATGACCATCGCTCGTCACGCTCGAGCACCATGTAGTCGGACGCGTACCCTCGCGCACGCACATGCTGCCACGCGGCGTCTAGGTCGTCGACGACGAATCCGAGATGGTGTACGCGGGACGGGAGTCCCGGATTCAGCGGGCCCGGCGTCGCGTCGAACAAAAACACAGCCGTTAACCCCGTGGTCAGGACGGTCTGGTGCGGATCGTCCCGCACGACCTGCATGCCCAGGCCATCCTCGAGCAGCCGTCGGGCGTCCTGCCTGTCGTGCACGGCCAGCGCCAAGTGGTCCACGCCCAGCGTCCGCCACGGCCTCGCCCCGCCACGCAGCGGCTCCGAGCGCACCGCGAACTCTCCGGTCCCAAAGTGTGCCACGGTTTCGCCGACGAACATGTCCGGATAGACCGCATCGCCGGCCGGCGTGCGAATGGTGACGCGCCGCCCCACGCGCAGCGCCTCCGGGAGCAGGTGCTCGAGCGCCTCGTGAAACACGCCCGCGGCCGGTACGTCTCCCGCGAAGCGGCCCTCGGCGGTCACGAATGTCAGACGGACGGCGGTTGACATCGTATCCTCCCTATCCTATCCTCGTGGTCGTGATCAGATGTGTGATGGGCAGGTTCCCGGGCGTCACCGGGCATCCCTACCGCAGACCGACGGCCCGCTGCCCCAGCGATACTCCCGGATCAAGATGAACGCCGCGCTCGGCACGTGGTGGCTGGCCATGCGCCCGTACTCGTTCACGGCGTCGGTCACGCCCGTCCTCGTCGGTTCGGCGGTCGCCGTGCGCGCGGGCCGGTTTTCGCCGCTGCTGTTCCTGGTGACGCTCGTCGCCTCCGTCACGATCCACGCGGGCACGAATGTCATCAACGACTACTACGACCACGTGCGCGGTGTGGACACACCCGAGTCGGTCGGGCCCAGCGGCGTGATTCAGCGGGGACTCCTGTCGCCCGCCGCGGTGCGCGTCGGCGGGCTGATCCTACTCGGCGTAGGGAGCATCCTCGGGCTCTGGCTGGTCGCCGTCGCGGGGTGGCCGATCCTGGCGGTAGGCATCTTGAGCATCCTGGCCGGCTACGCGTACACCGGCGGCCCGCTGCCGCTCGGGTACATGGGGCTCGGCGACGCCGTAGTATTCGTCTTCATGGGTCCCGTGATCGTGCTCGGCACGTACTACGTCCAGGTGCGCACCCTCTCGCCGGCCGCTCTGTGGGCATCCATCCCGATCAGCGCCCTCGTGACGGCGATCCTCGTCGTGAACAATTTGCGCGACCTCGGGGAGGATCGGGCTCGGGGCAAGCGCACCCTCGCGACGGTGATCGGTCCGGGCGGCACACGCGTCGAATATGGCGCGCTCCTCGCGGGGGCGTATCTGGCTTTGGTGGCGGGGGTGGTTCTGCGGCATCTCCCGCCGCTCTCCCTCGTCGCCCTCGTCACCTTGCCGCTTGCCGTGCGCACGTGGAAGGTCGTCCGCGAGGACACGGACCCGAGGACGCTCACGAGAGGCGCGCTCCGAGGCACCGCGATGTTGCATCAGCAGGTCGGCGTGCTGATGGCGCTCGCGCTGCTGCCGCTCGGGCTCCCGGGTTGACGAGCGGCTCCGTGGAGGGCCCCCTCGTCAGGAACAGCGTACGTCCGCGCCCGATGGGGAGACACCGCCTCAGAGGCTGTGCTAGACGGTCAGGCCGCCGATGATCGCCCCGAGCAGCAGCGGTCCCGCGTGGAGCAGCACGAGCACGGTCGTGCCGAGACCCGCGAGCATTCCCAGCAACGGGATGCCGGTCAGGGTCGTCCCGAAGACGAGCAGGGCGGCCCCGAGGCAGAGCGCCGGCAGGATCACGGCCAAGATCGCGGCACCGACGCCGCCGGCTTTCCGTCCGCCCACGATCCCCGCGATGAGCGGGCCGACCACCGGCAGCCAAAACAGCAGGATCGAGATAAGCAACATCCAACCGATCGCGGCCGCGATGCTGCCGTGCTGAGCCGGCGATGCCGTGCTCATGCGTCCCCTCCAACGTTCGAACTGCCGCCGTAGCCGGCGGGATACGCGAGCCTACCCGCCGCCCCGCCCGAGGCCGTGTTCACCTCTCCTCGACGGACGACCAATACGCGCGTCCTCACGCCGGCACCGACCTGCCGGCGCGGGCAAGCACCGCTTCCCGCGCACGCGCTTCGAGCGCGTCGGGGAGCGGAGCGAGTTCCAGGCCCGGATACCGCCGCCCCAGTGCTTCCCGAAGCAGCCGATCCGCGAAGACGGGGTTCTTCGGAAGCAGCGGGCCGTGGAGGTAGGTGCCGTAGACGTGACCGGCGACGGCCCCCTCCCACCCGTCGCGGCCGTTGTTGCCGAACCCTGAAACGACCCGACCGAGCGGCTTCGCGCCGGGGCCGAGGTACGTGCGCCCGCCGTGGTTCTCGAACCCGACCATCGGCGGCTCGCCGCCCTCGGGCTGGATGACGAGGTTCCCGATGAGCCTGGGGGTGCCCGGCCCGGCGTGTTCCGTCCACAGATCCAGGAGCCCGATTCCCGGCAGATCTTCCCCTTCCGCGGGGCGGTAGAACCGTCCCACGAGCTGGTACCCGCCGCACACGGCCAGCACCACCGCCCCGGCCGCCGCGGCGTCCGCCAGCGGCCCGCGCTTGCGCTGGAGTAGGTCCGCGACCGCGACGCGTTGCTGGCGGTCCTCGCCGCCGCCGATGAAGTAGAGATCCGCATCGTTGGCGGTGATCGGCGTCCCGAGTGTCGCTTCCGTGACCGCGACTTCGATGCCACGCCACCGCGCGCGATTGACCAGCACGATGACGTTGCCGCGGTCGCCGTAGAGATTCAAGAGATCCGGATAGAGGTGACAGATGCGCAACGTGGGCGTCACGTCTCCCAGAACCCCCTCACCGCGCCCCATTGTTGGAGCACGCCGCGGAGCGCGAGCATCGCAGTATACGTCGGCAGCACGAAGAGTCCCCCGGGCGCCGCGCGATCCAGGGCGCGCCGAAGCGCGCGGTCGTACGCGTGCTCGACCTCGATTGCCTCGGGCGGGATACCCGCGTATTGCAGCCGGAGCGCCATGTCCTCGGCGCGAATCCCCGTCACGACCACGTGACCGACGCGCCCGGCCAGCATCTCGACATCCACGTCCCACAGCCACGACACGTCCCGCCCGTCGGCCGTCCGGTCGTTGATCGCGATCAGGAGGACGGCCGGCGGCCCCGCGGCGAGCACCACCCGCAGCACCTCGTTGAACCCCGCGGGGTTCTTGACGAGCAGCAGGCGCACCTCACGCCCGTCCACCGACACTCGCTCGGCCCGGCCGAACGCGGGCGCGACCGAGCCGACCGCCGACGCCGCCGCGCCGAGCGAGGCCCCGAGGCGACCGGCCGCCGCCACCGCGGCGAGGACATTGTACACATTGTACAGCCCGGGGAGGACCGTGCGCACGCGTGCCGTCCCGGCGGCGCCCGCGTCGATCGTGAACTCGCTGCCGTCGGGTCCCGACAGCACTAGGTCGCGCGCCGCGAGATCCGGCGACGGCCGCGCCACCCCGCAGGTGACGCACCGCCACCGGCCCATGTGCCCGAAGTAGGTGACCTCGTACGCGTACGCGGTCCCGCATCGATAGCAGTAGCGCGCCTCCGCGGTGTGCTCGAGCGCCGGGCGCGCGTACCGGTCGTCCTCGATGCCGAACGTCACGAGCGTCCCCGGCAGCTCGCGCACCGCCTCGAAGACCAGCGGATCGTCGGCATTGGCCACGGCCGCGAGGTCGGGCGACAGCGCGGCACCGGCCGATCGCCACAACCCGGCGATGTAGTCGATCTCGCCGTAGCGATCGAGCTGGTCTCGAAACAGGTTGAGGAACACCGCGACGCGGGGGCCGAGCGCGGGGACGACGCGGGGCACGGTGGCTTCGTCGACCTCGAAGATGCCCAGGTCGCCGCGGAGCCGACCGAGCAGGTCCGCGTTCTCCACGAGGGCGGAGGCGATCCCGGCCGCGAGGTTCGCGCCGGCGCGGTTGTGCACGGGCCGGTGCCCGAGCGAGCGCATGATGTGCGCGAGCAGATGCGCGGTGGTGGTCTTGCCGTTCGTCCCGGCGATCACGACGCTGCCGAGCGGAAGCCGCGCGGACAGCAGCCCGACAACCGCCGGTTCGACCGCGCGGGCGACGCGCCCCGGCATCGTGGTTCCGCCGCCGCGGCGCAGCGCGCGGCTGAGCATCGCCGTCGCCTTCCCGAGCGCGACGGCCACGGAGAGACGCACGCGCAGGGTCGGTGGCTGTCCGGCCGTCAGCGGTCCTTCCCTCATGGGGAGTCGCCGCGCGCCCCGAGGCCGGGCCCTTCGAGACCGGCGCCCGCGCAGCACGCCTCCGGGCGCTATCCGGGAGGCGTCAGCAACCCCTCGTTGATCCGATTGGTCCAGGACGCGGTGGCGATCGTCGCGACCAGCTCCACGATCTGCGGCCCGGCGAGGTGGCGACCGAGCGCGTCCAGGTCGCTCGGATCCACGTTGCCGGGGCGGGTCGTCAGCAGATCCGTGAACCGGAGCACGGCGATCTCCACGGGATCGAACAGATCGGCGCGCCGCCGTCCCTGGGGTTCCTTGAGCGCCGCGATCTGCTCGTCCGTGTACCCGCGCCGTTTCGCGGAGGCGCTGTGGGCCAGCGCGCACCGGTAGCACCCGTTGAGCAGGGACGTGCGCAGGAACGCAAGCTCCTTGAGCTTGGCCGGCAGCGCTCCCTCCGCGAAGACGGCCTCGTTGAGCGCATGGAACGCTTTGAGAATCGCCGGCGCATGCCCGAGGATCTTGATGAAGTTGGACGCGCGACCGCCCTGCCGTTCGATCGCCTCATAGATCGCGCGCGCCTCCGGGGGCGCTTGATCCTTCTCGAGCGGATGAACGACCATCTGTCTCGCCTCCGCGACGGCGTGAGCCGTCTGTCGTCTTCATTCCCGCAGCAACGGTTCCCTTGTCCGGCGCCGAGGCGCTCGTCGGTGCCGGCAATCGGGTCTCAACCCGATATCCGGCGCCGGATGCGATCGCCTATGCTCAACTGTGATGCAGCCAGGCGGACCGGGTGGATCCCTCGATTTCGCACAACGGCCGCTCCTTGTCTTCTGGGAGACGACGCGGGCCTGCGCGCTCGCCTGCCGGCACTGTCGCGCATCGGCGATGCTCCAGCCGCTGCCGGATGAACTGACCACGGCCGAGGGCACGGCACTCATCGACGAGATCTCGCGGTTCGGCGAGCCCAGCCCGATTCTGATTCTTACCGGCGGGGACTGCCTGATGCGGCGCGACCTGCTCGCGCTTCTCGACCACGCCGCCGACGTCGGCGTGCGGGTGGCGCTCTCGCCGTCGGTGACGCCGCGGCTCACGTCCGCGCTGCTCGATCAGGTCCGCGCGCGCGGGGTCCGCGCTCTCTCGATCAGTCTCGACGGCGCCCGGGCCGAGACCCACGAGGCGATCCGGGGCGTGCACGGCCATTTCGAGGCGACGCGCCGGGCGGCGGGTACCCTCGCCGCCCAAGGGTTCGCGGTGCAGATTAACACGACCGTGATGCGCCGCAACGTGGGGGAGCTCGCCGATGTGTGCGCGTTCCTCCGGACGACGGGCGTCCGGATCTGGGAAGTGTTCTTCCTCGTCGCGGTGGGCCGAGGAACAAGCTGCGAGGAAATCTCCCCGAACGAGCACGAGGACGTGTGCCACTTCCTGGTCGACGCGTCTTGCTTCGGGATCGTGGTGCGGACCGTCGAGGCCCCGTTCTTCCGACGCGTGGCCGCGCAGCGGCGCGAATACCTCGGGGATGATGTCGCCGGCGCGTTTCGCCTCGGGCCCCTGTACGCGCGCCTATCGCGACGCCTGCGTCATCTCCTCGGCTCGCCGGCCGGCGGGGCGGCGACGCCGAGCGTCGCCACACGCGACGGGAACGGCGTCGTCTTCGTCGCGTACAATGGCGACGTGCACCCGTCGGGCTTCCTGCCGGTGTCGCTCGGCAACGTCCGCTCCGACCCGCTGGTGGAGATCTACCGGCGCCATCCGCTGCTCCGTGCAATCCGCCGGTCGGAGTTCTCGGGGCGATGCCGACACTGCGCATTCGCCGGGAGCTGCGGGGGATCCCGCGCGCGGGCGTATGCGCGCTATGGCGATCCGCTGGCCAGCGACCCCGCCTGCGCCTACGCCGGGTGACCGGGGGGAAGACCCGCCCATCCCGAGCGCCGCACGCCGCTCGGATGACCGTGGGTGCTCGACGACGGCTTAGATCCGGCGTGCCCCGAGGTAGCGGTAGTAGTAGTACGGCTCCGACATCGACGACACGACCACACCGCGATCGCTGGACGCGTGCACGAACCGGTCGGCGCCGAGGTAGATGCCTACGTGGCTTGCACCGTACCCGTACGTATGGAAGAAGACCAGGTCGCCTGGAGAGAGCGCCCAGCGCGGCACCGAGATCCCGTCGCGGAACAGATCGAAGGAAGAGTGCGGCAGGCTGAGCCCCATCACCGCAAACACGCGGAACACCAACCCCGAGCAGTCGAACCCGCGGTCCCCGATGCCGGCCCACTGGTAGGGGCGCCCGAGGAAGCGAAGCGCGGTCCGTACCACCCCCGACGTGAACGCGGCGCCGCGGGACGGCAGGGACGTGCGGACCGGGGCGAGCGCGGTTCTGACCGCGGGTCGCCCTGGGGCCCGGGAGGTCGAGGTCGCGGCCACCGTCTCAGATCCCGCGCCTTCGGTCTGTGCCGGTACAGCGTCCTGGACGGCGGCCACGTTCGCCGGTTGCCGCGGCGTCTCATTCGCCGGAACGACTGCGGTCGTCGTCGGAACGGCGGCGGTCTTCGTCACAGCGGGCGCCGGTGCGCCAGCAGCAACCGCGCCGGGAACGGCCAGCTGTTGACCGGGTCGAATCGTCGAGGCGAGCGAGAGATGGTTCGCGGCGACGAGCGCCTGGACGCCGACGCCGAAACGGGCGGCGATCCCCGTCAGCGTGTCGCCCGGACGGACCTCGTACCCCGTGGCGGCCGCCGCGCCCTGTTCGGGAAGCGCCGCGGGACCATCGGGTACACGCAGCCGTTCCCCCGGGTGAATCATGGATGTCGCCGTGAGATGGTTTGCGGACAGAAGCTGCTGGAGATTCACCTTCAGGTGGGCGGCGATCGTCCAGAGATTGTCGCCCTGACGGACGGTATAGGTGGACGCGGCGTCCGCGCGCGGGACCAGCGGAGCGAGCACCGCGCACCCACACGCGATCAGGACAAGACCCAGGTGCCGCGTCGTCAACCCCGCCCCCCCGACGTAGTGTTCAGTGCGGGCCGGAACACCCACCCTGCGGGCTTGCCTCGTTTGCTTATTCGTTCCGGCGACCCGTGCTCCTGCCGACGCCCGGAGGGCGGCGCAGGTGTCCATTTGGTACCATGCCCCGCCGCGTCGCGTGTCAGACCGCGCCGGCACGCCGCCGACGGAGGGGAAGGAGTTCGGCGGTTGGAATCCTCTGGGCATGCAGGTCCTCGAGATCAAGCGCACGCTCGCGGGGGAGACCAAAACGTACGCATGCCGCGCCGCGGAGATGACGGCCGACCGCGCGGTGCTCCTGTACACGCTCGAGCGGCCCGGGACGGTCGGCGGTCTCACGCTGCCCGCCGGCACCCTCACCGTCGCATACTACTGGACCGATCGGCCCTACAACGTCTATCACTGGATCGCTCCGGACGGAACCACGCTCGCCTACTACTTCAACCTCAGCGGCCCGCCCCGCATCGAGCACGCGCGGCTGGAGTGGGAGGATCTGGAGGTGGACGTCCTCGTGACCCCGGACGCGCGCGCCCGCGTGCTCGACGAGGATCGCGTGCCGGCGAGCGCCGCCGATCGGCTGCCCGAGATCGCCGCAGCACGCGATCGCGTGCTGCGCGAGTATCGTGAGGTCGCCCGCAGCGTCGAAGCCGCATCCAGGACACTGCGGACCACGCACGGCGGCGCCCCGGCATCCGCGCCGAAGCCGTCCTGATGCGGCTGCGGGAGAGCGTCGTCGTCGTGACCGGCGCGAGCCGCGGCATCGGACGCGCGATCGCCCAGGCGTTCGCGCGGGAGGGCTCGGCCGTGGTGGTAAACGCCGCCCGGTCGATCGCGGAGGCGCGCGCCGTGGCCGAGGCGATCGTGGCGAGCGGCGGACGGGCGGTCGCCGTGCAGGCCGACGTCGGCGAACCGGCCGCGGCGCAGGGCCTGATCGCGAAGTCGGTGAAGGCGTTCGGGCGATTGGACGTGCTCGTCAACAACGCCGGGATCGTGGACCGGGCCACGCTGTGGCAGATCGACGAAGCGCGCTGGTCGCGGATGATGGCGGTCCACGTGACCGGGCCGTTCTTCGCCGGCCGAGCCGCCGCGCAGGTCATGATCAAGCAAGGCGGGGGCGGCGCGATCGTCAACATCGCGTCGATGCGCGGCATCGAGCCGGGCTCCGGCCCGCTCCACTACAACGTCAGCAAGGCCGCCGTGCTGATGCTCACGAAGTGCCTGGCGCGCGACCTCGCGCCCCACGTGCGCGTGAACGCGATCGCGCCCGGCTACACCGAGACCGCGTTCCAGGCCGACCGGACGATCGCGGAGCGCGAGCAGATCACATCCCGCATTCCGCTGCGCCGGTTCGCCCGGCCCGAGGAGGTCGCGCGCGCGGCCGTGTTCCTCGCGTCGGACGCCGCGGCGTACATGACAGGGCACACGCTGGTGCTGTCGGGCGGGGTGGTGATGGCCTGAGGGGGGCGGGGCTACGATTCTTCCAGCTTGCGGTCCTTTTGCTTCTTCTCGAAATCCGCGGGCTTGACGCCGTCCAGGAACTTCTTGAACTCCTCCACCTCGTGCTCGTCGAACGCCTTCTTCAGCGGGATCGCCGTCGCGGCGACCTTCTCCTCGACGTAGATCGGCGCCTCGGTGCGCAGCGCGAGCGCGATCGCGTCGCTCGGCCGCGAGTCGACGACGACGTCCGCGCCGTTCCGGGTCAAGTGGATCTCGGCGAAGTAGGTCCCGTTCTGCAGATCGGTCACCACGATGCGGCTCACGTTCACGGTGAGGTGCGTGAGCATCGCGCGGATCAGATCGTGGGTCATGGGCCGCGGCATCTTCACGCCCTGCAGCTCGAGCGCGATCGACTGCGCCTCCGGCGTGCCGATCCAGATCGGCAGCGCGAGCGTTTCGGCTTGATCGACGAGCAGCACGACGGGGTTCATCTGCTGGTCCATCGCCACCGTACGTACCTTCATCCAGATCATGGACCGCCTCCGCAACGCCCACCGCGTCCGATTCACGCCAATTATAGCAGAGTCCCTACGTCGAGGAGAGCCCTCGGCGGTCGTACGTGTACACCTTGCCGTTCGCACGGAGCTTGACCGGGTTCCGCCACAACGCGTACACGGCCTTCAGGAACAGCCCGACGCGCTTTGATTCGAGCTTGCGGTCTTCGTCCATATGCACGAGGAGCAGGTCCCGGCCCTGCGACGCCGGGTCCACCTCCACGCGCGGCTCTCCCTTGTACAGTTTCTGCGCGATCAGCATGTCCTTGACCTTCGGGAGGTCGTAGCTCTTCTGCTTCTCCTTGGGATCGTAGACAAACAGATCGAGGCGCCGCACCATCTCTGCCGTCAGGGCGACGTCGATCAGGCTCACGTCCTCGTAGAACCGCCGGATCTCTAGCACCCGCGCGAACCCCTCGCGGTCGCGCACGTGCTTGAACAGCGTGTACCCGATCGTGTACGGCGCCGGCCGGTTGCAGAGCTGCACGGACAGGCTCGCCCACTGGCGGGCGGTCAGCAGCCGGGTGAGCAGCTCGGCCTCGATGAACGTCGCCCAGCCCTCGTTGATCAGGTGTGTCCGCTGGATGAGGTCGAAGTACTCCGCCTCCTCGCAGATCGCGTCCAGCAGCACGCGCTCGAACTCGTCGAGCGGCGCGCGCTCCTCCAGGTAGTAGATCAGGCGCTTCCGCCGCTCCTGCGGGTTCCGCTCGAACGCGTTCACCGACGTCGCCACCGTCAACAGCGCGTCGAGCAGTTTCTCGACGCGCTCGCGGCCGTACTGGAGCTCGTAGCTCCGGATCAGGCGCGCGTGCTGCTCGGTGTGGTTCAGCATGTTCTTGTTGGACTTGCGGTACCAGTGGTTGTTCGCGAAGAAGTCGGCGTGGCCGAGGACGTGGGCGATCACCAACACGTTCTGCAGATAGGTGTTGGCGCTCCGCAAGAACGCGTGCGACGGCGCCGTGTTGAGCACCAGCTCGAGGATCGTGAACACTTCCTTGTTCTGCTGGGTCACGAGCTCCTTGTACGCCCCGCCCCAGTACCAGTGGATGAACCGGTTGGGGAGGCCCATGCTGGCGACCTCCGCGATCGCGTCGCTGTCCGTGATCTGGAAGATCACGGGGTCGAACGCGAGGCCGCGGTCGTGGGCCAACCCCTCCAACCGGCGGATGACCGGCTCGTATTCGCTCAGCATCGCCGTCCCCTCGCGGGTCACTGCGGCGCCGCCGCGGCCGCCCGGGCATCGAAGAAGCCGAGAAACTCCCGCATCGTCGCGCGGATCGTCTCGAGATCGACGAGGTTCGCGAAGATGGCGCCCTGGCGGGACCGCACCGTCTCCTGGACGTGCTCGCTGAAGCCGCCGACGCCCCGGCCGCCGGGGTTCACGTGGCCGTAGGTGACGAGATCGAACGCGCCGAGCGCTTCCTCATACGCGCGCTTCGCCACGTCGAAGTCGCCGGAACTCGTCTCCCCGTCGGTGAAGATGAACAGGAACTTGTCGTACTCGGTCACCCCGGCCAGCAGCTCCACCGCCTTCTGAAACCCGGTGCTGATGTGCGTCCCGCCGCTCGACTCCACGCAGAAGAACTCGTCACGCCCCTTCTCCTCGGCCACGTCCTGGAAGACGACGTACCGGCGGAGGTTCGTCGGATAGCGCCGCTCGAGATAGTGCCAGAGGACGAAGATCGTTTTGCGCACGAGGGCGAGGTACTCGCCGCGCATCGAGCCGGAGATATCCAGGACGTAGATCTCCACGGAGCGGTGGTTCCGAAACGTCGTGGGATCTTCAATGAAGTACCACCCGTCCTGCTGCACATCCACGTCGTACTGCAGCTGCCCCCGCTCCCGGGCGTTGCGCAGCAGGCTCTGCGCCATCGTCTCCTCGAGGTTCAGGTCGGCCCGGAGCCCGATCCGGTCCAGATCGTCCAGCTCCGGCGTGTCCTGGGTCTCCACCTCGCCGGAACGGGTGGGCTCGTGGAACGTCGGCAGGCAGAGCTCGTCGAGCAGCACCTCCTGGGCCAACCGGACGAACTCGTCGAAGTCCAGCTCGACGGTCAGCTCCCGGCCGTGGTGGTCTCCGCCGAGCAAGCCGCCGAGTGCCTGGACCTGCTCGCCGCCGGCCCCCTGCGCACCGCCGCCCGCCCCGGCGCCGCCGCCGCCCCCGCCCTGGGCCAGGAACTGCGCGTCCTCGCCGAATTTGAGGGTCGGCAGATCCAGCGTGGCGATCTGGGTCTTCACCCGTCCGTCGATGATCAGCTCTTTCTGCTGAATCAGGTCGTTCAGGTTCTGCTTGAGATAGTCCCGCAGCAGGGCATCGTGCTTGTACTGGGCGATGCGTCCGCGGTGGATCTTCATGACACGCGCCCCGGGTCCCCTAGAAGCTCCGGCCGATGATCTTGAACAGCGACGGCGCGCACGACGGGCAGTACCCGTGCTCCTCGACGGCGCTGCGCTGCAGGACGTCCAGCAGGTCGCGGCTCTTTTGGTCCATCTCCTCGGTCTTCTCGTAGAGGCGCAGGCAGTTCTTGATCTTGTTGAACACGACCTCGTTGATCGCGCCCGCGAGGTGCTCGTTGTCGCGGTAGCTCATCCGGCGCAGCTCGTCCCGCCGTTCCAGCAAGACGTTCTCGAACGCGACGCGCCCCTGGCGGCTGATCTGGCGCTTCTGCACGAGCACGCCCTCCAGTTCGTCGAGCAGCTCCTTCTCACTGTCCGACAGCGCCTCGCCGAGCACGCTGCGGGCCGCGACGTCGAGGTAGTTCAGGTAGAGATTCTGCGCGTAGTCGTAGAAGTGGCTCGGGACGATCTCCTCCACGATCACGTCGACCTTCTTGTTGATGAACTCGACCTTGGTCTCTTCGAACAGCTTCAACAGGTCCTTCTGGTTGAGGTCCTTGATCGACTGGTGTGCAAAGGTCTGCTCGATCGCGTCGGTGATCACCTCGAGATCGATGCAGCGTCCGGCGCGAGTATAGGCCAGCGAGAACGCGTCTTCAAAGAAGCGCGGAGAGAGTCCTTTGAGGCCCTGCGACTCCTGCCGGGTCTTCACCGCGTAGGTCGCCGCCAGGTCGAAGACGTCCGAGGGAACGTGCTTCTCTTCCCCGCGAACCCGATTCGCCCGCTCGACCAGGCCCCGGTAGATCCGCGTCTCGCCACCCACGTCCACGTTGTAGGGGAAGTCGATCTTGTGGATCCTCCCCCGGAGCGGCTCCATGATGTCCTCGGAGAGGAACACGTTGTACTCGGGGTAGTTCGTGTGCCCGATCACGACGGAGTCGACGTGGACGGTCGGAAAGTTGGCCAGGTCGATCCGCTTCGACTGGATCAGCTCGAGCAGGAGCGACAGCAGCTGGCGGCGGCTCTTGAACACCTCGGTCCAATCGAGCACCCCGCGGTTGGCCCAGATCACCTTGCCCTCGAAGTCGTACGCCGCGGGATCGTAGGTGGACCCGCGCTCCTTGAGCATCGCAAAGTTGATGTTGCCGACAAAGTTCGTGATGTCCTCACGGCGGAGATCGGTCGGCGTGTGCTTCGCCACCCCGATCTTGTCCCGCGCCGAGATGAAGATCTGCCGCACCGGTACGGCCCGCCATCCGCCCCACGCGGCGACCGTCTGCTCGCAGACCGGACACGGCACGGCTTCCTCGTGCCACCAGAGCCCTTCCGCCTCCCGCGCGTCCGCCGGGATCAGGTCGAAGGGGTGTTGGTGGAACGGGCACCGCTCCACCGCGTACAGCGCCCCGTCCGGCTTGTGCGAGTACTCTTCGAGCCGGCGCTTGAGGCGGTCCACCGTCATCGACTTGCCGGAGCCCTGCGGTCCGACGAGGAGCAGCAGCCGCCGCTCCATGCTCATCGCGTACCCGCGAAAGAAGCTGACGATCTCGTCGAGCTGGGAATCCATCCCGTACACGCCTTCGAACACGCGGGCCTTGCCGAAGTAGTCGATCATGTCGGCGATGTAGTGGAGCGTCGTCCGCGTCAGACGCCGATCGCGCCGGCTCGCGGCCAGGTACGTCTCGACCGTTGTCATCTCGCCCATCCGGCTCACCCGATCCCGCAGGGTGCCGCCCGCCGCTTCGCGGAACGGCCCAAGACCTCCACGCGATTGCCGTTCACGGAACCTCCGACCACTCAGTATCTACCCCACTGTACGTCGGCCATCGATGCATCGTTCCGGCGGTCGGTGCCGCGTTACACAAAACGCAGAAGCCCAGCACAGGAGCCGTACACGCTCCCCGGCCGGGCTTCATGGTCCGCCGCGCCCTACCACGATATTTGGTTCGGTGCCGCTCCGTCGTCCGCTGCCGTATAGTCCCGGTCCGACCCAATGAATGGACGTGGCACGCATAACTGCGACGTTGGGCTGCGAACTTTGAGCCGAGTATAGCCCCGGCGGCGGTTTGTGTCAATGAAAGATCGCGAAAAATGTAGTAGTTCAGCAATAATGTCACCCCCTAACAGTTCCGTGACTATGTCACCCTGGGACTATGACCAGGGAGACGATCATGTTGAGTCAGAAGGATCAACAGCGCGTGCAGGTCCTG
>Ga0070735_10000192_pt1 | contig 74456 bp, 53 predicted proteins | sample Coa_R1_FD_66443 | JGI IMG/M metagenome (GOLD analysis project Ga0070735, IMG submission 66443) | Surface soil microbial communities from Centralia Pennsylvania, which are recovering from an underground coalmine fire - Coalmine... | ecosystem: Environmental > Terrestrial > Soil > Unclassified ...
CGGCATGAAACTCGGCGAACTCGAGGGCATCGTCGGCGAAGAAGACGGATATTCGGCTGAAAGCGATGCCGCCATCCTGCTGCAAGGCCTGGATATCGATCAGGAACTGCACAGCCGCAAAATGGGCGAACTGCAAGGCGGACAGAAGGTCCGTGTACTCCTCGCGCAGGCTCTGTTCGGTCATCCCCAGGCTCTGCTGCTTGACGAGCCCACGAACCACCTCGACTTGGATTCAATTCACTGGCTGCAGGGATTCCTGAACGTTTACGACGGCATCGTGATCACCATCTCGCACGACCGTCACTTCCTGAACAGCATTTGCACCCACATCGCCGACATCGATTACCAGACGATCATCACCTACACCGGCACTTACGACGATATGGTGGTCGCAAAAACGCAGGTGCGTTCGCAGATTGAATCGCAGAACGCGCAGCGCGAGAAAAAGATCGCTCAGCTGAACGAATTCATAGCCCGGTTTGCCGCCGGCACGCGGTCGAGCCAGGTGCAGTCGAGGCGCAAGGAAGTCGAGCGCCTGCAGGTCACGGAACTCGCCAAATCGAATATTCAGCGCCCCTACATCAAATTCGAACAAAAGCGGCCTTCGGGAAAGCACATCCTCGAAATCGAGCATCTCGACAAGTCCTACAGCGAGAACCATGTTATTCGTAACTTCACCGCCAGTATCACGCGCGGAGAGAAGATCGCGCTGATGGGGCGCAATGGGGCAGGGAAGACCACCCTCATGAATGCCTTGCTGGCGAATTCTCCGAATACTCCCGAATCTGAACTGCGCAAAACCAGCGGCTACGACGGTCCCTTCGTCGATTCCGGCAAGGTGATCTGGGGACACGAAGCCTCCATCGGCTATTTTGCGCAAGATCATCGCAGTCTGATCGAAAACGGCACTACCGCTATCGAATGGCTGCACCAGTGGGATCCTGCGGCCGTAACCGAGGAGCTTCGCGGAGTGCTTGGCCAAATGCTCTTTGTTCGCGAGGAAGCAACGAAGTCCACCAACGTGCTCTCCGGTGGTGAAGCTGCCCGTCTGCTTTTTTGCAAGCTCATGCTGCAAAAGCCAAACGTGCTGATTCTCGACGAACCTACGAACCACCTCGATCTCGAGTCGATCAACGCCCTGAACATCGCCTTGCAGCGCTATCACGGGACGGTGCTGCTGGTCACGCATGACCACGATCTGATCGATGAAGTTGCGACCCGCGTCTGGCATTTCGAAAGCCATCACAAGATCACGGACTTCAAGGGCACCTACGAGGAGTACCAGGCGGCCGTCGTCGCGGTTTAATACCGGCCTAAAGACCCTATGCACCATTTTCGTTGCATGTAAACAAACCAGGTTCTCCACAGCTTTTCACAGCGTTCCTAGTTGCGTTGTTTTGTTAAGTTGAAGATAATGACCCGAAACGTTCTTGCAGCCGTTCGCAGCAACGTTTCGGTCTCTGTTCCGTGTACACACGAGCCGATCTACTGAGGATATTGCACGTAACACCGCGCCAGTTAGCCAACTGGGAGCGGGCGGGCCTGATCCTGTCTCTGGAGTCCTACTCCTTCTCCGATCTTCTGGAAATCAAGAAAGTCCGTGATCTTTGCGCGATGAGCGTGCGCCCCAACGTCATTCGTCAATCCCTGGAGGCTATGCGCAAACAAGCGGCCGGAGTGGAAAAGCCCCTGCTGGAAGCGGGCACCTGGTCTACGTCGAAGCATCGTGTGGCTTTCCGGCATGAAGGCAAGCTTCTGGAACCGATTGCGGGCCAATTCCTGATGGATTTTTCCGAGCGCGAGAAGGTAGTCACTAGCACTCCCGTTCCCCGTTCCGAGCCCACGCCACGCGAAAATGAGGTAGCTTCATGGTTCGCCCGCGGGATTGCGCTGGAGGAAGATCCAGATAGTCAGGCGGAAGCCATCGCCGCTTACCAGAGAGTGCTCGACCTCATGCCGAATCACGCTGCCGCCCACATCAACCTCGGCACCCTCTATTACAACCGGCAGGAATTCGGATTGGCGGAACGCCACTATCGGCAGGCCATCGACGCCGATCCCCGCTATGCATTGGCCTATTTCGACCTGGGCAACGTGCTCGACGAGACTGGCCGCGTGCATGACGCCATTCAAACCTACAAGACCGCTTTGCAGTTGGCTCCCACCTACGCCGATGCCCACTACAACCTCGCGCTGGCCTATGAGAAAGTCCGGGAGCCGCGGAAAGCCCTCAAGCACTGGCAGGCGTACACGAAGCTCGACACGTCAGGCCCCTGGTCTGTCCATGCGCGCAGCCAGATCAAACGCATTCTGCAAGCTGACGGTCTCAAGATCGTCTATAAACGCGCCTGATCCTGCAAACTACTTTTGGCATTTCGGACAGTAGTGGCTACTGCGTCCACCGATCACCAGGCGTTTGATTGGAGTCTTACACACCAAACACGGCTCGCCTTCTCGCCCGTAAACGCGATGCTGTAGCTGAAAAAATCCCTCTTCGCCGTCGGCGTTGACATAATCGGAAACCGAAGATCCCCCCAGGGCGATCGCCTCTTTCAATACTTCCTGGATCGAAAGGAAAAGCTTGCCAAGTTGCTCCCGTGTTATCGACGATGTTCTCCGTCGCGGACGAATGCCCGCACGGAACAACGATTCGTCCGCGTAGATGTTGCCGACGCCGCGCAGCAGCTTCTGATTCAACAGAGCGCTCTTGATTGGCGTCTTGCGCCCGCGGAAAAGCGGCACAAAACGCTCGAGATCCACATCCAGAGGCTCGAAACCAGTGGCGTCGAAGTCGCCCCCGGCGGCCACACTCAGCCGCCCAAATCTGCGCGGGTCTACAAAACGGACTTCCCGCCCTGACTCCAGCTTCAAAATCGCGTGCGTATGTTTCGCTACTTCACTTTGCGGCTCGCAAACCTGAAGCCGCCCCGTCATGCCGAGGTGCACGATCCACTGTGATTTGCCTGAAGATGGGTCTGTGGGGCGGGCGCCCACGCCCGCCTCGCCCGACGGTTGTATTGAGTTTGGCTTAGATTTTTTCCGCGTTCGCGCAGATCCCTGGCCGTTCGCGGGCGAGAGCGCCCGTGCCACGCGCTCCAAATCAAACACGATGTGCTTGCCCATCCGCCGCACGCATCCGATCTTGCTGTGCTCCAGCACCGCGGCAATTTCGGAAGCGGGAGACTTCAGCGGCTCTTTCTTCTGTCCCAACCACACGGATTCGATCACGTCTCCAGTGACGCGCTTCGCCAGGCCGCGGGCAATTGTTTCAACTTCAGGTAATTCAGGCATGTTTTGAAATCCAAACCACAGCCGTCAGTCCGAGCGCAGTGAGGAATCTGCTGTCTGTGTCTGGTGCGCCACTACTTCTTCAGAAATGTTCCCTGCTGCAGCTCCTGGAACGCCTGCTGCAATTGTTCCTGCGTATTCATCACAATTGGTCCGTACCAGGCTACAGGTTCCTCGAGCGGTTTGCCGGAGACTAGTAAAAATCGGATCCCGTCTTCACCGGCCTGCACGGCCACTTCGTCGCCGCGATCGAATACCACCAGCGATCGGTTCTGCGCGTCCGACGGAGGCTGCGTATCCGCCCAACCCACGCTCTCGGTCGGGACGGCCAGCGGTCCCGAAGCATTGCAGAACTTTCCATCTCCTGCGAAGACGTATGCGAAGGCATGCCGTGTGGTTTCCACGGGTAGGGTCTTGCGCTCGCCTGGACGAACCGAAACATCCAGATAAATCGGATCAGTGGCAATGCCGTCGACCGGACCTTTCTTTCCCCAGAAACTCCCGCACACAATACGCACATGCGTGCCGTCGTCGTCGGTGACTTCGGGAATGTCTCCGGTCTTTATTTCCTGATACCGCGGAGCAGTCATCTTCAGCGCCGACGGAAGATTCGCCCACAATTGAAATCCGTGCATCCGGCCGGTGGTGTCGCCCTTCGGCATCTCTTGATGGATAATGCCGCTGCCGGCCGTCATCCATTGCACATCGCCGGCCGCGATCGCACCGTGATTGCCCATACTGTCGCCGTGCTCCACGGTTCCCGCGAGCACGTATGTAATCGTCTCAATCCCGCGATGCGGATGCCACGGAAATCCCGCCAGGTAATCGTCGGGAACATCGTTGCGGAAGTCATCGAGCAGCAGGAATGGATCAAACTCACCTGTGTTTCCAAATCCAAACGCTCGGCGCAAATGTACTCCCGCGCCCTCAAGCGTGGGTTTGGATTTAATCAGACGTTTTACCGGTCGGATGGACATGTTTGACCTCAGTATATTGTCTCGCTTTTGATGCGCCCAGGTTCTAATCGGACGCAGTGACCTGGCCATATCTGTCGGAGCATAATGCTCACGTGTAGTGTACTCACGCTGGATTTCAGAACTTTCAGCGTGCAGTCCCGTTTATATTCCTATTTGCGGGAGACTCTCATGAGGACACCTGAACGGCATTTGCGATTTCTGCAGGCAGGCTGTCTATTGGTCTTGATCGCTAGCACCAGACTCGCTTGGAGAGTTCCGCGCACCACTCACGGCAGCCCAGCCGTGCGGTGGATCGTGCTGGCTTTGGCCCTCACTTGTTCAGTCCAGGGGTTTACCCTGCAGCGCCGTATCGTCAGCCGTCCCCAACGAGGATCCGGCGCATCAACGCCTTTCACCCGATGGAGAGCCGGGAATATTGTGCGGCTGGCATTTGCTACCGCGGTAGGACTTTATGGGTTGGTGCTGAGTGAGTTCGGCGGACCGCTCTGGCAGGTCAATTCCCTTTTCATTATCGGGTTAGTTCTTCTCTTGATCTGGAGGCCCGGTATCATTCCGAACCTTAAGGATATTTGACAATCTGGCAGCGCCAAGGAAGTGTAAACTGCGGTTAACTCAAGGCTGGTCAAAGGGCGTGGTTCCTATCCGATTAGCGAGATCTGCCACCAGATTATGAAAGTGTGGAAGGGGTTCATCCTCTCATGCCTGGTCGTAATTCTCTTCGCCATCATATTCAGCGTTTTCCTCGTTCACCGCGGCTTCCGAGCCAACTCAACCCCAACGGCCTTGGAAATAGCTGCTGCCCGACGCATTCGTAACTACTCTATTCCCTCGAATGAGCGCGGAACGCCTAATCCGGTAGCCCCTACTGCCCAGTCCCTGCAGCAAGGCCGCGAGCAATTCCTGGCTCGCTGTGCCACTTGCCATGGTGTTGATGGCAGCGGCCGCACTCCCATCGGCTCCAACACATATCCCAGAGTTCCGGATCTGCGCTCACCGACAACTCAAGAGCTCACTGACGGCCAGGTCCACTACATCATCGAGAACGGCGTCCAACTCACGGGAATGCCTGCGTTTACCGGCACAGGCTCGTCCGCAGACCCTTGGAAGCTCGTTGTCTTTATTCGCAGTTTTCGCTCTCTCAACCAAAGCGATCGAGCGCAACAGACCAATGTACTCACCTCCGCTCACTACACCGGTTCTCAAAGCTGCGAGAAATGCCATCAAGAGATCTACGCACGCTGGAAGAAGACGCCCATGGCAAATGTGGTGCGCGATCCTCGCGAGCATCCTGAGGCCATCACTCCTGATTTGGCCACCAACACAGTCGCGAAGTTCACGAAAGAGCAAGTTGCCTTTGTCTACGGCAGTCTCTGGAAGCAGCGCTACTTCACCAAAGTCGGTAACGATTACTTCCCGCTTTCCGCGCAGTGGGATGTCGCCAACAAAGCGTGGCGTCCCTACAAAGTGGCCAAGGGTACTGACTGGTGGGCAGCCTTCTACCCCGACGACAACATGCAGCGCCCTACCGGCCCTACCTGCGATGGATGCCACTCCGTCGGCTATGACATCCATACGAAACAAGTTGCGGAATGGAACGTCGGCTGTGAGCGCTGCCACGGACCAGGCAGCGAGCACGTGGCGCACCCGACGCGAACGAATATCTTCAACTCTGCACACTTCGATTCCGTAGCCGCTACTGACACGTGTGTTCAGTGTCATTCGCAAGGGCAGCCGTTATCCAGTCCGATTGAGGGTAAGTACTACGACTGGCCTGTGGGCTACAATCTAGGCCTCAATCTCGCAGACTTCTGGAAACTTGAGGACTGCACTCTCGGCCAGACCAGCTTTTACTACTTCCCCGATTGCACGGCTCACAAGAATCGCATGCAGGGCAATGACTTCGCCCAGAGCGTGATGTACCGCCGCGGAATTACTTGCGCCTCGTGTCACGATGTCCACGGCACCGGCAACTACGCTCAACTGCGAAAGCCTGCGAATCAGATCTGCTTCGATTGCCATGGGCCTTCGAGTCCGAACGGCCCGAGGACTTCATCGATCGAGGCGCACACTCAACACAAGGATGGCAGCGCGGGCAGCGAGTGCGTCGCCTGCCACATGCCGGCGATCGAAACCGAGGGTGTTCCGGGCACGTTTGTCCATGCGCACACCTTTCGCTTCATTAGTCCTGAGATGACCGACAAATATGCAATGCACAATCCCTGCACTTCTTGTCACAAGGAGAAGACAACTGCATGGGCGAAGGACCAGATGCGGCGCTGGCCAGAGTATTCCCCGTGGCAGTCAGGACCGTAGCTTGTAGGGAATCTTTCGAGGCTATTCTTTGAGCGGCACCACGGCGCTGCCATCGCGGCAGAATGTCGCTACCCTCTGCAGATCGCCATTCGCGCGCGGCACGGTCATCACCGGACCATAGCAGTACACCGCGTGTCCGGTGGCAGCGAAGTACCACCGTCCGCCTTTCGCGCGCTTGCTGATCTGTTCGGTCGGTTGGCGTAGCGGTTTTTGCGGGATTAGGGATCCCACCGGCAAACTAAACAACAAGGCTAGGGTCAGAACCTTCATTGTCTTTTTACAGTCTTCACTGCGCTAAACCACAGAATTTGGGTGCTGCCTTACACTTGCCTGCTTCTTAGATCGTGACGAGCGCCCGGCGATGATCCACCAGATCCGACGCGGGCTTTGACGGCATCTGAAACTGAGGTTTCACTGTCGTTTGACTCTGTGCACGATGTTGTACGTCCGCCTGGGAAGACGGGACCTGCTTCGTAGGAGCCTGGGTCGAGGGCGCCTGGGTTGCATGACTCTGGGACGACGGGTTCTGGGTTGACGGAATCTGGGTAGACGGGCTCTGGGTAGACGGGTTTTGCGCCAGCGCCTGGACGCGGCGCTCTTCCTGCGCCTTCATCTTGACGCCCGACAATTCAGTGCTGTCTCGGAACAATTCGCGAATCAATGCACGCTGCGACTCGATCGTCTGCCCCTGCTCCACGATCAGCATGGTCATCAACCCATACGAGATCATGAACAGGATGGTCAGAAGTGGCAACCATCCCCGCTTCTTCTTCGGAGTCGGAGTCGTTGGAACCGCCTTGATCTCAATGGATTCGAAGGTCCCAAATATGGTCGTCAAAATAACACCCCGGTCTGTGCCTCGGCATGCAGGCACTTCGATAAGTGCACACCGTCGGCCATTGATTCGTAAACTCGTAATCCGCTGATAACAAGGTTCTTAATCGTCGAAACCAAGAATTGATCGGCGCAAAGAAGTGCAACTCACTGCACATTATGAGCAACGAAGATTGTCTGCAAATACGCTCGTCAGTGTGGCCTATGTTCCTGCAATCTTGAGGCTTCCGAGGCATTGCAAGGTTTTCGTTCCGCCCGTTGCCCAGCCTGGCAGGTGATTACTTGCGTGGCGATGACTTCAGTTACTGGGGTTACTTTCCTCCCAGGCAAATTCTGCCTAAGATTAGAATTTCATAAACGTAGTGAACATAATTCTGTTTCTTAGGAATGCCCCCATGCGTATGCGGTTTGCTCTGATTTTGGTTCTAGCCCTCTCCTATGGCTTTCAGTCGGCGACTCCGGCCCGCGGCCAGCAATCCTCCTCAACCGAATCTGGTCGAAAGGTGATCAGGAAAGTACCACCCGTATATCCCGATGAAGCCAAGCGAATGAGTTTGAGCGGCACCGTGAAAGTAGTCGCCGTCGTTGGACCGGACGGCAGTGTAAAGAAAATCGAACCGCTCGGAGGCAGTCCGATTCTGGTGCAGGCTGCCGAAAACGCCATCTCACGGTGGAAGTACGCGCCCGGCCCCGAAACCAAAGAAAGCGTGGAACTCCACTTCAACCCCTAAGCCCTGTACTGTTTCCGCGCGGACTCAGGAACTCTATTTCCCGAGGACCAGCTTGGCGATCGTCGCCAGTTGCATATTCGAGGTGCCTTCATAGATCTTGCCGATCTTCGCGTCGCGCCAGTACTTCTCGACCGGATAGTCCTTGGTAAACCCGTAGCCGCCGTAAATTTCGATGGCCAGCGACGTCACTCGCTCGGCGACCTGCGACGCGAATAGCTTCGTCATCGCTGCTTCCTTCACGAAATTCACTCCCGCATCTTTCATGCGCGCGCAGTTGTAAACCATAAGGCGCGCCGCCTCAATCTCTGTAGCCATCTGCGCAATCTGAAACTGGATTCCCTGAAAATCCGCAATCGCTTTTCCGAACTGTTTGCGCTCGAGCGCGTACTTGCAGGCAAATTCCCAGGCGCCGCGCGCCAAACCAATCATCTGCGCGCCAATGCCGATGCGCCCTTCATTCAGTGTTTCGATCGCGATCTTGTAACCTTTCCCGGCTTCCCCCAGCACATTCTCTTTCGGAACACGGCAATCTTCCAGGATCAACTCGCAGGTCGACGATGCGCGTATGCCCAGTTTGTCTTCCTTCTTCCCGACGCTGAACCCGGAGAAGTCCTTCTCCACCAGAAATGCAGTGATCCCTTTGTATCCTGCTGCTGGATCGACCGTGGCGAACAGCACGAAAAGTCCGGCTTCCTTGCCATTCGTAATCCACAGCTTGCGGCCGTTGATCACGTAGTCCGCGCCTTTCAGCACCGCTCGCGTCTGTAGCGCGAATGCATCCGAGCCCGATCCAGCTTCACTCAGCGCGTAAGCTCCGACGATCTCCGAAGCCATCTTCGGCAGATACCGCTTCTTCTGATCTGCATTGCCCCAGCGCAGCAGCGCATTGTTCACCAACGTGTTCTGCACGTCGACAATCACACCCGAGGACGCATCCACCCGCGACATTTCCTCGACTGCCAGAATCGCTTCGAAGAACTTGGCTCCACTCCCGCCGTACTCCTCGGGAATCTCGATCCCCATCAGTCCCAACTGAAAAAAGTCGTGCAGCAGGTCTTTCTCGAACACGCCCTTTTCGTCCATCTCCTTCACCAGCGGGCGCACCTTGTCTTCAGCGAACTGGCGGATGTTGTCGCGAAACAAAATCTCGTCTTCTGTCAGTGTGGTTAGCGGTGCGGGAGCCTGGGTTTGCAGAGCGGTTTCGTGCATAAGTACACCTTTTATCGCGAGATGGGCAGAACCAGTTATGTTAGCACTCCGCGGCCAAAGGGTTGTCTCACATCCCGTTCGACCCGTTTCTGGTACTCTCTTCCGTTATGCCTGATTACTCCATTGGCGTTGATATGGGCGGTACCAACCTGCGAATCGCGGCCATTACCACCGGCGGTCAGCTTCTCGAAAAAATTACCCTCGGCGTAAAACTTGCCATGGGACGTGACTACGTCATCGGCGAGATGTGCGATGCCATCCTCAACCTGACCGAAAAATATCGCGGCAGCGGAAAGTTCATGGGCGCGGGTATCGGTGTTCCTGGCATCATCGACGTCAAAGCCGGCATGATGCGCATGTCTGCCAACCTTCCCGGATGGACCGACTATCCCGTGCGCGACGTCATCGAGCGCCGCCTGGGTGCGCGGGTCTTTCTCGACAACGATGCCAAGATGGCTGCGTTTGGCGAGAAATGGCAAGGCGCAGGCCGCGATGTCGACGATATGGCGATGTTGACGCTCGGTACCGGCATCGGCGGTGCCATCGTCCTGAACGGAAAAATCTTCTACGGGATGAATGGCATGGCCGGCGAATTCGGCCACGTCACGGTTGAGCCGAACGGTTATCCCTGCGGTTGTGGGAATCACGGATGCGCCGAACGTTATGCATCGGCCACCGGCATCGTCCGGATGGCGCGCGAAGCCGCCGAATCCGGCAAGGCCCCCGGGCTCGCCAAGTTAATTAGCTCCGATCCCGCATTTAGTGCCAAGTCGGTCTATCTGCTCGCCCAGCAAGGCGATGCAGGCGCCCAGCGTATCTTCCACCGTTTCGGAGAAGTGCTAGGCATCCTGATGGCCGGCCTTATCAACGTTCTGAATCTCGATATGTTTGTCATCGGCGGCGGCGTGCTCAGTGCCTGGGACGCCTTCGCTCCCACTATGTTCGCCGAACTCTGCGACCGTTCCCTCGTCTACGCGGCGACCGTGCCTGACGATGTTCTTGGCAAGAACAAACCGCCCACACCCCAGATCGCAAACTACTCCAGCAAGAAAACGATCATCACCAAGGCAATCCTCGGCAGCGATGCCGGCCTCTTTGGCGCGGCACGCACGCCGCTTTCCCAATAGTTCGCATGCCGAGTCTGTCATGCTGAGCGGAGACGCGACCAGAGCGTAGCGGAGGTCGCAGCGCAGTCGAAGCATCCCTGCACGGCGGCCGTCGCGCGCTGGATAAGAATGACCCCGCATTCATTCGTATCAAGTCACAGCTTCAGCGATGCCGCAGGAGGTCTTGTTTTTGATCGCCCCTTAAGGGGCTGCGGCTTTCCCGATCTGCTAGCTCAAAACCTTCCCATCGCCTCCAGAAATGCACGATTCTGCGCCGCCGTACCGATACTCACCCGCAGACAGCTCGGCGCGCCCCATCCGCCCAGGGGGCGCACGCTGATCCCCTGGCTGCGCAGTTTTTCTGCTACCTCGCCGGCCTCTCTTCCCAAATCGCAGTAGAGAAAATTCGCCCAGGTGGGCACAACGCGGAATCCCATTTCCGACAGCGCTACTCCCAGAATCTGCGCCTGCTCCGAATTATTCAGAATCGTGTGGCCCGTATGCGTTCTGTCATCCAGCGCAGCGAACGCGGCCGCTTGCGCGATCGACGAAACTGAAAAAGTACTACGCATGCGCATGCAGTAGCTCAGCAGTTCCGCGGGGCCCATCCCGTAGCCAATTCGCAGGCCGGCGAGTCCGTGGACCTTCGAAAATGTTCGTAGCACAACCACGCTCGCTCCCTGCTTCACGTACTCGAGCGACCGCGAATACTCGACCTTGCGCCGCGAGGCGAAATCCGCCGCAAATTCGTAATACGCCTCATCCAGAACGACGACAACATGCCCCGGCGCTTCGTTGAGAAATTGATCGACGCCCGCCGCGTCGTGCAGCGTTCCCGTCGGATTATTGGGATTCGCTACGAAAACCAGGCGCGTGTCCTCATTGATCGCCCCGAGCATCGCGCCCAGGTCGAGACCATCTTCTCGCGTAGGCGCCGTCACCACTTGGGCCCCGGCAGCGTGTACTGCCATGCCGTAGACAATGAAAGACCGTTCGCTGGTGACCGCATTCAACCCCGGGCCAAGCAGAGTCTGGCAGAGCAGAGAGAGCATTCCGGTTGAGCCCGAGGTGACCAGCACTTGCTCCGGCAGGATTTCGTGAAGACCTGCCAGTTTTCGGCGCAATTCGGTGCAGTCATCATCCGGATATGCACTGGTCAAAGCCAGCGCCCGGCGCATGGCTTCCACCGCTTTGGGCGATGGGCCAAATGGATTTTCGTTGGAATCCAGCCGGATCAGTTGCGGCTGGCCATTCACGGGCCTGGATGGCGGGCTCTGAGCGTAACCGCCGATTTCACGCACCTGCCTGGAAACTAGATCAAAGAATCGGCTCATGCCTGCTGCGCCATCCGTGCTCTAAGGTCAGTGAGGCTTCTTCCCGCCGCCTCGAATTGCGGATTTTAGCCGCTCGATCTCTTTCAGCGTCAGCGAGCGGAATTCTCCCGGAGGAACGTCGAGCGTCAGCGGACCATATTTTACCCGCTTGATCTTCTCCACATGATGCCCCACCGCTTCGAACATGCGCCGGATCTGACGGTTCCTGCCCTCGATCAGCGTGATCTCATACCACGGGTTCGCCGCTTGTTTGATTATCTCTACCGCGGCAGCTCCAGTTTTCACGCGCTTGCCATCGTCCGTCGCGATCGAAACCCCGGCGCGCAACTTCGCGATCGCCTCTTCTTTCGGACTCCCGGCTACTTTCACCAGATAGGTTTTCGCTACGTGTGACGCAGCCTTCATGAGCCGATGGGCCAGATCGCCGTCATTCGTCATCAACAGCAATCCCTCGCTGGCATAGTCCAATCTTCCGACTGGATAGACTCGTCCCTTGACGCCGCGCATCAGATCCATCACTGTCGGCCGCTTTTCTGGATCGCTTACCGTCGTGACATAACCCTTGGGTTTATTCAGAAGCAGATACGTATGCCGCTGTTCGCCTTGCAACAGCTTCCCATTGACGCGGACGTGGTCCACCTCGGGATCAGCTTTGCTGCCGAGTTCCGTGATCACCGTCCCGTTCACTTGCACATGCCCGGACGTGATCAGTTCCTCAGCTTTTCGCCGGGAAGCGATACCAGCCGCCGCGATTATTTTTTGCAGCCGCTCGAGGGCCATATTGAAAGACCGTGCGTGTTTGCGATGGTGAAAGAGCGGTCCTTTCAGGACCGCGTCAGGGAATCTGCTTTGTTGCTTGAGGTTCCGTCCCGGCCAGAGACATTCAACCCGCCTTTTCTGCCTCGTGAACATTCTCTTCGGAAGCCATCTCCGTCGGAACATCATTCTGGGCCGCTGGAGTTACGGCCTCCACCGGCGCGCTCTCTGCCGGAATCAAATCCGCCTGGAACGACTCAGCCACCAGCTTTTCGAATTCCTCCATGCTGGGCAACTCGTTCACATCCTTGAGCCCAAAGCGCATCAGGAATTCTTTCGTCGTCTTATAAAGAATTGGACGCCCGATTACCTGCTTCCGCCCGGAGGTCGTAATCAGTTTCCGGTCGAGCAGCGTTCCAATTACCCCGCCGGAGTCCACCCCGCGAATGTCGTTGATCTCCGGCACGGTCACCGGCTGCTTGTAAGCGATCACCGCCAGAGTTTCCAGCGCCGGCAGCGACAGCCGGATCGGCGGTTTCAGGCTCTTGGCAAACGCCCGCACCACTTCGTGCTGCTCGGGCTTGGTCGACATGCGATATCCGCCGGCCACCTCGCGAATCTCAATGCCATGATCTGGCGATCCGTACTCGCCGACGAGTTCCACCAGGCAAGACCGCACGCGCGACTTGATCTCCACCTCGTCTGAGACTCCTTCGCCGACAACGGACTCTTTCACCAGCGCCGTCATCTGCTCCAGCGTGATCGGCGTCTCCGCCGCGTAAATAATCGCTTCCAGTTGAGCTTTTAAAGACATCGGTTGTCAGTACTCCGTACCCAGTGCCCAGTCGCGTAGCCGTTACCAACGAACTGGCAATTGGCAACTGGGTATTGGCAACTGCCTTTCATCTCCAGTCGTCCCTTACGGCTGCCCGCTCATTCATCACTTCTTCAAAATGAGTGTGCTTACGAACCGCAATCTCTCCAAATAATTTCTCTTGGCGCACCTGGATTGCCTGCAATCGCACCAGTTCCAGCAGCGCAAGAAACATGCACACCAGCGCTTGCCGCGACTCGACGCGCATCAAAACCTGCTTCAAGCGGATGGGCCGATCTTCCAAAGACAGCCGCCGGTGCAGGTAATCGATCATCTGCCCCACCGTCACCGTTTCTTCATCGACATTCAGCACCGGACGCGTGCGCACCCGCTCCAATATCTGCTGGAACGTCTTCACCAGGTCGATCACGTCTGCCGCAAGCTCCGGTTCAGTGCCCTCCGCTTCCATGAATTCCTTCAGCGAAGGATTGGTCCACACTGCTTCTTCGATGTGTTGCTTCTGCAGCAACATCTGCGCGGCTGACTTGAATTTCTCGTGCTCCAGCAAGCGGTTGACCAACTCTGACCGCGGATCTTCCTGCTCCTCTGCCGTCGCCATCGGATCCCGCGGCAGCAGCATCTTCGACTTGATGTGAATCAGTACCGCAGCCATATAGATGAACTCAGCCGCGACGTTCACATCCAGTTCGCGAATCTTTTCGACGTACGCCAGATACTGTGCCGTAATCTTCGCGATCGGAATGTCGTAGATATCAATGTCTTGCTTGCGGATCAGGTCGAGCAGCAGGTCCAGCGGCCCTTCGTATACATCACTGACCGCGACTGCAAAAGGGAAGTCGCTCTCTTCTTTTTTCGCGGCATCCTTCTTGGCGGCTGACAGATTCGCCGTCACCGCGGCCGGAACTCCCGCGGTGTCCGCGCCATGCACGATTTTGGATTCTTCAATCATTTCTTAAGCAGTGTCCGTTGGTTGCCCCATTTCGGGCGGTTTTGCCAGAAGTGGGGATTTTGACTTTACTTATTTCCAACAAACCCCAACGACATCCCCATCGCCGCTCGCACATCATCCATCGTCTCACCAGCGGTTTTCCGCGCCTGCTCCGTGCCCGACTCAAGGATATCCCACGCCAGCCGTGGATTCTCTTCGAATTTTCGCCGCCGCTCCTGCATCGGATTCAGCAACTGCACCAGCGCATCCGCAGCCCATCCCTTGCACTCGATGCACCCGATCCCGGCTGACCGGCAACCTTCGTTCACCTTGGCCATCGTTTCTGCGCTGCTGAAAATCTTGTGCAGATCGCCCACGGGACATACATCCGGATTCCCCGGATCTGACCTCCGCACGCGCGCAGGATCCGTCACCATCGTCTTTAACTTCTGCCGAACGACCGGCTCCGGATCGGTCAGCATCACCGTGTTGCCATAGGACTTCGACATCTTGCGTCCATCAGTTCCAGGCAGTTTCGCCGCGGGCGTCAGCAGCGCCTGCGGCTCCGGAAGTACCTCGCCATAGAAACTGTTGAACCTCCGCGCGATCTCCCGCGTCAACTCCACGTGTGCTACCTGATCTTCGCCGACCGGCACCGCGTTGGCCTTGTAGACAAGAATATCCGCCGCCTGCAGCACCGGATATCCCAAAAAACCGTATGTGCCCAGATCCTTGTCCTTGATATTGTCCCGCTGCTCTTTATACGTTGGAACACGCTCCAGCCAGCCCAGCGGCGTGATCATCGAAAACAGCAAATGCAACTCCGCATGGGCTGGCACGTGCGACTGGATAAATACCACCGACTTCTCCGGATCGATCCCCGCGGCCAGCCAATCGAGCACCACCTCAATCGAGTTCTCTTTGATCTTCGAGGTATCGGCGTAGTCGGTCGTCAGCGCATGCCAGTCGGCCACCATAAAAAAGCATTCGTACTCGTCCTGCATGCGCACCCAGTTCTGCAGTGCGCCCACGTAGTTTCCCAGGTGCAGCCTTCCGGTCGAGCGCATACCGCTGAGCACGCGCTTGCGGATTTTCGGCGAAGCGATCATTTTTTAGGAGGCCCCGCGACCGTAGACACCGCCAACCGCGCAGTAGTGCCTGAGCCAAAAGAAGGTAAAAATGTCATGCAGGGCTGAATTCGATACTAACATGCGAAGCCCGGAGGTCCGAAGCCCGAAGCCGGGAGCCTGAGGTCCAAGGTCCAAAGTCCGAGGTCGGCGAAACCCCTCATGCTTTATAATTCGCGCCGCCCCTCAAACAGTCATCGCCGAACCCGTGACCACCCTCGCCCGCAAACTGCGCGCCACCGACTACTTCACTCTGGGATGGGGGACCATGGTCGGCGTCGGATGGCTCGTCGTCATGGACGACTGGCTGCTCCGCGGCGGTTCCCTCGGCACCGTCCTCGGATTCGCCATCGGCGGCGCTCTTCTGCTCCCCATCGGCTGGGTCTACGGCAAACTCGTCGTCGCCATGCCCGATGCCGCCGGCGAAATCGCCTATACCTCCGAGGTGTTTCCTCGCTCCATCAGCTTCGCCACCGGATGGATGATGACCCTCGCCTACTTCATCGTCTGCCCGTGGGAAGCGGTAGCCGTCGGCCGCATCGCCGCCTACATCATTCCCAGCCTCGACACAATCGAACTCTACCGCATCGCCGGTCGCCCCGTATATCTCCCGCACCTGATTGTCGGACTCGCGCTCACCGCCCTGCTCACCGTCCTCAACTATCGTGGCGTTCGCCTCAGCGCGACCTTCCAGAACTGGACCACCTTCGGCACGCTCATACTATTTGTCATCTTCGTTGCTCTCGGTGTAAGTCGCGGCTCTCCGGCGAACTTTCCGCCGCTGTTCACCCATACCTCGCTCGTTTCCATCGTCCTCGTTGTTCAAATCGTCCCCTACTTTATGACGGGCTTCGAGTCCGTCGGCAAGGCTGCAGAAGAGGCTGGCCCGGAATTCCGTGCCGCCGGATTCTTCCGCGCAATCTGGATGGCCATTGTCATCGGCATTCTCTTCTACACCAGCATCGTGGCCGCGGTCGCGTTCGTGGCCCCATGGCGTCGCCTGACCGGCGAGAAGTTCATGACAGCCGTAGCGTTTCAGCAGGCAGTCGGCTCACACGGCTTCGCCGGAAAGTGGATCGTCAACATCATCCTCGCCGCCGCCTTGCTGTCGCTGGTGAAATGTTTTAACGGAAACTTCGTGGCAGCCAGTCGCCTCGTGTTTGCTCTGGGTCGTCGCGGGATGGTCAGCGCCCGTGTCTCCGGAATCCACGAGCGCTATCAGACTCCTTCGGTTGCCGTCCTCTGCGTCGGGCTTGCCACCGCCGGATGCATGTTGCTTGGCGATGCGATTCTTGTCCCGATCACCGAGGTCGGCTCCGTTGCCTGCGCCTTCGGATGGTCCGCCGCCTGCGCCGCCTGCCTCGCGCTGTCGCGCTCGCGTCCCGACCTCATTACGCTATCGTTCAGCGAGAGACTCATCGCGGGCTTTGGTCTGTTGGTCGGAATCGCCATGGGACTGATGAAAGTCATTCCCGCGATTCCCGGCCACTTCACGATCTATGAATGGATCGCACTCGCCGCCTGGATCGCAGTCGGAGCCATCGCAGCCGCCAGCAGGACTGGCAGTACCGAGATCGAGATTGTGGCGCAAAAATGATTAGGAATTCCAATAAATATGAATTTGGGCAAAGCGTGACATCAGCCGTACCTTTGAGGATCTGGGAAGGGCACGACTTTAGTCGTGCCGACAGATCGCAAATATGTCGCGCTTTAGCGCCTGCGGTTCTGGGTTTGGGAAAGGTGCGACTTTAAATCATGCCTCACCCTACTGATAAACGGTGCTTCGTATCAGCGCACCGCTTCAGCGGTGCCGTAGGGGTACAAATCAATGTCGCCTTTAGGCACTGCGACTCTAGGCGGGAGTTTGTCAACAGTCCGCGGCACAACCTCAGTCGTGTCGCTAGCCGGAGGTCATCGAAATGAAAGATATCTGGAACCGATCCGTCTTCATCCTAATTCTGTTCTTCTGCGCAGTTCTGCTTTTGACACCAGCCCTGGCCGCGCAGGCTCCCCCATCCTTCGACACCGTCATCACCAACGGCCACATCATTGATGGCACTGGCTCGCCGTGGTACTCGGGCGACGTCGGCATTCGCGACGGAAAAATCGCCGCCATCGGCAATCTCTCCGCCGCGGCCCGCAAACGCACCATCGACGCTGCCGGCAAAGTGGTCGCACCCGGCTTCATCGACATGCTCGGCCAGTCGGAACTGACGATCCTCGTCGATCCGCGCCTTCCATCGAAAATCTACCAGGGCATCACTTCCGAAATCACTGGTGAAGGAAGTTCGATCGCCCCGATTACTGACGCCCTCATTCAGTCGGATCGCGATAGCTACGACCACTACAAGATCACTCCGGACTGGAGAACCTTCCGCCAATATTTCGCTCGTCTCGAAAGGCAAGGAATCGGCATTAACGTCGCCGACTACGTGGGCGCTACGCAAGTCCGTCGCGTCGTTCTCGGCGACAGCGACGTGCAGCCTACTCCCGACCAACTCGACCAAATGCGATCTCTTGTGCGCGACGCCATGAAAGACGGCGCCGTCGGTGTTTCCACCTCGCTCGAATACGCTCCTGCGCCATATGCAAAGACGCCGGAATTAATCGCGCTCGCCGGCGAAGCCTCGAAATTCGGCGGCATCTACGCCACTCACATGCGTAACGAAAGCGACTCGGTTCTCGACGCAATCGATGAAGCTCTGCGCATCGGACGCGAAGCCTACATCCCCGTTGAGATCTGGCACATCAAAGTCGCCGGCAAAAACAATTGGGGACGCATGCCCGAAGTCGTCTCCAAAATCAATGCTGCCCGAGCCGCCGGTGCCGACGTCACCGCCGACACCTACGCCTACACTGCGTGGTTCAACGACTTCTCCGCCTTCATTCCGTCCTGGGCGCACGACGGCGGCACCACCAAACTCGTCGAGCGGCTCAAAGACCCGACCACCCGCGCCCACATCCGCAAAGACATGCTCACCCCGTCGAGAGATTGGGACAACGAGTGGCAGGAAATCCCCGGTCCCGATGCCATCATGATAGGCGCAGTGCAAAACCCCAAACTGCTGCCGCTTCAGGGCAAGCGCCTCTCAGAAATCGCCAAACTCTGGAACAAAGATCCGATCGACGCGCTTTGCGATTTCCTCATTCAGGATCCCTCGACGGGCGTCGCCGTCTTCGGAATGTCCCAGCCCGACGTGACACTCGCTCTGCAGCAGCCTTGGGTCTCCATCGACAATGATTCGGAGGGCACGTCGCCTGAGGGAATTCTCGGTCAGGCTCATCCGCATCCCCGCGCCTATGGCACATTCCCGCGCATCCTGAGCAAGTACGTCCGCGAAGACAAAGCTCTCAGCCTCGAGGACGCTATCCGCAAGTTCTCGGCGCTGCCTGCGCAACGCATGCGCCTCACCGATCGTGGCGTTCTTAAAGCGGGCATGTGGGCTGACGTAGTTATCTTCGATCCGGCAACCGTTCACGATCGCGCGACCTTCGACAATCCCAATCAGTTGTCGGAAGGAATGGAATACGTCTTGGTGAATGGAGTGCCTGTGATCGATCAGGGAAAGATGACAGGAAATCTGCCCGGAAAGGTTTTGCGTGGTCCGGGCTACGTGCCCTGAGATCCTGTGGTGCAAGTGCGAATTCGTATCAGGGCACGCATTCATGCATGCCGCAAACATGATCCTTCATATCAGGACACCATTCATACACCCCGCAGACGGTCGATAACCGTATGCTTCGTATCAGGGCATCGCTTCAGCCGTACCAGTGCTGTGCCGCCTTTAGGCGCTGGCTTTGGATTTCCGACTTCACTACGTGCCCCGCAAGGTTATTTCGGCGGCAGCGGTTTCAGTCGAGCCTGCTCTGCATTCGAAAGTGACGAAACTTGAGGCTCACTCAGTGTGCCCGTAATTTCGTATCCGGATTTCGCAGTGTCCACTGCTGTGCGCGTCAGTTTCAAGTTGATTTCCCGCTTCAACGATGCCGTTCCACGGATCTCGTACTTCCCACTCGGCGAATCCAACTTTGCAGAACCGATCTCGATCTTTCCTTCGCGCAGCCGAGCCTCACCGTCGAGTCGCGTAATAATCACCCCTGTATCTGTCCCCAGCAGCACGTGCGGCAACGCGCCGTCTCTCACACCCACCTGCAGCGTGCCCGCCGCCGATTGCCAGAACTCTCCCGTGCAAGGACCGGTGACTTCGTAACTGCCCCGCGCTGTGCCTGCAATCCAGTCATCACCCATCTGCTTCGCGACTTTCGCGAGCGAAACGCCGGTGAGCGCTCCGCTTCCCTTACAGACAGACGGACTGACGCTGAAATCCGCCAGCCACTGGCTTTGATGTTTCCCGGCGAAGATATCCCCACCTGAACTCTTGATCTGCAGCTTCCCTGCGCCCAGTGTTACATCCGCCGACACCGCCGTCGCCTCGACACCGTGCGCGAGAAAGCGATTTGTCGTGATATGCCCCGAAGCCTGTAATCTCGCCAGCAAAGATGTGGCCATTTTCCCGCTCGATGGCAAAACGTCATACCACGGACGCTTTTTCCCCGTTACCCATTCATTCATGCGTCCGAGCGCGATCTCGTCGGCGTTCAACGTAAACCGCACGGCACATGCGCCCAGATTCCCGCAGCCTCTCGGCAAATCCAGCGATCCAGTCCATGTCGTCCCGGCAGCCTTTGCGCTCAGTTTTGTTACATGCACCGCGTCAGCACCTAGTTGTATGTCCGCCGAAGATATCTGCAGCGGATCGCTGAAGCCCCCAGGGGTAACGTGAACATTCCTCAACTTTGCCGTTCCCTTTACCTGCGGACCACTGAAGCCCATCCCCGCCGCCGTCTGCGTTCCGCTCCACGATCCCGCAATGTGCAGGTTAAGCTGCGCCAAACCTTCCGCCGTGGTCGCTGCTGCGGCAATGCCAATCATGCGTCCGAGTCGCAGCATCCTTGAGATATCGCTATCGCCGGCGACCGTGACGTCGTAGCCGCTTCGATTGATCCACGCCCGCGCGCTCGCGCCACCGCGCGCCGAACTCAGGGCAACCGGCCCAATTTCGACGTGAGCGCCCGCGGGCACTGCAAATCCGCTTTTGTTCCCCAAAACAATTTTCCCGTGCTGCTCTGCCCCTTCGGTCATCACAAAAGGAACTGTCGTCGGACCAAGCTCTCCTTTCGTAGCGGCTGAATTCAGACGGAAATTCGTGATCTCACCCTGCCCATCAAACTTGGGCGGCAGTCCCGAGTCCGCGTCTTGCTGCAAGCTCAGCGCTCCACGCAGCGTCCCTTCGGCCGTCACATCGTCGGGTAAATTCTTTTTCCCGCGCTCCGCCAGCACCACTATCGCGCCTGCCGGAATGTTTTCTGCCTTCACCGTTACCGCATAACGTCCGCTGCCGGGCAGTCCTATATCTCCCGCCAGCGTGAGTAGCCCGCTTCCCACCGGAGCGCCGCACAGCACTTGATGGAATTCGTGACTCTCCGTGCTGTACTCGCCGTCGCAATGCGCAGCCAGTCGCAGCGCCTTGCCGCTGGTGATGTCGTACCGCCTGAAATCGTCGATCGACGCCGCGCTCGTAAACTTCAACTGCGCTGGACTTCCGCTCAGGGCCGCATCCAACGCGATTTCTCCCCGCCAACCCTTGTCACTGCCCGACAGAAATTTCGTGACCTGACCCAGTTGGGCGCGAGTCCATTCCACATTGAACTTCAGCGGCGTCTCCTTGAAGCTCTCGGCACGCTGCCATGTCCCATCCACCCGCAGCTGTCCCACGTCATTCAGGTTGAGATCGGTGCGCAACGGTTGTGCCTTCAGCCGCAAGCCCCACGAGTTTTCCGACTCCTGCCACAAAGAAAAATCTGCATTAATGAATGCGTACGGTTTCTTTTCCGGTCCGCTTTTGAAATTAATTCTTCCCGAGGAACCTTCGATATACGGGAAGCGCGGCCGCGGAGCAGATTTCCGATTTCCGGTAGGTGCCAGTGGCGTGCGCGCTGTGCGCTCCAGCAGCGCCTCCAGATTCCATCGCCCGCCTTCCTCGTGCACCAGATTCAGGCTGGGCTCGGTCAGGTCGAGTCGCGCAATTTCTATCCGGCCTCGCAACAGCGACGTCAATCGAAGATCGGCCGTCACCTCGCTCGCCCGCAACATGGGCTCGGCCCCGAACGCCTGATCGTCGTAAACCACCAGGTTTTCTAATTCGAATCCCGGACGCGGCAGCAACCGTGCGTGAACCGATCCCACATCCACTGGCCGCCCCACACCTGCGCTGATCGATGCAATAATTCGTGATTTCAGATTCGACGCGCCCGGACGCAGCACAAACAGCAGCAATACAATCACTGCTGCTGCCGCTGCCATCCGTCGCCTGGAAGAAAGGAATTTCAACGCGACCTCACCCGGGATTCGAGGGGCCTCATCGCACAAACTGGAAGGTGCGTCTCCAGCGCGTTTCGTCGAAGAAGTGCAGCACCACTTTGCCCAGGAACAGGATGCGGTCGCTCCACGCCGTCTTCGTATACTGATCGTCCGGGGTCTCGAACGACCAGTAAATGAACATCGGCCTCCCGATAATGTTTTCCTTGGGTATAAAGCCCCAGTAACGGCTATCCAGACTCACGCCGCGATGATCGCCCATTCCAAAGTAATGATTCGGCGGCACGACGATGTCTTCGCCTTGAATATAACTTGGCAAATCTACCGCCCAATTCGTCCAGATGTTCGGGTCATCCGGTGGCGGAGGAATAGCCGGGAAATTATTGCGGTAGGGATCCAGGGTATCCCGATCATGCAATACATACGGCTCATCCAGTGCCACGCCGTTCCGGTAGACCACCCCATCACGCAGGTGAATCCGGTCTCCGGGAACTCCGATGACCCGTTTCACCACATATAGCCCGGGCGTTGAGGGCGATAAGAAAACAACGATATCGCGGAAATGCACATCGCGGTAGGGAAGCAGTGATCCAATCCAGTTGCTTTTCGGCGCGAACTGAATCCGGTTGACGAAGACATGATCCCCGATCAGCAACGTGTTCTCCATCGAGCTCGACGGAATCTCAAACGCCTGCACCACAAATGTGATGATAAAAAGTCCTGTCACCAGGACTGCAGCCAGGGACGAGAGAAATTCGACCGTCGTTTCCTTCGGCTTTTCGTCCACTGCCCCTTTTTCAACCACGACTTCTCTCTTTGCCACTGTCGATGCTTTCATTTCAATCGATACGCAAAAATAGGCCCTCAGGCCACCCTCAGTGTATCAGCCGAAGTGTTCGGTTCCACCGGGTGATCTGAAACATGTGGGTAAACGCATACGCCAGATGTTGCAAGCGGCCACTGAAACTCGACTCAGAATTGTGATCCCAATCCTGCACCGACCAGTAAATCACCAGCGGACGCCCGATGATATTTTCCTGTGGCACGAATCCCCAGTAGCGGCTGTCCTGGCTGTCGTCGCGGTTGTCCCCCATTACAAAATAATGTCCCTCCGGCACGATGAGTTCGCCATCCTCCACCAGCTTTCTCATCTGCAGCCACCACTTACCCTCCAGTCCGTACGCGGGAATATCGACACGAGGAAAGTCGTCGCGGAATAGATTATTCGGAGGTTCAATAAATCGCACGTAGGGTTCGTCGAGTTGCTTGCCATTGATGAACACTTTCTTGTTCACCATCTTCAGACGGTCTCCCGGCAATCCGATCACGCGCTTCACGAAATGTTGTCTCGGATCCACCGGGTAATGAAACACGATTATGTCTTTGCGCGCGATCTTCTGATACGGCATCAGATGATCGCCCAGTCCGGCCCCTCCATAGCAGAGCTTGTTGACGAGCAGGTAGTCACCCACGAGCAGCGTATTTTCCATCGACTCCGAAGGGATCTGGAATGCCTGCACCACGAAGGTGATCACGAAGATTGCGATCACCACGGTTCCCGCCAGCGACTGGATCGAACTGATCAGATCGCTTCCGAAACTTGTAACGATCTGCCGCCGCCGCGGAGCAGCCGTCTGGGAAGCCGGAGTTGCGGCTTGATCCTGCAAAGCGGTAGCCTGTTCCTGCGCAACGGTATCGGTCGACGCCTCCATCGGGCTCGGCAAAGGCGCGGCCTCGGGCGTCGATACGGCGGGCTGGTTCGGAGAATCCATGATCACTACTTATTTCACCGCCTGCGGGGAGCGCGGCGATTTCGTTTCCTCGATCTTTGATCGCGATGCCAGGTACATCAGCACCTGTCTCGCCGCGTCCTGCTCGGCCGTTTTCTTGGTAGAGCCCTGTGCGCGCCCCACAAATTCCGCCAGCTTGCTCTCTCGTGTATTCAATCGCGCTTCCACCGTGAATGTCTTACTGTGTTCCGGACCCGATTCTTCCACCAGCACATACGCCGGTTGTGGCAACCCCAGACTTTGCACCGCTTCCTGCAGCGCAGATTTGAAATCAGTAATCGGCAGCGTGCCCCCGCCGCGCTCCATCCGCTCCAGTTCCGGAGCAATCACATTCCGCAACACGAACTCGCGCGCCACTTCCAGCCCGCCATCCAGGTATATCGCCGCCAGGATCGCTTCCAGCGCGTCGACCAGCAGAGCCGTCTTCCCGCGTCCGCCGCTCTTCTCTTCGCCCCGCCCCAGTCTCAAGTAATGGCCTAGCTCGAGTTGCTGTGCCACTTGAATTAGATGCCGTTCGCTGACCAGATGCGCCCGCAGTTTCGAAAGTTCGCCTTCCCGGAAGTGCGGAAAACGCTGAAAAAGTTCCTCGCTCGTCACCAGCGCCAGCACCGCGTCCCCCAGGAACTCCAGTTGTTCGTTGTCGCTGACCTTGTATTTGCTGTCGCCCGACTGCTGCGCTTCCATCTCCCGCGCCTGCGAGCTGTGCGTCACTGCCTGCTCAATGACCGCCCGTCGCCGGAAGTGATACCCTAGCCCTTCCTCTAACGCCGTGATTTCCCGTTCCTTCATAAGGCGGATAAGAAAAACATAGAGCGGTTCGGAAAAAAGAGGCCGCTACTCGCGGTAATTCTCCCGCGATCCAGACTCGCTTGCCGCCTCTGGAAAAGAAGCTATTTCGGAGTGGCTGTAGCCTGTCCCGGCGCCGTGCCGCCGCTCAGCTTCGTCAAACGATCCTGCTCCGCCCGCGCCGCTTTGCCCGCGGCCGTGTCCGGATGCTCCTTGGTCAGATCCACCGCCTGATTCGCATACTTCAAAGCGTCCGCAGTCTTGTTCTGTTTATCCAGCGCGATCGCCAACCGCAATACCGCGACCGGATCGACCTGCTCCGGAAACGCGTCAATCGATTTATGCAGATCCGTCTCCGCCTCTGCATAGTTGTCATTATTAGACGCCTGCGTTCCCAAAATCGCGTACGCCTCGGACCGCAGATACCGCTTGAACAGGTCGATTTTCTCCGGCGGATAACCCGCCGTCGGCACGTCCGTATCCACCGTGACCAGCGATCGCTCCGCATCCTTCTTTGCCTCTGCCAGTTTCTGGTCCTTATCCAAATCTCCGTCCCGCGTCCGCTCCGTCAGCACCTGCGAGACGCCAACCAGCGCCTCCGGATCATCGGGATCGAAGCTCAGCGCCTTCCGCCCCATTTCCAGCATCTTGTCGGCATTATTGGCCACCTGATATTTCTGCATCGCCGCCTTGTATAGGACCACGCGCAGTTCGCTGTCCGGGAACTTCGTGGCGAAGTCATCCGCAGCTTTTTCCTGCGCTGCCGCGTCCGTCAACGCAATACCCGCTTTATATGCTTCAAACTCCGGCTGCGTCTTCGCCTGCGGTGGCCGCTTGCCCGGAGCAGCCGGCGTCTGCCCTGCCGCTGCGCCTTGTGTCGCTGCGCCCTGTCCGGCCGGTTTCGCCTGCCCAAAACTCACGATACAAACTCCCAGCACTCCCATCATGATCGCTATGCGCTTCATGCGTTCTCCTCGACCAACCCACGTCTTTATCTGGAATTTTGATTTCTGCAACCGAGCATTCTATCGTAGCGCGTCTTGCCGGCGCGGGCCGTTTTCGTCGCGGATCCAGGCTCCAAGCTCCAAACTCATAGCTTGCAGCTCACTGCGGCTTCGCCGGAGGCTCATACGCCTGCTGTAACCCATGTTCCGCCGCAGCCTTCACTTCCGGCAATTCCGCTCCCACCGTCAGTGCTGCCCGGTACTCGTTCATCGCGCCTTCCCGGTCTTCTTTCATGTCCAGAATTCGCCCCAGGTAAACGTGCGACCACGCCACCACCTTCGGATCTTTCGTCGCCTGGATCGCTTTCTGAAAATTCTCCGCCGCCCCATCCCGATTCTTGTTGGCCACCGCCACTTGAGCCAGGATGAACAGCGCGCGCCCTTCATCCCCAACCTTTCGCTCCAGAGCCTGCTGCGCCAGCTCTTGGGCGCCCTTGGGATCGCCCGCCGCCAGCCGCTTCTCGGCCGTGACCAGCATCCGACGGTCTTCCAATCGCGACAGTTGCACCAGTTCGGGCGCCGAAACTCGCGCGTACTGGATCTCATTGGCCGCCTTCTCCTGCTGCTTCAGATCGATCCCTTCCAGAATGTCCGGATACGCCGCTCGCAGCCCAGCCGGATCCTTCTCGAACGCCACCAGCGCTGTGTAGAAGTATTTCGTCAGAATGTATCCCTGCTTCACCGCATCGTCCACGGCCTGCAGTCGCATCGCCTCGGCCGTCTGCTTGGTGCCCATCGTCCGAATCTCAATCGCTCGCACCAGGCACTCCGTCACCAGCAGAGAAATATCTGTCTTGAAACTCTCTTCCAGCGGCGCGCGTTTGACCGACTGCAGCAGCGGTGCTAGCCGCTTGACGGCCGTGAAATGCTTCTCCGCCATCGGGTCAAGCAGGTAGTGCAGATAGGTGTGCCGGATCTGCTCCATCTTCAGCGGCTGGCTCGCATTCGGATCCGGCGACGGAAATACCACAACGTAATAATCGGCTCCGTAGTTCCGCGCATTCGCCTCATTCGGATCGCCCATGAAATCCAGATAGATCGTGAACGTCCGCCCCAGATATCCGCCCGACTGCAGCTTCAGGTAGATGTCGGTGTCGAACACCATCTTTGCCAGCGGTATGTGATAGCGCGCCACCAGCGCCGCATAATTGGCGCGATGCTCTTCCCAGATGCCATGGAGCCCGGCCTTGTCGTAGAACTTCTCCAGGTGAGTGCCAAAGCCCGAGATCGGCCCCGCATCCGGAGGTAAATCGTCCTCCTTCACGCGCGGCATAAAGTGCGGGGGGCCTTGCAGGTACAACGCCAACGAAACAAATTGCGAAAGGTCGTGCTGCGGATCCCTTCCTCGATGTTCCACGTACCAGTCGCACATGCTCGTCAGCGTGGCCAGACCATCCTCGGAATTTCTGAGGTTTCTCGTCACTTCCGCCCGGATGTTCAGCCGCTGCGCGTCTGATCCGTTCAGATCCGCATCGTACCCGCATGCGTTCATTGCCGTAAGCACGGCAAACAGCGTCTCATTGGTGTCGAGCGTGATAGGAGTGTTATCGGCGGCGCACCATGGCCCCAGCAGCCCCAGTAGCGCACTCACAACGCAGATTCGAAGTCCAAATCCCAGGAAACGACTCAGGAATTCCTCCCGCAGAATGGCCACCCGAAGGCCATTGATCACTGATCCAAGATAGGCGGAGAACATTTCTAAGTTTAAAGGCCTCCCGCTCAGAGGGTCAAACTCTCTGGGGAATTGCTATAGCCGACGTGAAACCTACAAGCGGTGGAAAGACCATCCGCGCCAATCGGCCGGGAACTTAGACAGTCAACCGTCCTACGCCAGTCGTAACTAGCCCTCACACAAAACTGCTTCTACTATCGTTTTGTACGTGGGGAGGATCGCTTGCGTCGCTCGTCTGTCCACATCATCACAGGAATTCTCTGTCTTCTTTTCGCCATCGCTGCCTGGTTGCTTGCACCACATTCCAGCATCAATTTTGCTGCCGCAGCGCAAACCGCCCAACTCGCCAAACCGGCAGTCGCTTCAGGGAACACTGCGAAGTTGCACCCGGCCAGCGCTACGTCGCCGAAGCCGTCCGTGGCCGATCCCGCTTTGATCGCGGCCCCGGGCACTGAGATCTATACCGCGAAACGCGGAGAGGCAATCCCCACCATCGCTCATCGATATCTCAGCAAAACTTCATACTTGACGTCTTCCGAACTGGCTGACGCGATCCGCTCCGTCAATCACAAATCCGACGCGTCGAACATTCTCAAAGCCAACGAGCAGATCATCATTCCCGGCATCATCCCCGGGCCAGTCACCGAAAAGACGATCCCGATCGCCAAAGATTTCGAGGTTCGCGCCATCTACCTCACTGGATACATGGCGGGCAGCGATCACGGCATCCGCGTGATCAAGCACTGGCGTGAAGTCGGTGGCAACGCCGTCGTCTTCGACATCAAAGACTCCGACGGCAGCGTGACCATTCCGTTCGAGCACCCGCTGCTCGGCGAGCACCCGGCCTACATCCATGACGTGCCGAAACTCGTGCACTTCCTGCACAGTCAGAACATGCACGCCATCGCCCGCATCGCCATCTTCCGCGACGAGCGCCTGGTCGTGAAGCATCCCGAACTCGCCGTACAGTCACGCGCCAATCACACCGCTTGGCGTGAAAACGGCAAGCTGGTCTGGACCGATCCTTCGAACCCCGTCGTTCAGGATTACGACATCGCCCTCGCCAAATACGTAGCCCGTCTCGGCGTCGACGAGATCCAGTTCGACTACGTCCGCTTCCCCGCCGAAGGCGACCAGAAAGATGCCCAGTTCGTCTTCCAGAAAGATCAGCCCCAACCAGCACCGGAAGCCCCCGCGGCCACCAGCGATCCTAGTAAAAAAGATGTCAACCTGACGGCGGCGAAAGCCGACGGAAGGACCATACCAGAGCGGGCAGCGCAACAGCAGTCGACGGGACCAAAGTCCAAAGCCGGAGTGACGAAGTCCAAAGCCCAGAGCCCGAAACCTGAGAGCCACGGTATCCAGCGTTCCGACGTCATCGCCGGCTTCCTGAAACGCGCTTACGGTGAACTCCATCCCACCGGCGTCTTGCTCTCGCTCGACGTCTTTGGCGTGATGGCATGGCAACGGCAAGTCGACCTTTCGCATACCGGACAAGACATCGTGCAGATGGCCCGATACTGCGACGTGCTCTCGCCCATGATCTATCCGTCGCACTTCTTCGGCATGGATAAAATCGAGCACCCCGGGGACGAGCCCGCGCACTTTATCGGCGAATCCATGGACCGTTTCGAACTGATCACCAAGGGCAGCGGGGTCGTAATCCGTCCCTGGCTGCAGGCGTTTCACTGGCGCACGAAAACTTATTCCCCTGAATACATAAAGATTCAGGTGGAAACGGCCCGCGAAAAAGGCGGCATCGGTTTCTTGTTCTGGAACGCCGCCAACGACTATTCCAAGCCGTTCACGGCTATGCCAGAAATGAAGTCGGCCAACTCGAAAGAAGGATCGAAAGAGCCACGCTACTTCCGCGGTGACGAACTGCCCGGCGCAACGGTCCAGGCATCTCTAAGCCCGGCCCCGTCGTCAGCCACCCACTAACCTCTATATACGAATCGGATATATCCGAGTCGGGTGGCCCAATCTTCTGTCCTCTCGTGTCAGCGCGACCGACCGGCGTCCATCCGCCGGTCGCGACTCTTGAATCTGCCCATTCGAATCCCGTTATCAACTACTCTTACTCGGCGGCCCCTCAGGCTACTCGTGCCTCAAAGTCCTCATCGGATCGATCTTGGTTGCGCGGCGGGCCGGAATATAGCTCGCAAGTAATGTAACGGCCATCAGTAGCGACGATACCAGGACCAGGGTCAGGGTGTCATGAGACTTCACTCCGTAGAGAAAGTCGGAGAGTAGAGGCGTCGCGGCGAATGAACCCGCCAGGCCAATTCCTGTTCCGATCAGCGCCAGCACCATCGCCTTACGCAGGACTAATCCGAGCACCTGCGCAGGCTGGGCGCCTAGAGCCATCCTCAGGCCGAGTTCATGGGTGCGTTCGCCGACGGAGTAAGAAATCACTCCATAGATTCCGATTACGGCGAGAATCAGCGCAATCGCGGCAAACAGCTCAAATAGCTCCGAGAGGAATCGCCATGGAGTCGCTGACTTTGAGACTGTCTGCTCGACCGTGGTGATTCCGAAAACGGCGGAATCGGGAGCCAGCTCAGAAATCGTCCGGCGCACATCTTGCATCACCGCCTTCGAACTGGAGTGCGTCCGTAGAATGAAGCTCTTGTGAACCCGCGTTTCGGTCCAGCCGGAGTATACGCGAACCGGTACTTGCCGGTAATCGATGTACGCCTCCGGTCGGGGATCCAGCGTCAACGAAAACTGGTGGACGTTTCCCACCACGCCAACGATCTGTCGCGGTTTTTCCTCCGGTGAGTCGTCGAAGGTGATTGTGCGGCCGATTGGATCTTCGTTTTGCCAGAACTTTCGCGCCATCGCCTCATTGATCACCACGACCCATGCGCTGCCCTCCGTGTCATGGTCGGTGACGCCTCGGCCCCGCAGCACAGGGATACCCATCAGTTGAAAGTAGCTGGAACTGACATCCTGCCGTAGAACACTGGGCTTCTCCCCCGCCGTCGACACGCTTTGCCCCACCGTCGTGAATCCCGGCGAGGCATACTGTGGCGTCTCCAGAAGCGGAAGCCAATCCACCAACGCGACATCTTCGACGCCTGGTAAGTTTCGCGTCCGCTCCAGCACTTGGCGACAGAAGTTCCCCACCGGCGGAAGTATGGAACTGAGGCCGGTCGCATCCTCGGTCGAGGAGTCCATGTATTTGACCCCGGTGAGCCGAACTTCCGCCGTCACAAGATGCGATGGATTGAACCCCGGCGTTGTCCTCAGAATTCGGGTCAATGTGTTGATCATCAGACCCGCGCAGATCAGCAACACGAGTGCCAGCGCAATTTCAGTGACGACCAGAGCATTTCTCGTTCTATGACTTGAGGCGGTTGCAGTGCTGCGTCCGCCTTCCCGCAGGAACTCATTGACGTCAGTCTTCACGGCTCGATACGCCGGAACCAACCCAAAGGCGGTGCCCGTCAGCAGGCACGTACCAAAAGCGAACAGCAAGACCCGGCTGTCGACCAAAACGCTTAAGTCGCGCGGAAGCCATTCCGGAGCCCACACGCTGAAAACTTTCACACCGAGAACCGCAAGAATGAGGCCGCCTAAGCCTCCAATCATCGACAGCAGGATGCTCTCCGCGAGCACCTGGCGCACGATCCTTCTTTTGTTTGCTCCTAACGCAACGCGTACGCCGATCTCCTTCCGCCGTCCGTCTCCCCGAACCATCGAAAGATTGGCGACATTTGCGCAGGCAATCAAGAGAACGAGTGCAACGATTCCAAACAATGCGAAATAAACCTCTCCCCAGTTGCCGAACAGCCGAGTCCGGAGTGGCTCGACTCGAATTCCCAGATCTTTGTAGGCATCGGGAAAAGCCTGCACCAGGCGTCGTGTGGTAACTTCCATCGCAGCCTGAGCCTGCTGGATCGAAACACCTCGCTTCAACTTCCCGATCGCCATGAACCATCGCACGTCATCCACGCCTGAACTCGACGGATTCCCCATGCCGCCGAATTCATAAACCTCCGGAGTCCCGGTTCCCAACAGATCAAATCCGGGCTCCAGCACGCCGACAATTGTCGCGGAAAATGTATCGACAAACATCTTTTGGCCGACCACGTTCGGATCCCCGCCGAAATGGCGCTTCCAGAACTCGTAACTGATCAGCACGCCCTGGGAGCCTTTTTCTTCGCTCAGGTCATCGGTGGGGATACTCCCCATGAAAGCCTTGATTCCGAGCAGTGGCAGCAATCGCGCGCTCATGTGTTGCACGCCAACGCGTTCACCCGACCCCGCACTCGACATGGCTACCATGTCCGCATGAGATACGAACTCCAGTGCCTCAAAAACCAGGTTGTCGACTTTCCAGTGAGCCACGTCCGTGGCGGAAACTGGCCACGAATATTTTGGCTCCTTCAGATTGACATTCGACACAGCGACCAGCCGGTCCTGATCAGGATAAGGAAGTGGACGAAGAAGAATTCCGTTGATAACGCTGAAAACTGCTGTCGTTCCGCCGATTCCAATGGCTAGAGTTAAAACAGAGACAAGGGTGAAGCCAGGGCTCTTGCGCAATCCCCGGATCGCATAGCGGAGATCTTGACCAATCGATTCCATCCATCGGGTCATGGCGTCACCTCAGGCATCAGCCTTCCCCAGACAGGGAAAGTCTATCCTAGAGACCTCTGTAGTGTGTCGGTCGTTAGTTCGTGGTGGCGTTAATTCTAGTTGTATCGTGCACTGATTTCGATCGCACTTCGTCTCGAACACCCATGCACTACTGATTCCAGTAGCTGATCGCGCGGACGTCCGTTTCCAGCAGAGTGCGTTCCGCCAGATTTGGATTCCACACCCAAACTACGCGCCTCGTCCAGTTATGGTAAGAATCCACATCGTATTCGAAATATGACGCGAGTTGCAGTTTGCCTTCTGCATCCCGCCATTCCGCACTCAGCGGTAGGTGCTTGTCTCGGTCGAGATACTCGTAATGAATGTGAGAGACGTCGCACTGCAAGTCACTATGGCATGCAAAACGGTCGAAGCTCCCCTCGCCCTCAGGTTCTGTGAAGTTGTCGCCGTACTGATCAGACGAACCACTGAGCCGCCAGAAGGAAGTCAATTTCCCTTGCACGACGGTCCATGTGAGCTTCACCTTGTCAAATTCATCATAGGTCGTGAAATGGACGGTGTCAGTGTCAGGATCGTAAGTTTGCTCGTGGCTGAGGAGGCCATTCTTGTCATAACTCGAACTTCTAAGCAGAGATCCGTCCTTAGCCGACACCGTCAGGGTGTAACCAGTGGAGGCGCCGGAGCGGTCAAAACTCCGCCATTCGTTCTGATTTCCGTTTTGGTCGTATCCGAAAATCGAGCGAGAGTGAAACTTCCCTCCTACGTAAATCTTTTGCTCGGTTACTCCAACGTAGCCCATTACATCGTGCCTCTCTAGCTCCGCTGTATATGCGTTGTACAGGTATCGATCTCTAACGCGGCCAGCGTCGTCATGGACCAATTGAATCAAACCTCCGTAAAACGTACCTTCCGTCAATTGACCCGACACGAGCTTGGTCCCATCCCGATCATATTGGCAGTCGCGACACCAAATTGGCTCAACCAGCGTGGGTCCGTTCGGCTGCTGCCAATTAACGTCAGTAGACATGGAGAGACTCGAGACAGATTGAACCGGACCAGACAAGCCGTCTAACTGAGCATCGGTTTTATGTAGTTCCTGGCCGTGAGCAGTAAATGGAACGCAAGTCGCGAAGAGGCATAGAGCCGATAAGCACCGAAGCGAGATCATGGCGCTCCTCCTTGACTGTACTGTATTGAAATCGAAGGGGCCGGATGCTTTCAGTCTCTTCAGAAGCGGTGTGCCGAGGTTAGGTTGCTTGCGGGAGCCTACTGCCCGGCGGCCTTGTCGACCTTGCTGGCCAGCTTCACACCGCTGAGTCCGTCCACGTACTTGGCGATGCCACGGTAAAGCGATTCGGCAATGCGCTGCCGGTACTCGCTGGTCTCGAGCCGGTGCTCGTCCGTAGGATTCGACACGAACGAGATCTCCGCCAGAATCGAAGGCATGTTCGCGCCGATCAGAACGATGAACGGAGCTTTCTTCACTCCACGATTTCGGATCGCCGGGCTCTTCGCCGCCAGCCCGCTGTGCAGCGACTCCTGCACGTCCCCGGCAAACTCGCGCGACTCCTCGATCTTCTCTTTCAACGCAATCTTCTTCACCAGGTCGCCGAGTTCGTAGATCGACTTTTCAGAAACCGCGTTTTCGCGCGCAGCCACTTCCAGAGCTTCAGGCGAGGAGGTGAAATTCAGATAGTAAGTCTCAACTCCGCGGGCGTCCGGATCATGACTCGAATTCGCATGGATCGAGATGAACAAGTCCGCCCGCTGCTGGTTTGCTATGGCCGTGCGAGTCTCGAGCGGGATGAAGGTATCGTCCTTGCGCGTGTAGACAACCTCGGCGCCCAAACGAGTCTCCAGAAGTTTTCCCAGCCGGCGGCCTACCTCGAGCACGAGATCTTTTTCCTCCAGGCCGTTGGGACCGATCGTTCCGGTATCATGCCCGCCGTGTCCGGGATCGATCACAATCTTTCCGATCTTCAGCCCCAGGGTGCGAATCAGGGACCGGTCGCCGGAAGACGTTGGCTTCGCAACACGGATATCGAGATCCTGCGATTTGCGGCTCGCGCTCAGCCGCGATTTGGATCTCGTGGGACTCGATGCGGTGTCATCGTCGTGTGGAGAAGCATCGTTATCCGTGGAACTATCGCTGTTGCTCGCAACGGTATCAGACGCGTTTGGCGGTTTCAGCGAACCGCGGTTCCTGACCGTCTTTGATCTGGTTTTCGCGGGTCTAGCTTCCGCAGGATTAGGGTCGTCGTCATAACTGCCGACAATAACCTTTTTGATCGGAGGCGTGGCTTTCGCTTGCGGTTCCGCCAGCTTTGAAGTCTGGGTAGGCACGTCGGGGGAAGAAGAGGCTGCGGTATCGTCCCCCTCGGCATCCTCATCATTATCCTGATCCTGAGAATTGTGGATCTGTTCCTTCTTTGTCGCCGGCTTTCCTGCCAACGCCTTCATGTCGGCCTTCACTTCGGTGTTCGGGACGTGAGCCTTGGCTGCTACCTGGGGCGGAGCCTCAAGGTCCGCCAGACCTGACAACTCTTCTTTGGTTAACCTCGCCTGGGTGATCTTGTCGCCTTTGCCGTGGATGTCAATGATCAGCCGGTAAGGATTCGGCAGCAGAAAGGCTTCATATGTCGAGAGGCTATCCACTTCCAGCACAACGCGTGTACGCCCCGGCTGAAACTGAGCCACGCGGATCTTCTTCAGGAAGCCATCATCCACGTCGAAGCTCTTGCCCACCAGCGTCGACGCCAGCTTGGTGTCTCGCAAATCGAAAAAGATACGGTCAGGGTTCGCAATCCGCTGCGAACCGAATTTGACTTCGTTCTCCAGGTCGATCGCCACCCGCGTGTAATCCGGCGTCGACCAGTGCCGGATCGCCGTCACTCGCGGTAAGTGCCGCGGCTCCGACTCGCCCGCCTCCGGCGCCCCAGCCTCGCTCTGGTTCTCCGCTTCCTTCGGCGCGGTCTCCTGCGTGTCTTTATGGGCGACCGTCTTTGCGCCGCCCTTGTCGCCAATTCCTCCGCCGTTCTTTACTTCAGACTTCTTCTCCGCCTGCGCATCTTTCTCTGCTTGTGCCTTGATTTCAGCGGACTGATGCTTCAGTTCAACGATGGCCTGCTGCGCATCCTCGGCCAGCCGATTGTGCGGATAACGATGCAGGAACTCTTCAAACGTCGTCCGCGCCTGCTCGGGGTCGTTCAGGTCGTCTTTATAGATTTCACCAATCGTGAACAGCGCATCGCAGCGATACTTGCTGCCGGGATATTCCTTCCGCAGGAACTTGTACTGCGCCACAGCCTCTTGCAGGATTTTGTCGTCGTCGAAGCGCCGCCCCATTTCGACCAGAGTCTCAGCTACCGCGACCGCGCTGGGATCTGCTTTCGTGGAAGCGGGCGCGCCGTAATACACGTTCCGGTAAGCATTGATAACCCGCTGATAATCGTGCCGGGTGCGCTCTGCCGGAGGACGTCCGTTGAGCGCTTCGCGCATGCGGTCGGCGGCAGCATAACGGTCTCGTGCCCACGCTTCGCTGCGATGAGGACGGGCGTGCGCCTGCACTCCGGGAAGGGCCACCAACAAAAGCAGCGCTCCCCAGCTCCAACTACGCCGGTTCGATGTAATTTTCAAAGTCGCCGGTCCGTTACAGTCTCGATCCGCCGTTGCAGTTGAATTACCTGGGTACCTGAGAGAATTCAAATAACCGCTTGTTTAACAGATGCTGCCCAACTAGTCCGTGTTGCTGATGTAAAGCACGCCGCGCGCATCTCGTTGAACCCGCACGGGATCGCGACTTCCGCCGACCTGTGAAAAACCCGACCCGCCGTAGTAAATGTTCGTAATCCGCCGTACGTAATCCTGCGTTTCGGCAATATGCGGGACGCCCGCGCTCCGTCGCACCGCTCCTTCACCCGCGTTATAGGCGGCCAGCGTCAAATTCACGTCGCCGTTGTAGCTTTCGAGCAGAGACTTTAAATGCCGCACACCAGCGTCGACGTTCTGCTCCGGATCAAACGGATTCTTCACCTTCAACATTCGCGCCGTCTTCGGCATCAGTTGCATTAGTCCCATCGCGCCCTTGCGCGAAATGGCATTGGAATTGAAGTTCGATTCGACCTTCACTACCGCCCGCACCAGGTTCGGGTCCACATTGTGGCGGGCTGCGGCCATCACGATCGACTGGTCAACCTCTTCCGGTGACACCTGCCGGGCGTGCGAATTCGCCGCAACTATCTTGGCATTGGCCGACTGGGTCGAATCGTGGCCGTAATACTGATCCACTTCAGCGGCCGCCGATTGTGCCGCTCGCATTGAGGCCGTACCCGCCGAGGGCACCGGCTTCCAGCGACTTTCTTTACTGCTCCAGTAAACCAGGCCCGAACGCTTGGGCTGCGGAGCAGGCGTCGCCCGCTCATGCGCCGGACCATCTTCGTTCACGTAAATCATCCGGCCGTGATCCTCGGTGGCCGTAATGCCGTGCGCGGGGCCATCCCCTTCGGCAGCCCAGGCCCGGGACGCAGTGCTGGTTAAAGGAATGAAGGCTAAGGAGGCCGCGATTGCCGTCGTTCTCGTCAACATCAGTGCGAGTTGCAGGCGCTTTCGCATATCCGGGTATGTCCTTTTTCACCAATCCTTCGCTGGAGAGCGCGCTCAGACAGACTGCACCCTCCCGAGTTCTACCCGGAACCTGACGGAGAACTATCTACCAGAGTAGGACGATTATAGGCGGGCCGATCGGACCGGGCAATCTCTCCGAAGGGAGTAGAACCACCAGAGTAATTTGAGCGAAGTCGTTGAAATCTGTGCGGATAAAAGCGTTCTAAGGGATTGCATTTCCCGGTCGATGGTAACCAGGCCAGGGGTTACCGTGAGAACAAGGTTTATGTGGGGACAGCCGCCCCCGGCTGTCTGCGGAGCCAAGCTCCGCAACGCTCCTGGCGAGCAGACAACTGAACCTTCAGCACAAACTTGCCTGTCAACGGCCGCTCCCTCATAAGTCGGACTGGAGTCACATTGCCCTACTCCGCCGTCGCTTCCTCCATAACCGCCCCGTGTTCCCGGACGACGATCTTCGATACCTTGGTCCCTGCTCTTACGAATTCAAACGTCAAGTCGCGCTCAGTGACGAAGAACAGGCTCTCCGACTCAGGATGAAGCACAAACTTCGCCTTATCCCCAATCGCCAGTGTGAGAAGGTTCTCCGCGCGACTTACCGTCAGAGCGCCCGTCTTCGGAGCCTGATATTTCCCGACATACTGATCGAGCACCGCTGGTTGAACCGTAATTTCCTTATGCGCACTCTCGACCGGCGCGTCGCGATGGTCGTAGCTGATCACCCTCGCCATCTTCCACGTGCCGTCTTTCACGAGCCATACGTGAAAAAACTTCGCCACGCCGTCCCGATACTCCGGTTTGCCGTTGTCATTGATATAGAAGTAGTGGTCGCCCGAAATCACGGCGCCGTAGGTCATTCCGCCTTTCCGCAGTGGATAAACCTTCACCGTCTCCGCGATGGCTTCCCGTCGCAGCCGATAGCCTGGTTTCCCGCACAATCCGGTCTTCAACGCCGCGACAAATGCATCGTGTCCGACCGTGAGCCCACCTTTGTCGTGATAGAACTCGATATCGGGCCAGAAGAACTCTGACATCTTCGCGACATCACAGTGGTTATACGCGCCCCAAAAGACCGCGTCTTGCTGCCGGATCGCCGCCTCCACTTTTGCCGTATCGTCTTGGGCCAACGCGGGAAAACAAAACAGAAACAACGCCAGGATCAGCTTCAAATACCGAGACACTCGTATCCCTCCTCACCGGCTCGCAGAGTGGGGTACGTGGAAATGGAAAGCGCGGTTCCCTGAAACTAGGACGAAGCGGGCGGCGGACTTCACAGACCGTTGGCAGGCCAATCTTCGGGCATCAGCGGACCCACTGGTGACAGGCCGCCAGTTCCACTGGCGGGTTATGTTGGGACAGCCACTCTCGACGTTCCGTCCGAGCGAGCTCTTGCAGCAGCCGCTATTTTTTCTTTCCTGTCGGTTCGGCAGAAAGCAATCCGAAGATCTCCAACTGCTTGTTGCTGGCGACATAAACTTTTCCATTGGCAATGGTCGGGACCTGGTTGGAATTGCCCGTGAAATTAGGCCATTGGCCCGCGATACCGATGAAAATCTGGTTCAATTTACCATGAAGGTCGGGAGCAAAAGCGTAGAGTGTGATGGCTGGCCGAGCCGTGGAAACCGGCGACAAAGCCCAAATAATGAAATTCGCATTCTTATTCGACGACACGCTAGTGAAGAAACCGTCGTGTTGACCGGAGCTGATAGATGCCGACGAGATCGCTTTTAGTGTGGGATTTGGTGAGGTAATGACCTCAAACAGCTTCATTGTGCTGCCACCACTGGAAACGACGAATCCAATTCCACTGGAAGCGAAATATGATTCTCCACACCAACAGGGACCAATATAGTTGGTAGCCAGGACGTTGTTTCCAGTGGGAGAATATCCCCCGAGATCGTCTTCGTTCATGAGAAACATATTGCCCTGCTTGCCGGCTGCAACGGCCAAGTGCGGGATAGACCCAGGTTGATCCGGCAAAACCATCACGCCACCAGCGCCAAAATCAAGGTCTTGTTGATCGAGATTGCTCCAATTGGATGGGGTAAATAAATCCACCACCGTCGTGAGATCCGAAGAAACTTCGATCACACTCTCTTGAATATTGTTGATGCCGTCGTAGGTAGTCCCAGATGGGTCGGAATTGCTGGTGATAAATACGACATTCCCGGAATCGTCCGCAGCAAGTCCGTAACCCGACATCCAAATGGAGGACAGATAATAGCGATCGACATCCGTCGCCTGTACATCCAAAAGCTGGTTGACGGCCAGCGGTGTCAGTGTTGCTGCATCCCATCCCAGCAGCCAGCCGCGAGAAGTACTGCCCGCCTCATCGCAAACGCTCCCAAAGCCAGCATAGATATTGCCATTCGCTTCAAGCAGGGCTGGGCGCTGCCGCTGAACTTTCGCATTAAACACGTAGCTGGTTCCTTCTGTGAGAGTGTGCGATGCACTCACAATCATGGGGCTCAACTTGTCCGTTAGATTTCCCAAATCCAGAGCATGCACTTGATAGGCCGGCCCGTCCGTTGCCTCCACGTACGCGATTAAGTAGAGATTGTTCCGAGCGATGTCAATCACCGGAGTAGACGTAATGCCGACGTTTGGACCGTTGTTTTTGCAGCCGAGGGGCAAGTGGACGGGTGTTCCCAGGTGATTGCTGAGCAGCACCGTGCCGACATTGGCGTCGATCGCGTAAACGGTATCATTGCCGGTGACGACGTACACCACATCGTGTTTTCCCTGAAAGCTGCCAGCCGTAATGTTTACATTCGGAACAACCAGCGGTTGGGCGTCCACCTGATCGTCCACTGTGACCGTGGTAAGTGTCCCGAAATGCGCAAGGTTCACGTTGGCTGGCGTCAGCGTGGTTTCAGTCGAATTCCAGCCTGTGCGGTAATTGTCTCCGTGATAAGTCGTAACAGCTGTTTGAGCAGACAAGGTTGGACGAAGAAGTAAGCTCAAGCTGGCAACGGCAAGCACACTGCAGAAGCGACGAGGTGACATTAGATTTCTTCCGTCAGGAAAGTAGCACGACAATCTAGCTCGTATTACGGTTCCTCGTATTACGGTTCGCGATCGAAGAGCCTAAACATCGTTTTGCGGCATACGAATTCCCAGCATTCCCACGATAGGTTTCGGCTGCGGAGAGCCTTTGGGGAGGAGGTAATGGCAGGGCTATTGCGGGAAAGAACGATACCGATTTCACCGCACTAAGCCCAGGACGCCTATACCGGACCTATAACTTACAGTAGTCCTTGCGTTCGTGCAATAGTGATGATCTGAACAGGAAGGGTTGGAAAACCGCGACTAGCCTGCTGTCTCGCGTGTCTCGATTACTTTTCGAGTGCTGCCGCGAATGCATCCAGCGACAACGACCGCAGCAGATTCCGCCGCATTCCACGCTCAACTTCGGCCAGCCGATCCGACGCTGCGGTAATCCAGGCGAAATCCGCCGATTCGGCCATTCGCTTTAACTCCGTCGCGATGTCGGTGTTCCGAATCAACTCCGATGCTTCCGACTCGATGAACATCAGATCGCGGAGCAAGGAATAAAGGGTCTTGATTAGGGCCTCGATCTTCTCCCGCCCCTCCGCCCCTGGACGGTACGACTCGGTGATCTTGAACAACTCGCTATGCTCTCCGCCGCGCAAGGCAGAGTTCAGAATCGCCAGCGCATGCTGCCGCGCCGCCACGTAGGCTTCAAGATCAAAACTGCGCGCGCGTCCTACCGCTCCTTCGCATAGCCGTGCCACCAGCGCCCGATGCGCCGCCTTCCACTCCGGATGCTGCTTCGCCAGATCCTTCTCAATCTCTTCCGCCGGCAGCACGGCCAGCGTAAATACCATCGAACGCGATCGGATCGTGGGCAGAAGTTCCCCGGGATTCTCAGTCAGCAAGAAAATCGTCGCGAACTCCGGTGGCTCCTCCAGCACCTTCAGCAGCGAATTCGCCGCCTCCTTCATGAACGCCGAGTCGGTGAAGATGTAGACCTTTTCCTTCGCTTCCGCTGGACGGTAATAAATGGTCTCGATCACGCGCCGCACCTGATCAACCTTAATCATCATTTGTGGCGGATCGGGCGGGATCACGAGCACATCAGGATGCGTCTGCACCAAAATGCGCGTCTCTTTCTTGTCGGTTTCGCGCAGATTTTCCCGGGCCTCGACGGCCTCGGCAAAACGTGCATCCAGATCGGCGGCTTGCGCGATGCGCATGCAGTTGGGACATTCCCCGCAAAAATCCGGCAGGCCATCATTCTGCGGAGGGTTGAGGCAATTCATCGCTTGCGCCAGCATCAGCGCCAGCGTGTACTTCCCGGCTCCATTCCCGCCCGCCAGCACGACCGCATGCGGAAGACGATCGCGCCCCAGCATCTCGCGCAGGTGATGAACAATCTCGGAATTGCCATGGAAGTCAGAAAAGCTCATGGGAGCAACCACAAAATCTACCACAGAGGAAGTGAGACACGGATAGTCGCCTGCGATGTCATCATGAGCGGCGGCAAAGCCGGCGCGAGGCACCCTATGACTGAGGAACGCGCCGATGTTGTCAACGGGAACGCCCAAGATGCATGCCGAATAAAGGGTCTCCCTCACCGCAGTTCCGCTTATGCGCTTTCGAAGGTCCCTCGGAGGGCCAATCGCCCTCCTCAGATGACATCTCTAAACATTCTTCCTCTGTGGCTCCGCGATGAAAACTCGATCTCACACCTTCAGCCGCCTGCGCACGACCTCGACAATCTTCTCGTGTGTTTGCCCAGGCGTTCCGCGCGCGTCGACGAGCACGACTCGCCCATGCTCCCGCTTTGCAATCGCCATATACCCATCGTGCACGCGGGCGAAGAAACTACGCTTCTCCTGCTCGAACCGGTTCTCATCGTGTCCGCGCCCCGCAGCTTTCGAATCCCGTTGATTGCGCCGGCGCGCCCGGCTCACGCTCGCGTGCACATCGGAATCCATCAGAATCGTCAGATCCGGTTGCAGGTCGCCGCACAGCACGCGATGCAAGTCCAGCACCGCATCGCTTCCCAACTTGCGCCCACTCCCCTGATAAGCCTCAGTCGAATCTGTGAACCGATCGCACAGCACAATCGCTCCCGCCGCCACACCGGGTCCGATCACCTCCGCAATATGCTGCGCCCGAGAAGCAAACATCAACGCCATCTCGGCAAGTGGCGCCAGCCCTGCTGTGCTGGAGTCGAGCAGCACTTTGCGGATCTTTTCTCCCGTCGCCGTTCCGCCCGGCTCCCGTGTCTCGACGACCGTGTGCCCGGCTTTGCGCAGCACCGCTGCCAGCTTCCGCATCTGCGTGCTTTTCCCGGTTCCGTCGAGCCCCTCAAACGTGATGAACTTTCCTCGCCGCGACATGCAGCGGAATCATAGCAGCGCCGGATAGAAGGCTCCTGTGAATTTTGCGCGGTCTGTCCCAGAACCTCTGCCGACGCAGGAACGAAAGCTGGCCGAAACAAAAAAGCCGCCCCGAAAGGCGGCTTCGAATTTTCAGCCTACAGTCCGCTAATGCAGTATGCGGAACGAAACGTTGCTCAAGAGCCCGCCGTTGGGGATACTCACTTCGATCATGCCCGTGGTTGCACCTGTCGGCACAGTCGCTTTGATCACCGTTTCTGACACCACAGTGAACCTTGTTGCCGGAGTGCCATTGAAGCTGACGCTAGTCGTCCCCTTCAAATCACTACCCACGATGCCGATGACCTGTCCTGCTTTTCCGAAGCCAGGCAGCGCTTCCACGAAGGGGCCGAGGGCGATTGACAGACGGAAGACGCTGCCACAGTAGCAGCTGCCTCCTTCCCCGGTCGTGCCATAGAGGTTCCCGTCGGTGGCCTGCATCAATCCCGCCTGAGGCCCCGCACCGTCACCGCAACTGGGTTGGGAGCAAAACTGGTGAAGCGTGGTGAGCGTCCCCGTTGAGCTGATTTTAAAGATCGTTCCCCAATCCCCGCTTAAGCCGCCTGCCGAAGTTGTCCCATAAAAGTTCCCGTCGGTGGCCTGCATCAGTCCATTGGGATGCGAGCCATCAGCACAACTCGTTTGAGCGCAAAAACTGTACAGCGTTTGCAGCGCACCCTTTTGAGTAATTTTGAAAACCGTTCCACAGCAATTAGCGCCTCCCTGGTACGTAATGCCGTAAAACATTCCATCGGCGGCCTGTATCAGCGCGCTGGGCCCCTCGCCATCCGTACAGTTCACCTGCGAGCAGAAGCTGTAAAGCGTGCTCAGCTTGCCGTCGGGCGTAATTTCAAAGGCAGTACCTCCCATGTTCGCTCCGCCTGTGCTTGTTACCCCGTAAAAATTTCCGCCGCTGGCGAGCCCCAGAAGACCCGGGCCTGAACCATCGGCACAGTTCGTTTGCGAGCAGAAGCTGTACAGCGTGGTCAGGATGCCAGTCGGTGTGATTTCGAAGACCGTGCCAAATTGGTTGGCTCCACCCCCGTACGTTGCACCATAAAAATTCCCGTTCGCTCCAAGCACCAGCCGGGAGGTTGGATAATTCCCATCTATACAGTTGGTTTGAGAGCAAAAGTTGTAAAGCGTGGTGAGTTTGCCGGTTGAACTGATTTTGAAGACGGTGCCGTCATCGTAGGCACCCCCATAAAAGGTTGTCCCGTAGAAGCTCCCGTTGGCGGCTTCGACCAGCCCTCCAGGAATGTCGCCGTCGGTATTGTCAAAGCGATGTACGGTGGTCAGCGTGCCGCCGGGGCTGATTTCGAAGACCGTGCCGCAGCCGTAAGGTCCGCCGTCGACTCTGCAATGAGTCGAGCTACCTCCGGCTATCGTCGTCCCAAAGAGATTGCCATTGAGCCCTTCCACGAGCGCTGCATCGGGGTCCACACCTTCCGAGAATGTGAAGTCCGCTATGGTGGTCAATGTCTGTGCAGACGCCGCAAGTGCCGTTGCGGCACAAAATAGAAGAACAACTGACGTTTTCGAGAGACTAAAATCCTTCGCGCGTTCTCCTTTCCGGCTTTGCAGCGGTGCGGAAGTCGATAGTTTTACCCTTGGTGATTGGTTCATCGGAAGATCCTTTCGATCTCAAGTCGTTGCGCGCAAGACGGAGCAGCGTGTCAGCACAAGACACGTTGGGGGTAAGGCAGGCGAGCCCGACAATTATTTGTCGGGATCTGGCTGTGTGTCAAAGGCAAATTCTGTCGGAATCCCATTCGTCACTGCGATAAACTTAACGTTAGATAGAAATCTGTGGAATTCAGTTACCCCAAAAAATAGGAACCTGAAAAATGAAACTCTCTCGCGCCTTGGGAGTCGCTTGTGTCGTTGTGTTTTCCGTTTTGAGTTGGTGTGTCAATGGGCCCAGTGTCACCCTTTCCGTTGACGCAACAAACGCTCCGCGCAAGATTTTCCACGCCTCTCTGAAGATTCCCGCCACTCCCGGCGATCTGACTCTCTACTATCCGAAATGGATTCCCGGTGAGCACGCACCCGACGGGCCCGTCGTCGACCTCGCCGGCCTGTTCTTCCAGGCCAATGGACAGACCTTGCATTGGCGTCGCGACCTGCTCGATGGCTTTACCATTCACGTCGAGGTTCCCCAGGGTGTCACCGAAGTCGACGCCGAACTCGATTTTCTTTCTCCTGCCACTCTCGAAGGCGGATTCTCCGCCGGTTCCTCCGCCACCGCCAAGCTGGCCGTGATCAGTTGGAATCAGCTCCTGCTTTATCCCAAGGGATGGACAGCCGACGAGATCAATTACACGGCGTCCCTGAAAATCCCCGACGATTGGAAGTTCGGCACACCGCTTCCCATCGCCAGCCAGAGCGGCAATGAAATCCATTTTGCACCGGCGCCACTGACAACTCTGGTCGACTCTCCCGTGATCACCGGAGAATTCCTGAAAGTCGTTCCCCTCGCGCAAGAACCGCCCACCGAGATGGACATCGCTGCCGACAGCGCCGCCGCTCTCGACGCGCCCCAAGACGTCTGGGATCACTACAAAAGTCTGGTCGATCAGGCCCAGAAACTTTTCGGCGCGCATCATTATCGCGACTATCACTTCCTCTACACGCTGAGCGATCACGTCGCCCATTTCGGACTCGAGCATCACGAATCTGACGACAGCCGCGTCGACGAGCGCGCGTTAGTCGATGACAACGCCCGCAAACTCTCTGCCGGACTTTTGCCGCACGAATACGTTCACTCCTGGAACGGGAAGTTCCGCCGTCCCGCCGATCTTGCCACGCCTGATTATCAGCAGCCCATGCAAGACGACTTGCTCTGGGTCTACGAAGGCCTGACGAACTATCTCGGCTTCGTCCTAACAGCTCGCAGTGGCCTGCTCACCGCCGATCAGGACCGCGACGACCTGGCGCTGACCGCTGCCACCCTCGACCATGAACCCGGCCGCACCTGGCGCAACCTGCAAGACACCGCCGACGCCGCGCCTGAACTCTATTTCTCGCCGCAATCCTGGTATTCGTGGCGCCGCGGCACCGACTTCTACAACGAAGACACGCTGAACTGGCTGTGGGTCGACGCCATCATCCGCCAGCAGACCAAGGGTAAGAAGTCAATCGACGACTTCTGCCATTTGTTCCATGGCGCACCGAGCGCCGGACCTGCGCTCAAGACATACACGTTCGACGACGTGGTCAGCGCTCTGAACCAGGTCGTCACTTACGATTGGCGTGGCTTCTGGACCGAACGCCTCAACACGCATGCCCCCCACGCGCCGCTCGGCGGAATTGAAGGCAGCGGCTGGAAGCTCACCTACGACGAGAATGCGTCTGAGATGCTCAGCAGTTCCGCAGGTATGTACCACTTCGTCCCGGCTGGATTCGTGCTCGGCCTCAACCTGCGCGACGACGGCGGCATCACTGACACCATAGAAGGAGAACTCGCCGCCAAAGCTGGCATCGGCCCCGGCATGAAAGTGATCGCGGTCAACGGACGCCGCTTCTCACCCGACGTCCTCCGCGACGCCATCAAAGCTGCAAAGAACAGCACCGCGACGATCGATCTTCTCGTCGAAAATGACGACTACTATAAGACCTATAAGCTCGATTATCACGGCGGCGAAATGTATCCGCATCTGGTCCGCGATAATTCGAAGCCAGACTTGCTGAGCGAGATTCTAAGAGCAAAATGAGGATGCTTGAAAAGGCGCGGCTTTAGCCGCGCCGTGACATCTTGCTATCGGTGCGGGCTTTAGCCCCTGAGGTACAATCGCACCCGCATCATGAAAACTCCGCACGCCGTTACTATCGCCCTTTCAGTTTTCTTTTCGCACCTTGTTCAAGCTCAAATCCTCGGCTTTACCCCCTCATCCTCCACTCATGAGATCGAGGTCGAGAATAAGTTCAAATCCATCCCCAACCCCGATGAAGAACGCCGCCAGCACCGTATCTTCACTCAAGAACCTCACACAGCAGGATCAAAGCGCAACAATGAACTCGCCCGCTACATCGCGGCGGAATGGAAGAAGCAGGGTCTCGAAGACATCGTCATCCATCGTTACGACGTCTACGGCACGAACCCAAAGAGCGCCTCGCTCGAAATGATAGCCCCCACGCACTATGAGGCGGTCCTGCGAGAAACCCCTATTCCCGGCGATGATGATTCGAAGAATCCCGCCATCAGCGGAGCCTGGCTCGGCATGTCGATCTCCGGAGAAGTGACCGCTCCCGTCATCTATGCCCACAGCGGAAATCCCGAAGACTACGATCTGCTCCGCAAGAACGGCATCAGCGTCAAAGACAAGATCGTTCTCGTCCGCTACTCCAATCCTTACAGCTATCGCGGATTCAAAGCCCTCACCGCGCAGCGAGAAGGCGCGGCCGCTATGCTCGTCTACAGCGATCCGCAGGAAGACGGTTATAAGAAAGGTAAGGTCGATCCCGACGGCCCCTGGGGTCCCGAATATCACATTCAGCGCGGGGCCATTACCTACGACTTCATCGTTCCTGGCGATCCGCAAACACCGGGCTGGGCCTCAGTTCCCGGCGCCAAACGCATTCCGATTGAGCAAGCCGTTTCCGCACCGAAGATCATGGCGCTGCCTTTGTCCTGGCACGACGCCAAACCATTCCTCGCAAACATGGACGGTCCGCTCGCCCCAGCAGACTGGCAAGGCGCGTTGGGGTTCCAGTATCACATCGGCAGCGATCGCGTGAAAGCCCATCTCAAAATCGAAATGGAGAATGGCCTCCAACCCTACTACGTCGTCGAAGGCCGCATCCGCGGCTCCGAACTTCCTGACGAATGGGTTGTGATGGGCAATCACCGCGACGCATGGGTCTTCGGTGGCGTCGATCCTTCCAGCGGCACCGCCAGCATGATGGAACTCACGCGGGCTTTCGGCCAGCTCGCGAAAAAAGGCATGCGCCCACGCCGCACGCTCATCGTTTGCAGTTGGGACGGCGAAGAAGTCGGCCTGACCGGTTCCACCGAATGGGGCGAGCAGTTCGCGGACGAACTTCGCACGAAGGCCGTCGCCTACATCAACGTAGACGAAGCCACCTCCGGCCCGGACTTTCACGGACAGGCCGTCGCTTCGCTCGCACCCATGCTGGAAGAGACCACGCGCAGCCTCGAAGATCCCTCAGGCAAGAGTCTCTACGATGCATGGAAAGCCACGATCGCGCGGGAGAAGACGGAAGGAAATCAATCGGGCCCATTTGATTCCGGCGCGGCCAACACCACGCTGGCCGACACCCGCATCGGCAGCGGTTCGGACCACACCGTCTTTCTCAACTTCATCGGCATGCCAGTGATTGGTCTCGGATTCGAAGGCGATTATGGCGTCTATCACTCCGCCTACGACGATTTCTATTGGATGAACCACTTCGGCGATGCCGGCTACAAGTACCACACCCTCATGTCGCAACTCTGGGGAGTCACGGCCCTTCGCCTCGCCAACGCCGACCTGCTCCCCTTCGACTTCGCAAATTATGCCCTCAACATCCGCCAGTTCGTCTCGGATCTGGCAAGCAACAACAAATCTGTCATCCTCAGTGGAGCGCGCTCGGGCGCAAACCCCAGTCCTGTCATCCTGAGCGGAGCGCGCTCGGGCGCAAACCCCAGTCCTGTCATCCTGAGCGGAGTGCGCTCGGGCGCAAACCCCAGTCCTGTCATCCTGAGCGGAGCGCGCTCGAACGAGCGCGCGGAGTCGAAGGATCCCTACCCTGCCGGCGCTATTCACCTTGTAGAAGTAATGTCAGCTCTCGATAACTTCGAAGCTGCCGGAAAAAAACTAGACGAATCCGTGACGCGCGAACTCTCTTCAGGCCACATCGACCCCCATCTCGCCGCCACTCTCAACCACGGCATGATGCAAATCGAACGCAATTGGCTCAACCCCGACGGCATCCCCGGACGCCCTTGGTTCAAACACATCCTTTACGGCGCGCGCTTCACCTACGCGCATCTCGAACTCCCCGGCCTCACCGAGGCCGTCGAAAAGCAAGACTGGCCCACAGCCAAACAGCAAGCGGAAATCCTCGAGCGTGCACTACAGAAAAATACCAAGCTGGTGAATGAACTGCGTGACGCCTTAAACGGATCGCCCGTATCCCCGAACTGACCGCGCGCCCCGGAAGAGCGCTCCTTTGAGGTTAAGGACGCTGAAGCGAGGAGCTTCGGTCTTCGTGACGCGCACTCCTGACGTACACACCATTCGCGCGTTTTTGGATCGAGCCTGCCCTTGTTTTGTGGAAGGCAGACGATTCCCCGCCCTTCAACTACTCACTGCTGCGTCTTTCCCAACTCTGGTCGTACTCCGCCCGAATCCAGCCACACATCCAGTAAGTCCTTCTTATCTCCGAGTTCCTGCTTCCAGAAGCTGCGAAACTCCGCCGTCCCAATCGACTTGCCCCGATACATCTGGAAGAAGTCGCGTGCCGCCGCATAAAACTGATCGCTCCCCATCACCTGCCGCATCCAGTCGAGCATCAGCGATCCCTTGTAGTACCGCACAACGAATCCCGATCCATCAAATGGCACCGTCGCAAGCGAAGGCGCGTCCGGCGGCAATTCCCTCACCTCGCTCCGATAACCTTCCAGCACCTTCTGAAACTGCTCTTTCGAAACAATCTGCTCCACCGCAACCGCCGACCAGTATTCCGCAAACGCTTCGTTGATCCAGTCTCCCTGCCCCGAACCAAAATTCCACCAGAAATGCCCTATCTCGTGGGCCATATCCTGAAGGAGCGAGAACTTCGGATCCTTCGCCAACTCCTCCATGACCAGACCTTCCGAGGTAACAATCATTCCCGGACGCGAGATCCCCGCCCGCCCTTGTCCTTTATGCTTGGGAGAGAACACATGTTTTACGGTACCCGAAGGAATCGTGGCACCTCCCATCCTCGTTGTGAACAGATTCATCACCGCAGCGATTTCCCGGCCTTCCTCTTCCACAAACGCTTCCGGCAATCGTGTGTAATAAATCTCGAGTTCTCCTCCTGCAAGTGGAATGACCTTCTGCCTGTAATTTGGAGCTGCGGTAATCAGAATGTCGGTATCCAGTGCCGACGACCAGCGCGTGACGGCAGCTCCTTCTTTTTGTTGTACCTCAAGCTTCTTTCCCGAGCAGATCGCCGTCCACCCTTCCGGCAGAGAGACTTCCAACATGCTTTCGATCGGATGGCCAAAAACAAAAAACTGCGGATACCAGGAGGAATAATTCGCTAGCTCCACCATGCGCGCGTTGATCTGGTCGTCGAGGGCCAGCTTCTGATGCTCATATGTACCGAATTCCGCAATCTCTTTGAGGTTTCCTCCATACTCCATCTCCAGCTGAATCGTGCGGGCGGTCGGAGATGACGGCAGATTCACCAACACGTTCCTCGTGGCTGGAAAAATCGGGCTCGGATCACCCGGTTGAAACGAAAAGGTCGCTGCCCGACCATTCACCCGAAGCTTCTTGATCTCGAACGCCTCGTGCAGCCCGAATTGCAGCGTTTTCGCAGAGGATTCGACAGGCACGACAACCCTTCCTTGCACCTGGATGCTGCCCTGTCTGGGCTGAATCATCACCTTCAAGTCATACGAAACCGGTACGGGCTTCTCTCGATCCGGAGATATCGTCGCGTCCTGCGCGAATATAAAAGAGGAGAATACTGGGAGAACAAATACTGCCAGGCAGAATCGCTTCATAAGAAGCCTCCCGCCGAATTTTGTCCGCAAGACTGGACTTCGTCAGTGATCGCGAACACGCGAGAAATCAATAGCGCCGGGCGACCCACTCCATCCCCAGATCGCGGTTTTCGCCGACTTCGGTGGAAGCCTGCCTTGGCTTGAGCGGGAATAGCCAACCTGCAAAACAGGATTTGCCGGTTAGACTGCGATCCATCGCACAGGGTTTAACCGTCAAACCACCCCTGGCGGGTTAAACGCAAGGATATCGACATCACCGTGGAAGAGCGGCGCTTCAGCGCCACGTTGGCTCGCAAGAAAGACACGGGCTTTTTAGCCCCGCGGTACCTTTTCCCCATTAGGTAGCGCGGCACTTCGACCCTGCGATTCAGAAGACAAAACGATAAGGTTGCCCCACTTCTCGCCGCCTCTGCGAGAAGCGGGAACTCTCTACCCCGCCTTCTTTATTTCCTTTTCCATCACCGTCCGCAGCGCCGCGTTGATCCGCGTCTGATAACGCCGCCCGTCCTTCTTGAACCACGCGATCACATCGGCATCCAGCCGCAGTGTGACCGGTTTCTTCAGCGGCTTGTAGAAGTCCGCAATCTGCATTGTGTGGAACGGCGCCACCCGTTTTTTCTCGTCCCGTAACGCCTTCAGATTGATCCGCTTGCGTCGCCCGCGACCACCGCCCCTTTTCGAACGGGAAGATGAAGTCTTCATAACTCATTGTCTCCACTGTAGTTTAACAAAGTACGTACAATAATGTGCGTACGGGATTATACATCAGGATGTAAACTTCGGGAACACTGTGGAAAACTCCTTAACCGGCTAGATCCTCGGCCGCAAGTTCCCTGTTTTCAACCTCTTCCTGCATCTCTTCCTCCATGAAGGCAAACACCTCCTGGGGCACGGGGTTCTGCCAGACTGGCGCAAATGACTGCCGATGCAGCGGCGTTGGACCCAGCTCGCGCAACGCTGTCAGGTGCTTCGGCGTGCTGTAGCCCTTATGCGATGCCAGCCCGTATGCAGGAAACACCGCGTCCCATTCCCGCATCATGCGATCACGCTCCACCTTGGCCAAGATCGACGCGGCCGCAATCGATGCCGAGAGCGCGTCGCCGTGAATGATGGCCTGCTGCGGCACGTCGTAATCAACTTTCATCGCGTCGATGAGCAGATAGTCAGCAGCTGGTGCCAGCCGCTGCACGGCCTCTAACATCGCGGCCCGCGAAGCGTGATAGATGTTGATCTGATCGATGCGCGCGGCATCGACCGCCGCCACTGTCCACGCCACTGCATGCTCGCGAATCCTTTCCGCCAGGATCTCGCGCCGTTCCGGCAGCAGCAGCTTCGAATCACGCAAACCGCGCACCCGGTATGCGGGATCGAGAATCACTGCCGCAGCCACCACACATCCAAAGAGCGATCCGCGTCCCACCTCGTCCACGCCCGCGACCAGGCGTGCGCCCGCCGCCCAAGCTTTCTTTTCATACCGCAAGGTGCAACGCAGGCTCTTGAGTAGCTGCAGCTTCGCCGCGGAAGGCGAAAGTGGACGCCCGGTGCGCGATTTGATGGTGAGAGACTTCATCACAGCCAAAGGAGATTTTTCCATCTTCACCGAGACGAGCCAATCCTGCAAGCGGAGATTCGCGCCATACTAAGAAAATTGCTGCAGACTTCGAGACTAGAAACGGACATGGTGAGCAGAAACGAACATCTTGTCATTCCGACGCTTCGAACAGCGAAGCAGGGGAACCTGATTTTTCGCTGCCACCACCTGCGTGCCGAAAGCCTCTTCCACGCTCGTAACGCCAATCAGTAACCACCATTTTGATTACGCACGTACATTGCCCACCCGGACATGTACTGGTAACTTTTCCACAAGGAACAAAGCTGTGGGGAACAATTCCAACTTGCCCGAAGACGGGTTGCTTACCCGCAAACTGGTACACCTGGCGCTGCCGGTCCGCTGGAGCCTTGTAGGCCAGGAAGGCCGCGGCTCGGCCGAGGTGGCATGTACCTACGACATCCATCCGCACGGCGCGCGGCTCGTTAGTTCGCGTGATGTAAATGTTGGTGATTTGGTGCTGCTCGAGCGCGGGCGCAATAAAGCAATCTGTCAGGTGGTCTGGTCTGCCGATCCCTCGTCTCCTTTGCGCGGGCAGTTCACGGTTCAATGCGTCGAGGGCCGAACGCCATGGGATGACGAACTGCGTCAGATGGAAGAACAATATCAACCCGTGATTCTCGACGGGCTCGACCGTCGCGCATCGGGCACGTTCTCTCGTCCCGATGCCAACCGGCGCCGTCGTCCTCGCTTTTATGTGGAAGGGCAGGCGGAGGTGATTGAGGGAGTGCAGCGAGTCGCCGGCGAGGTGCAGCAGATTTCTGAGTACGGTGCGCGTCTCGCCGCGATAGAGCAAATGAGCCCCGGAACAGACTTCCGCCTGATGCTCAACGTATTCGATGTAAGCCTTGCCGTAAAAGCTCGCGTGAAATATCTCGTCGACAATCTCGGCATGGGCGTTGAGTTTCAGGAGATACGCCGCGGCGACCGCCCCTTGCTTGGTTACGTATTAAGCAAGCTAAAGGCGCGAAGAGTCGAAGAATTTGCCCGCGTTGAGGTCGTTACTCCGCCGCTCACGGCCGCAACGGTTTAGCGTTTACTCCAGAACGACCAGTATGCAAAAGAAAAAGCCGCGCAGCCAAAATGGTCGCGCGGCGCTGTCATTAGCTGCTATGGGACCAGCTTGAAAATCGTTCCCTGATTCGCAGAGCCACCGGTTGCGGTCGCCCCATAAAGAGCACCGTTCTTGAACACCAGACTAGCTGCTTGTGGGTATGACCCGTCGCTTCCGTCAAACTGATGCAGGACCTTGATATTTGCGTTGCCGTTCCCTGTCGGCGTCAACTGGAAGATCTGTCCGCAACCGTTGGGTTGGCAACTGGAGTTTCCGCCCGTTGCTACGCCGTAGAGAGTTCCGTTGGGTCCGGGAATCACCCACTGAATGTATGCTGCGAAGTAACCATTGTAGGCAAACGAGAATTTCCCGCTGGCATCGATCTCAAAGACCGCTACAACCACGTTGCTTGCACTTCTTGAAACGCCGTAAAAGTGACCTTTACCATCGCCGACAAGTTCGTACGGATTCTGCCCGTCCGCTCCGCCGGTGAAGTTGTAGAGCACTTTTTCCCCTGTGGAACCGATTTCGAAAATCGCGCCGCATCCACCATTGTTGCAGACGTTAGCGCCGCCGCCGATGCTGTCGCCGTACACGTTACCGCCGTAGGCAGCGAGTCCGCCTGCCGGTTGAGTAGCGTCCGGAGCATTGCCGAATGAGTAAATGAGCTTCTCGCTTCCCTTGTTGGTGATTTCGTAAAGAGTCCCGTTGAAGTCGGCGCCCCCTGCAAATGTGAGTCCGTAAAGATTCCCGGCGCCATCCATCACCTGAGTTCCACTGGGATCGGCTCCGTCTTCAGTGGGTCCGGCAAATTCATGCAGAACTTTGTATTGTTTGGAGCTCAGATCGTAAGCAAACGCGAAACCGCAGCCAATTTTCGGGGTGCAAACTCCACTATAGCTCCCGCCGTATTGCGACGTTCCATACAGCACTTGGGCGTTGTGGCCCAGGATGAGACCCTGTGCGTACTCGGGTTGGTATCCGTAAGGCACGCTAAAGCGATGGAGTACGGTTTCGCTGCCGTTCGACAAGCTGAAAAGCAGGAAGCAGGCGCAATCACTGCCGTAGCCGGCGCCTCCATAGATAGTTCCGTCGGGAGCGAGAACAATATCGTATGGTCCGTATCCCTCGGAACCGCCCGGAAAGCTGTAGAGAGTTGTGAGAGTTTGCGCGTGCGCAGGTTCGGACGTGAAGGCAACGGCGAAGAGAGCGAGAGCCAGCATTGCTGCGGCCGTGAGACACTTCGACAGGGGGCGGCGGACGGCTTGGTGCTGCACTGAGAAGACTCCTTTGAGGTAGGTCCCAAATCTCGGAGCGGAGTCCTGAGCGGCTATCAGAGCGAGAGGAGTGGGCCGCACAGTTTGTGGCCTGAATCCTGGAAAAGGTTGCTGTTCCGTGGACGGTATCCGGCGCGTGCTATCCTTCCGCGCATGCGCCGACTCCGCTTGTTGCTTCTCCTCCTTTTTCCGCTTGCCGCCCTGCCAGTCCACGCTCGCGTCATTCGCGTTGAGGTCGCATCCCGCCAGGACGTTCTCGACGGCAAATCTTTTGGCGACGCCGGAGCATATGAGAGGATTACCGGCCGCGTCTACTTTTCGGTTGCGGTCGCCAATCCGCACAACCAGCGCATCGTCGATCTAGCCAATGCTGTGAATCTGAAGAATGGTGAAGTGGAGTTCTCCGCCGACTTTATCGCCATTCGTCCCAAGGATCCCAGAAAGGGTAACGGCTCCATGCTTCTGGAAAATCCCAACCGAGGCCGCAGTCGCATCGTCTCTCTGGTCGACGGAGGAGACTGGAATGTCGCGCGGGATGCCGGAGACGGATGGCTGATGCGTAATGGTTTTACCTTCGTGAGTCTAGGGTGGCAGTGGGACGCCGTTGGCAACGACGCTTTGCGCCTTTACGCTCCAATCGCGAAGGAAAACGGGAAGGCCATCACTGGTTTACTGCGCGGCGATCTGATGCCTTCCAAAGAGATGGAGGAGATTCCGCTTGGCCATTTGATCATCGGCAACATGGGCGGAACGGAGTATCCGGTTGCTTCCCCGAGGGATCCGCGCAACGTGTTGACGGTGCGCAACTCGCGCGAGGCGCCGCGTACGGTCATCCCGCGCTCCGAATGGCAGTTTGCGCACGCGGTAGACGGAAAACTTGTTTCGAGTGACCGGCACATTCACCTGAATGGCGGATTCCACGCCGGCAAGATTTATGAGTACGTGTACGTGGTTGCCGATCCGGTTGTCGCGGGACTGTGCTTCGCCGCGGTTCGCGATTTCGCTTCTTACGCCAAGCACGCCAGCGATGCGGTCACGCCCGTGCAGCGCGTCTACGGTGAAGGCATTTCACAGAATGGACGATTCCTGCGCAATTTCCTCTACGACGGTTTCAACGCCGACGAAGACGGCAAGATCGCATTGGACGGCGTCCTCGCTCATGTAGCCGGGGCCGGGCGCGGCAGTTTCAACTACCGCTTCGCTCAACCCTCACGTGACGCGCAGCCAACCTCATCCGTCTTTTTCCCGACAGATATTTTTCCATTCACCGATGAGCCCGAAAAAGATCCCGCCACAGGCGACGCCGGGGGACTGCTCGATCGCGCCATTGCTGAAAAGGTGGCACCCAAGATTTTCTTCTCTAACACGTCATACGAATATTGGGGACGCGTTGCAGCGTTGATTCATACCAGTGCAGACGGCAAGCACGACGTCCCAATCTCAGACAACGTCCGCATCTATCACTTCACTGGCCTGCAGCACTTTTCCGGGCCGTGGCCACCGGCAAAAGGCGAGGGCGATCTGATGGGACAGGAGCCGGAATCGGCGCTTCCGATCCGGTACTTCTGGCGTGCGATGATCAGCAACATGGATGCGTGGGTGCGCAGTAACACGCTTCCGCCAGCCAGCAGCTATCCCAAAATCTCCGATGGAAACCTGGTGCCGTTGCGAAGCTATGCTTTTCCCGCGATTCCAGGTGTAAACACCCCTCACGAAGCGAATGCCGCGTATCGTCTCGATTTCGGACCGCACTGGCAGGAAGGAATTCTCAGCATTCAGCCGCCAAAAGTTGGCGAGGCCTTTCCGGTGCTGGTTCCGCAGGTCGATGCCGATGGCAACGAGCGCGACGGGGTTCGCCTGCCTGAGGTCAGCGTGCCGCTGGCAACGTACGCGAGTTGGAATCTGCGCGATTCATCGATCGGCGCTCCCGATCAGCGCGTCTCGTTCGAGGCTTCCGATATTGCGTTTCCCAAGACGCCAGCCGATCGGCAGAAGAGTGGTGACCCACGGAAGTCCATCGAGGAGCGATACGCCGGCCGCGATGACTACATGCGCCAGTTCGGCAACACACTCGATGACCTCGTGAAGCAACGCTGGATATTGCCCGAAGCCCGTGCGGCCATGCTGCAGCGTGGTGAACAAGAGTGGACCGAAGCCACGAAGTAAGGGCTGGACTGGCAGGCCGACCGGGCGCGTCCCTTCGAGCGCATAGGCACTTGATGCGGCCGCACGATCTCTAATTCAAGGCAGGATCGTCTTTATGCCTGTCATCTCGCAGAAGTCCACGAGCGCGCCGTAGAGATGGCTGCCGTATCCCAGGCACGCGTATTCATTGGTCCAGTTCTGAAGCAGCTTGTCCATGTCGCAATGAACCGTGACAAAGCCGTGCGGCCAGAATGGAATGCCACATTCATGCAAACGGCGATCAATCTCAGCACCTGACGGTTCAAAAACGGTCGCGCGAGTAATCGCCATCTGAAATTCGCCATTCACTCTGCCCAGGCGTGCCAGCACACCGTGGCCGACCTTGCAGATCAATTTGACCGAGAGGCCGCCGGCCTCGCCTTCCGTCGGAATGCCGTGCTCTGCGAATCCAGCGGGGCCAAGTTTTCCCGCCAACGATGGCGGACACGCGCCATCGCCGATGATCTTGATCTCTTTGGTCTTTGTGTCGATGTGCTGCAGATCGCCGTAATAGACCGGCTCCTTGCTGAGCCTGGTCAGCAGCAGCACGGTTAGCGCCGTATTGAAGTCGCCGAGGGTCGAAGTGCCATAGCCATCTTCGAGCATCATGCTCTGCGCGAAACAGGTTGCGGAGTAGTCATCACCAAGACCCGGAAACGACTGGATGGTATAGAAATCGAACTTCTCTTTCTCGACGACTTTTTTCAGAGCCAGATACAGACGGATCGAGCGCTCGTTGACGACCGTCGCGTCGGGCGCCTTGGCAAAAAGCTTTTCCAGTCGCTTGTTTACGGCTGCGATTTCGGACGGCGTAATCGCCTGCGCCGTGCGCACGAGTTCCGCCGTGTCGCGCGAGTCGATGTCGACGCCGAACATGCGCATCCATTGCGACGGATCAGCGACGCCACACGTCTGTCCCATGCCACGGCCGCCGAACGTTCCAATCGTCGAAAGGTTGAGCCAGTTCTTCATGTGGGCTGCGCGTGCGTAGCTCACGATCTTTGCGATCGTGCCGGCATCGTCGGCCGCTCCATAAACGAACCTGTGCGGCGTGCCGATTTCCAGTAACCCGCCATGCATGACCAGACCGCCGACCGGACGCCAGCCCTGAGAGCCCGGATGCGTCCACAACAGCACACCTTTTCCTGTGCCCGCATAGTCTCGGATTGCGCCCACCAGATGCGCCGCCCATACCCACGTTCCCGAAAACAAAATCACGGCATCGACTTCCTCGTCGTGCTTCATGCGCAGCATGGCGGCGACAGCTTCTTCTTTGCTGGCGATGACCAGTTCATGCGTGACCAACTTGCAACCGGCTTTCGTGAGCGCTTCTTTGGAGCGCTGGACGATCGCGTCGTCAATGAAAGGCTGGCCCATGGGGTCTTTGAGTCCATCTTTATGAACGCCGTACACGATGAATCCAATTTTCGGCTCGATCATGATTTCTCCTTAATGAGGCTTCGCTGGCGCGCTCCGCAATGGCGCGAGGCTGGAATAAAGCAGGAAATATTGTTTCTTCTGAACTTCGTACTCGGCGGCTAGCGACACATCAGGAGCAACCGTCTCGGCAACACGCACCAACTGCGCAACTGCGTCGTCGACGCTCTTGTATTTATGAATCGCAACACCCGCCAGAATTGCTGTCCCCAGGCAGACGGCTTCCTGACAACGCAGTAAATGAAGATTACGTTTGGCCATCGTGGCGCGCAGTTGCAGACCGATACGAGAACGCCCGCCGCCTCCGCTGATGTAAACGTCGTGAAAGTCGCCCGCCGCTTTCTCCAGCAAGTCGGCCATGCTGGCGAATTCGCAGGCGATGCCCTCAATGATGCCCTTGTAAAGATCCTCCGGCATGGTGGTGGGACGAATCCCGGCAATCACACCGGTAGCATTCGGATCGAAGTCTGGATTGCACGTTCCAAGCAGGTGAGGAGTGATGCACAAGCCAGTCGGGCCGCTGTGCGCCTGCGATTCCAAAGAGGCGAGATGATGATTCACGGATCGAGGGTCATCCGCAGAATGAGTCAGGCGCAGGAACCAGTCGATCATGATGCCTGCGGGAAAATACGCCAGCGTGACATAGCGATCGGGAACGACGTGACAATAAGTGTTGAGATTTGCCGCAAGCGCGCCGGCATTCAGAGAAGGCTTTTCCGAGGCTGCCACAAGGCACTCGTAGGTCCCAAGCGACGCCGAAACGCGTCCCGACCCAACGACTCCACTGCCCAATGCGGCACAAGGCTGATCGTGTCCGCCCAACACCACGGGCGTGCCTGGCCTGAGACCCAGTTCGTTCGCTGCATCCGTGGGCAATCCTCCGGCGATCGTCCCGGCGGGAACTGGTGTTGGAAGAAGATCACTCGTCAGACCACACGCGGCCAGGATCTCGGACGACCACGTTCTCTTTTGTATGTCGAAGGCGAGATAGCGCGAGGCGAGCGAGAAATCGACATACGCGGGCAGACCAAGGCGGCTCAAAAGATATCCGGGTAAAGAAAGAAAATGAATCGCCTGCGAGAAGACATCAGATTGGTGTTGGCGCAGCCAGAGGATTTTCGGCAGTGGATACATCGCATGCGCTGTCAGCCCGGTGATTTCGAACAGCCTCTCTCTTCCAATCTTCTCTGCGACCCAGGTCGACTGCTCAACCGCCCGATTGTCCGCGTTCAGGATCGCTGGGCCGATCGTCCGGTTGTGCGAATCGGATGGGAAGAAGGTTTCTCCGTGAGAGCTGATCGCGAGCACTTCGGTGGGATCGTGAACGGTCTGCGCTGTGACCGACTGGATCGCCGTGACAAACGCCCGCCAGAAGGTCTCGGGAGGCATCTCACTCCAGGCGGGGCAGCGGGACGTGGCTATGTACGACTGAGTGGCGCGGGCGAGAGCTGTGCCGTCTTCGGAAAATGCCACGGCCTTGCAGCTGCTCGAGCCCATGTCCACAGCGAGCAAACTCACTGGGCACTTTCCTTGGAAGATGCTTTGACGGCGAGTTCGGAGCGGACGCGCTGCAGGAGTTGCGGCATATTGTCCGCCTGAAAAATGTTTCTGCCAAAAAATACGCCCGCGGCGCCCGACTGCATGATCGAGCGGACGACCGAGACAACTTCTTCGTCGGAACTGGTGCGAGTACCTCCGAGAACGAGAATCGGAATGGGACAGGCGGCAACCACTTTGCGCATAGTGGCGACGTCAGCAGCGTTCTCTGTCTTGATGACGTCGGCACCCAACTCGGCCGCCACCCGTGTATGCAGCATCAGCCATTTCGGATCGCGCGGATTTTCGACCTGCGCTCCGCGCGCCAGCGATTCCACGATGAGAGGAATGCCGCAGCGTTCGCACTCACGGGCAAGCTCACCGACGCGTTGAATTTCTTTTTTCTCGAACTCGGCATCTCCGCTACCCATGAAGAGAAACGTGATGACTGCATCGGCACCTGCCTTCAGAGCTTCCTCCGGATGAGCGACCAGACAAGTCTGGAAACCATTAGGAGAAACCTTGGCTGCCTCGTTGAAGCCGGTAGTCCAGTCCAGGCGAGCGATCAGGCCGGGGACATCGCGCGTCTGTACAGCTTCGGCGAAATAGCGGATCGAGCCAAGGTTCATGAGGATGGCGTCGGCCGTGGCCTCGACAAAGCGCTGAATCTGGCGAGCGGGATCGAGCGTGCCCGGAATTGGACCGAGCACTAAAGGATGATCGAACGCAACAACCAATGTTCCGCGGTTATGTTTCAGGATGCGCCGCAATCTGATCTGCTTGCCAGAAGATTCCAAGCAATTTCTCCGGTGAAACGTTACAATACCCGGTAATTTAGACTTCTGTACTGATGCTGTCAACTGGTCGCGCCGAGCAAGTTTCGTTATTCTTAGCCGACAGCAGTTTCGACCGACTCGGAACGAGGAAGCACGATGGTTACGATTCGCGATGTAGCCGGGAAAAGCGGATTCTCGATCACCACCGTTTCCATGGCGCTCAATGCGGGACCGGCGTCAGAGCGCATCTCTCCCGCAACGCGGACGCACATCTGGAAGGTTGCGCGGCGGCTTGGTTATCGCCCAAATCTGTTTGCCCGCTCGCTGCGCAGCCAGCGCAGCCAGACAATCGGCGTCGTAGTTTTCGATATCACTGACGCCTACTGCACCCAGATTCTGCGAGGAATCGAGAATCGACTGCGGCCGGCTGGATACTTCCCCATCGTCACCGATCTGCAAAATGACCGTGGGCAATTCCAGCGATGCGTCGATATGTTGCTGGGCCGGCGGGTCGAAGGGCTGATTGCCATCGCCAATCCAATTCATCTCGATACCAGCCTGCTGAGGGAATTTGCCGAGCGCGACACGCCGGCAGTGGTGATTGGACGGGAGTTACAGCGGGGTCCGGTCAGTTCAATTGTTGTCGACAACGAAACCGGCACGCGGCTGGCCGTCGAACATCTCTACAAACTCGGGCATCGACGGATTGCGTTCATCAAAGGGCCGAAGATCCTTGTCGACAGCGTGCAGCGCTGGCGGGGGATCGAAAGCTTCGCCAAGAAAGCAGGGCTCAAGATTGATCCTCGGCTCGTGCTCGAAATCAAGGGACAGAATTCAACTTATGCCGAGGGTTGCCGGCTGACGGAGGACTTGCTGCGGCGCAGTTCCGACTTCACCGCGATTGTTGCCTTCGACGATCTGACGGCATGCGCGGCCATCCGCGCGCTCACAAAAGCTGGACGCCGTGTGCCAACCGATTGTTCGGTCGTCGGCTTCGACGATATTCCGGGCGCCGAGTTCTACAATCCGCCGCTCACGACGATCCAGCAGCAACTGGAGATGCAGGGGTCGCTGGGCGCGGAAATTGTTGAGCAACTGATCAACGCATCGGTCGAGAAGCGTGCGACGCAAGCAAAGTTTCGCAAAGTGTCGCCGAAGTTGATCGTGCGGGAGTCGACATGCGTAGCACCGGAGGCGTAAGAATCGCGGCCGGATTGTGAAGAAGTTATCAGTTTCATCACGGAGACCTGATGGGGCAAATATCGAAAGCTGATCTCTATCGCTGGTGCAAGGTTCCAGCGAACCAGTTGTTGAAGCATCCCGATCTGCGCGCGAAGTTCCGCATCGTGCGTGATTCCGCCGAGATGGGGCAATTGATGGCGGAAGAACTGGTCAGCGCGATCGAGGAGAACAACAAGCGAGGCTTGCCGACGCGCGCCATCATTCCGTGCGGTCCGAGTTGCTGGTATGCGCCGTATACCAAGCTGGTGAACGACCGCGGCGTCCCGCTGAAAAACTTCAGCGTCTTCCACATGGATGAATGCCTCGATTGGCAGGGGCGGCCGATTCCAGCTAACCATCCGTACAACTTTCGAACGTTCATGGAGAAACATTTCTACGGTGGGATACGTCCGGAATTGCAGGCACCTGCGGAGCAAAGATTCTGGCTTCTTCCCTCCACCGCAGAACGGGTGCGGCAGGCGATCGATAGTGCGCCCATCGACATCACTGTTGGCGGCTGGGGACAAGATGGACACGTGGCCTACAACCAGGCCCGGCGTCATCCTTACAGCGAGATCACGCTGGAAGAGCTGGCGAATTCAACGATTCGAATTCAGGAGAACAACCTCGATACGATCCTTGCGCTGGCGCAGCGAACCTTCGGCAGCGCTTACCAGTTCGTACCGCCGATGTCGATCACGCTTGGAGTTCGAGAGTGTATGTCGGCGAAGAAAGTTCGGGTGTACAGCGATACGGGCGCGTGGAAGCAGACGGCTCTGCGGGTCGCGTTGTTTGCTGAGCCGAACGCCGAGTATCCCATGACGCTGCTGCAGCGGCATTCGGACGCGATCATCACGGCGACGGAGGAAACGGCGCGGCACCCCATCAGCGAGAATCCCGACTGGGAACTCTTCTAGGAAATGCATGCGTGTTTTGCGGATTGACGAGAACTCGCTGTACCGGCGATTGGTCGGCGTTGGAGGAATCGGGGCCGGTATCTTCTTCGAGCTCGAAGGCGAGCACACACTCGGGCGCAATGAGAGCCGCCCGGGCCGGCTGCTCGATGTGCGCGATTACTGCAAGCTGCACATCGTGATTCATTATGTCGCGAAGTTGCTAGGGGCGCGGGATTCGGGGAAGCCTTTTCACGTTGCGCCGGTCGGGAGAATCGGCGATGACGCCCCCGGGCACCAGATGGTGAGAGAAATGGCAGAGGCGGGCATTGATACCGCACACGTTCGCGCGACGAAAGGCAGACCGACTCTGTTTAGCGTCTGCTTTCAATATCCAGACGGAGCCGGCGGGAATATCACGACCAACAATTCTGCGGCGGCTGCGCTGAGCGAGTCTGACATTGATGATGTGGCGGGAATGTTGAATGTAGACGGGAAACGCACCATCGCTCTCGCCGCTCCCGAAGTTCCGCTGGAAGCAAGATGCCATTTCTTGCGATTGGCAACGAATGCGGGCGCGTTTCGAGCAGCGTCTTTTGTGGCAGCCGAGGTTGTGCCTGCCAGACAGGCAGGGATGTTCGACATGCTCGATCTGGTTTCACTGAATGAAGAAGAGGCCGCAGAACTTGTCGGCTGCTCTTATTCAGCAGACGAACCTGAGGCGCTGATTGAAAGCTGCCAGGAGTTCATTCGGACTTCGTGTCCGAATTTGAGAATGGTCGTCAGCGTTGGAAAAGGCGGGGCGTACGGACTGACGAAGGAAATGCGGAATCACTGTCCGGCGACGGAGGTAGAGGTTTCTTCCACCGCGGGCGCTGGAGACTCGCTGCTCGGCGGCATCATTGCAGCAATTGCGGCGGGGGTTCCGTTTCTATCGGAGTCTTACGACCGGCAGACAGGCAGAGTTATCAGCACAGGTTTGGAACTGGGTGTTTTGCTGGCGAGCTACAAATGTCTGTCGCCGCACACAATTCACCCGGTCGCGAACATGGAAGCGTTGTCTTTGTTTGGCGGAAATCTGGGTTACACATTCTCGTCCCAGATCACGGAACTTCTAACTGAAGCAGCAGAAAGCCAGCGGGTTTCTTCTTGACAGTGGCCGGAGAGGGGTATTATGTATACTTTCGATATCTATCGAGTCCTTTCGTTTATTTTTGCTGAGAGTTGCTCATGAAGCGGCACTGGATTTCTTGTCGTCGCGCTGTCTCCGCATTTTCCGTGATGGCACTGTGCTGCGCCCTGGCTCTCGGCCTTTTGACCGTTTCCTGCAATCGTGCGAAGCAGCCTAATCAAACTCCCTCGTTGATTTCAGTGAGCTCGAGTGCGGGATCGCCGGTGGTGATTCGCACGTCGGCCGCGGAATTTCGGCTGCTCCCGTCCGGATATCTTCAAGCCGTACTTTTGCGAAACGGTCAAAGCTTGACGCTCGACGACCCAGGCTCAGACACTTCGCTTTCCGCCGACTCTGCCGTGAGCAACGGTAATACCATTGGTGATTTCCGGCTGGATCTGGATCAGGCGAAGATCTCGGATGCTTCCGGTCGGCTCGGCCCCCGCGGAAAGCGCATAGAAATCACCGGCGTGAGTCAATCTTTACCCGGTCTGCAAAAGGCAATCATCGTCGAGGTCTACGACGACTTTCCCAACATCGCGCTGACCAGCGTCTCTTACAAGAATCTTGGCAGTTCCGATATTGCCATCGAGCAAGTTACGACGCAGCAACACCTCTTCAATGCTGCTTTGAGCGATCCGCAGGCGCAGCCCTTTTCGATGTGGTCGTTCCATGGATCGAGCGAGGCATGGGGAAAAGACGATGTAATGCACGTCAGCGAGAAGTTTACGCGGGCGAATCCCATGGAGGTCATGCAGCATAACGATGAGAACCAGACGGGAGGGGGAATCCCGGTAGTCGCTTTCTGGACAGGTTCTGTGGGAGAGGCGATTGGTCATGCGGAGACGGTTCCTCTGCGGCTGGCGCTACCGGTGCGGACACTTCCGAATGGTCGCGTGAACGCACGCGTGGTTCTCGACGCCAATACGCTGCTGCATCCCGGCGATGTTTATGCCACACCGGTCACCTTCGTCTCGGTCTTCCACGGAGACTTCTACGAGCCGCTCAGCATGTACTCGAAGATGCTGCAGAGCCGTGGGCTGAGCCTTGCCCATCCGAGCGAAGCGGACTATCACGCGAACTGGTGCGGTTGGGGCTACGAGATGGATTTCACGCCCAAGCAGATGCTGGGCACGATTCCCAAACTCAAAGAACTTGGACTCAACTGGGCCACGCTCGACGCTGGCTGGTTTGACAACCGCGGCGACTGGCAGCCGCGCCAGAAGACTTTTCCTGATGATTCGTTGCAGAAAGTGGTGAAGGCTTACCACGATGCGGGCATTCATCTCATGCTATGGTGGATCCCGCTTGTGGTGGAAGATGGTCACGGCAAAGACATTCTCAATCACAAGACGTACCAGTTGGCGAATGTTGTGAAGGAGCACCCCGACTGGTTGATCCTGGACCAAAAAGGGAACCCTGCACGCGCTACAGCCGATCTTGGCGCGCTTTGTCCCGCTGTTCCGGAAGTGAAGCAGTACTATAAGCAGTTGACGGAACGTTTTATTCGCGACTGGGATTTCGACGGCAACAAACTCGATTTCGCATACACCGTTCCAGCCTGTTACAACCCGAAACATCATCACAAGTCGCCTAACGATTCCACTGAAGCCGTCGGTGACATTTATAAAACGATCCTCGAGACTACGCGCGCGCTGAAGCCCGATAGCGTGACGCAAGCCTGCCCCTGCGGCACTCCTCCCAACCTGGCTTGGCTGCCCTACATTGATCAGGCGGTAACGGCTGATCCGGTTGGCTCGAAGCAGGTCCGGCTGCGAACCAAGATGTACAAAGCCTTACTTGGCCCGCAAGCCGCTGTTTATGGCGATCACGTTGAATTAACCGACATCGATCTAAAGAACACAGCGGATGAAATTGATAAGGGCCGCGACTTCGCTTCGGAAGTGGGCGTGGGAGCAGTCGTAGGCACGAAATTCACTTGGCCCGACTACGGGCCGCACTTCAAGATCGTGGAACTCACTCCGGAGAAAGAAGCGTTCTGGAAAAAATGGATCGGTATTTATCGCGACAAAATGCTCTCGCATGGACAGTTTCTTGATCTTTACACCTATGGTTATGACTGGCCCGAGGCGTACGCGATCTCGAAGGACAATCGTATGTACTACGCGTTCTACACGCAGGACAAGGGCCAGCGTTGGAGTGGGGAAATCGAACTTCGCGGTCTCGCACCCGGCAACTATCAGGTTTCGGATTATGAGACCGGCAAGCAGTTAGGAAGTGTCCAATCTACTGGTTCGAACGCAAAGGTTCCGAAATTAAAGGTGGAATTCACAGAGCACTTGCTGCTCGAAGTCAGTCCGGCGAGTGAGCAAAAGTAGGGAAACTCTGCATTTGTAAGGAGGCATCATCATGAGATTTGCTGACGGTCGTTCCTCAAAACTTTTCCAGTCTGCTGTTCTGAGCGCTGTGTTCATCATGGTGGCGGCTCCTGCCTGGGCGCAGAAGGATATGGGCAGCATTGTGGGTCTGGTGAAAGACAGCACAGGCGCGGTCGTGGCCGATGCCAATGTCACCGTGACAGACGTCGAGCACGGGACAACATTAAAGACGAACACGAATGCCTCCGGAGAATATGCGTCGGGGCCGCTGAGAATCGGCCAATACACGGTCACGGTCGAGAAAACCGGATTTAAGAAGGCGGTCGCGGGACCGGTGACTCTCAACGTGCAGGACCGCTTGCCGGTCGACGTCACCATGCAGGTGGGCGCGATCAACGAAACGATGACCGTCACCACCATTACGCCGCAGCTTGAGACGGAGACCTCGGAATTGGGAAATGTAGTGAGCGGCAAGACAGCGACGACTCTTCCGCTGAACGGACGGAACTTCGCGCAATTAGCCCAACTCTCAGTTGGCGTTGCGCCGAGCGAGCCCGGATCCCGCACCGAAACCAGCTTCGGTTTCAGTTCCAACGGCGCCCGCTCCTTGCAGAATAACTTTCTGCTCGACGGAATCGACAACAACGCCAACCTCGGGGACGTGCTCAATGGGAGCGCCTATGTGATTCAACCTTCTGTAGACGCGATTGGCGAATTCAAGGTCGAAACCAATTCCTACAGCGCGGAGTTCGGCCGCGGCAACGGCGCGATCATGAATGCTGTGATCAAGTCTGGCACCAACGGATTCCATGGCGACGTATATGAATTCATTCGCAATGACAAGCTCGACGGCAAGAATGCGTTCGATTTCTTCGGACGCCAGCAGTATCAGCAGAACCAGTTCGGCGCCACTCTCGGTGGACCCATCATTAAAGACCGTACGTTTTTCTTCGTCGATTACGAAGGCCTACGCATTCGGCAGGCGCTGCCCCAACTGCTTCTGATTCCGACTGCCGCGCAGGCATCGGGAGACTTCTCCTCTTCGCTCGACCTGACCACACCAATTGCCGGCGCGCTCGATTGCAGCGGCAATCCGACGTATCAGGGTGAAATTTTCAACCCGCGTCTTACGCAGCCTTCTGCGCTCAACGCCAATGGCTTTTGCGGTGTTCCGATCGCGGTCGATGGCACCGGCAAACCGACGAACATTTTCCCGACCAGCGGACCGAGCGCGATCAATCCGGCGGCAGCAGCGATTGCAGCCTTGTATCCGAAGCCCAACGTCAATATCAACGGCAACAATTATCTGGTCGACCCCAAGAAGAGTCTGAACCAGAACAACCTCGATGTCCGCGTGGACAACAAGTTCTCCGACAGAGACAATTTCTTTGCCCGCTTCAGCTATGAAGATCAGCCCATTCACACCCCCGGCCCGTTCACGTCCTTTCTTGACGGTGGTGGTTTCACGGCAGGCGATCAGGACAACGCATATCGCAGCGCCGCGATCAGCGAGCTGCATACATTTTCTTCCACCGTGCTCAACGAATTCCGCCTGGGATACAACCGCATCAATTCACATCGTGTCGAGCCTTACTCGAACACGAACATTTCCAGCCAGCTTGGTCTCTTAGGCGTACCGTTTGCGCCGGGGATCGGCGGTCTGCCCTCGATGTGCTTCCTGAATTACGCCTGTATCGGTGCCTCGGACTTTCTCCCCTCGGTCGAGAAGCAAAACAGCTTTGTGCTGAATGAAAACATCATCTGGAGCCATGGCCGCCATTCCCTGAAGTTCGGCACTGAGTTGCGCAAAGAGCAGTTCACCATCTTCCAGGACTCTGCACCGCGCGGTGACCTGGCGTTCAGTCCTGACGTCACCAGCAATCCTGCCGAACCGGTGGATGCGAACGGCAATTCAACGGGCGGTGACGATACCGCATCGTTTCTGCTCGGTGTTCCCGATTCCGCCGACATTGTGAACCTGCACGCTCCGGACTATCACCGCAACACGTTCGCCTTCTTCGGGCAGGACGATATCCGCGTGAGTGACCGGCTGACCCTGAATCTGGGCCTTCGCTACGAGCTCTTCATGCCGGTGACCGAAGGCAAGAATCAGCAAGGCACATTCGATTTCCGCACCGACACCATCATCGTCCCGAAGGGGCAGAACGTGCAGCTCACGCCGACACTTGGCTCCTACTTGCCGCTGCAAGCCACTGCGCCTGCGGGGCTGATCAATCCTGACTACAAGGATTTCGCGCCGCGGATAGGCCTCGCCTTCAAGGTGACGGATCGTCTGGTCATGCGCGGCGGCTATGGAATTTTCTACGGCGGGGTGGAGAACGGCCCTTTCTCGTTCCCCAGCCCGGGGTTCAATCCACCATATTTCGTAACTCAATCGTTCAACTCGCCTTGCGGCAATCCGCTCCCTCCGCAAGCCAATCCCGCTTATCCGGCAGATCTTTGCGCGGTGGGAGTCAAGTTCCCAACGAACGGCGGCACGCCTGACACCAGCCTCATGATCAACAATTTCTGGACTCAGGGATTTCCGGCATCTTCGCTCTCCGACCCGAACAATCCGCTTCTCTACTCCATCTCTCCGACTCTAAAGACACCGATGATGCAGCAGTGGCATCTTGGGCTGCAGTATCAACTGCCCAGCCAAACCCTCGTCGAACTCTCGTACGCAGGCTCGCACGGGTCGCGGCTGTACGGTTTTTATAACGGCAACCAGGCGACTCCGAGCGCCGATCCGAATGCGCCGCTGGCTCCGAGGCGGCCTTTCCCGGCGGTCGATGGCACCATCGATTCGTTCCGCTCCGATACCGTCTCCAACTATCACTCTTTGCAGGCCAGCATCGAGAAACGTGCCTCGCATGGGCTGCAGTTCCAGGCGTCATACACCTACAGCCACTCGCTGGACGATGCTTCGAGCGCCAGCCTCGGTTCTTTGAACAATGGCGACTTCCGCGACCAGCGTTATCCCTACCTCGATTACGGCAACTCTGATTTCGATGTGCGCCACCATTTCGTCGCCAGCTATGAGTGGGAACTTCCCTTCGGCAAAGGCAAGGCCTTCGGCGGAAATGCTTCTGGATTCACGGATCAGCTGATCGGTAACTGGCAGATCTCGGGAATTGTCTCTGCCTCCACGGGGAACTGGTTCACCGTAACAACTCCACTTGTGAACAGCGCTAACAATGATTGCGGCGGCACGGTTTCTTACAACTGCGCTCGGCCCAACGTCGTCGGCAATCCCAATAGCAAGCCATGTCTACCGGGAACTTTCTTTAATACCTGCGCCTTCGATGTCACCACGCTCGTCAGTGGCCAGTACGGGAACGAGGGGCGCAACATCGTGCACGGCCCCGGGTACCAGGATTGGGATCTCTCTGTGATGAAGGCCTTCCCGGTTCGCGAGCAAATGCGCTTCGAGTTCCGCGGAGACTTCTTCAACATATGGAACCATGTGAACCCGCTGTGGGGACCGATCGGCGCCGCGGGACAGGTAGAGCCTGTTGCAATTGAACTGGGCACACCTCAGTTTGGCCAGCTCCAAGCCGCTCGGGATCCGCGCCTAATTCAGTTTGCGCTGAAGTTCTATTTCTAGTTCGACGCTTCAAAGCAAGGGGCGGCGCCACACCGCCCCTTGTTCGCTTCATCCAAATCAATGTCACAGACTGAAACAGCATCGGTCACCGGCCAGCCGCGTCTTCGCCGCACTCTCGGTTTATGGGACCTCATTCTTTACGGAATGATCGTCATCCAACCGACGGCGCCGATGCCCGTCTATGGCATCATGAGCCAGCGTGCGCATGGTCATGCCGTCACAACCGTTCTCCTCGCCATGGTCGCTATGCTGTTCACGGCAATCAGCTATGGCCGCATGGCTCGGGCATATCCGAGCGCAGGTTCGGCCTTCACCTACGTCGGTTCCGAGATTCATCCTGCTCTCGGATACGTGACCGGCTGGGGCATGGCGATGGACTACATGCTCAATCCCATCGTGTGCACGATTCTGTGCAGCAAGTTCGCGCTGAACTTCGCACCGGAGATACCTTATCCCGTGTTGGTCGTTGTGTTTCTCGCGTTGTTTACTGGAATGAACCTGTTCGGCATCCGCACATCGGCGCGCATCAACGACACACTTGCCGCCGCCATGGGGATCGTAATTGCGATCTTCCTCGCGGCCGCCGTCCGTTATGTTCTGAAGACGCCACACGATGGTCTGGCATTTTTCACTCGGCCGTTCTACGATCCGCAGACGTTTTCGGTTCCCGCGGTACTCGGCGGAACTTCGCTGGCGGTCCTTACCTATATCGGTTTCGACGGCATCTCGACGCTCTCGGAAGAAGCCGAGAATCCCAAGCGGAATATTCTTCTCGCAACCGTCCTCGTTTGCCTGATCACCGGCGTGCTGGCCTCGGTTGAGGTGTATGCCGCGCAACTGGTTTGGCCCACGTCGCAGCCGTTTCCCGACGTCGACACGGCTTATGTTTCTATAGCCGGGCGCGCTGCCGGCCACTGGCTGTTCAGCCTGATCAACGTGACGCTTCTGGTCGCTACTATTGGCTCCGGCATGGGATCGCAACTTGGCGCCGCCCGTTTGCTCTACGGCATGGGCCGCGGAAATGCTATCCCGAAATCATTTTTCGGGGCCATTGAACCCAAGCGCCGGATCCCGCGCAACAACGTTCTTTTCGTAGGACTGTTCGCTCTCATTGGAACAACGTTTCTGACATTCGAACGAGCCGCGGAACTCCTGAACTTTGGCGCGCTGCTGGCATTCATGGGTGTCAATGCTGCTTCGTTCCGGAGATATTTCCTGCGCGAGCGCAAGCACGATCTCAGCAACTTTCTGGTCCCGGTTCTCGGCTTCATCGTGTGCCTGCTACTGTGGTTGAATCTGAGCAAGCCGGCAAAAATAGCGGGCGTGGTCTGGATGGCACTCGGCATCGCTTACGGCGCATACCGCACGCGCGGATTCAGGGCCGAACTGGTCACGTTCGATGTTCCGGAAGAGTCGACCGAAGCCTAGAGCGGTCTGGTGAATTGGATTTTGCAAGGGCACTCAAAGGAGAAAAGCATGGCCGTCATCTTACGTCTGATCCAGCAATATCAGCCTGCTCACAAACAGGAATTCTTTACCCTTGAGAAGCAGTTTGCGGAACTGGAGCACCGTGGCATTCTGCCTCGAGGAGAACGTCACGTCCCGATCTCGGGCCGTGAGCCTGGCAATACAATTGTCTGCCAATTCCACTTCGAATCGTTAGCCGCTGCCGAAAAAGCTCTCAAACAAATTGAGGACAGCACCGAACACACCGAGCTTGCAAAAAAGCAGCATCCCATGTTCCAGCAGAGTTGGATCGAGTTCTACGAAGTTCTGGAATATTAAAGCGCGAATAACCTGCGGATCCCGCGGAGACTAAAAAACCGCCCGGTCGATCGACCGAGCGGTTCAGTTCGACCGAGTATCGTTAGTTCTTCAGCTTTTCTTTCTGCGCGGCAGGGACGACTGCGCTGGCCTCCAGCGGTTTACCGCGATCGACCAAAGCAACATAGTCCTTCGAATCGTATGGATAGGTCCGCGCCGACTCCTGTTGAGGCTGTCCAGTCGTGGTCAAGGTGATATCCACACGGCGATTGTTAGCGAGCACGATCGTCTGGATTCTTGCGAGAGCCTTCTGACGCTCTTCCGGCGACAGATTCGTGCTTTGCTCCAGCGATTGTTTCACTTCATCCGCAGTCAGGTTCTTCTCTTTGCCAAAAGCCTGCGTTTGAATGCTGGCTTCCGGCACGCCTTGCTCGACGAGAAAACGTTTCGCAAGTTCGGCGCGCCGCTCTGAGAGCGCATGGTTGTAGCTGTTAGGTCCGCGCTGGTCCGCGTGCCCACCAAGTTCCAGGTGAGAATCGGGCTTCTTGGCGAGGACCGCTTTGAACGCATCCGCAATGGACGTCAAGGATTCGCGCTCGCTGGGCAACAAAGCCGCCTCCGATTTCACGGACCTCGGCTTGTTGGTCGGGAAATAGACGCTGCGCATCGACAGCCGAATCACCTCAGGCTCGATCGAACCGACGATGTGCAAAGCCGCCGTCTTGGTTTCGGAACCACCACAGCCGTTCGACGCCGTGAGCGTGTAGGTGATGGTCTCATCGACTGGTCCAGGATCGGTCTTCTTTGGCGTAATCTGCAGCGTGCGGTTGCCGTTCGTATCCACCGTCCCCAAGGGATCGATCGCCACGGTAGAAGCGTTCGCCGCCGTCCAGTTCAATGCTGTGCTGTCGTCCTGCACGACCTTGTCGCCAACTCGCTTGTAATGCACTTCTCCGGGCGCGAGGGCAAGATTCGCCTGAATCGCGTTATTGACATTCACAGTCGCGGTCGAAGTAGCCGTTCCACCAGGACCGGAAGCCGTCAGATTGTAAGTCGTGTTCTGCTTGGGCTGAACGTTCTGATCACCCGTCGCAGCCACAGGTCCGACGTCGCTGATCTCGACGTGCGGAGCGTCGGAAGAGGACCACTTCAGTTGCGCTGGGTCGCCGCAGTTGACCTGCGCCGTGGTGGTGGAAAGTTGAGCGGTCGGCTTTGCCACAGCGACCGTGGCACTGGCCGAACCGGCCGTAAAACGCGGAATCGAGGTTAGTTTCTCCCCGCGCGTCCAATCAACGGTCTTGCGAACGCCCTTCGGAATATCCACGACTACTCGCTTGTTGGCCGCAACCTCCACCGGTCCCGACCAAACTTCCTTGTCTCCGCTGAGAGCTGTGAGTTGATAGTTGCCGGGGGGAACAACCAGTTCCTGCTTCCATCCCCACTCGTGGTCAAATTCGTCGCCATGACCGACAAAGTAGTCAGGAGTTTTCCCGTTCAGCAGGATCGCATCCCTGGCAGCCCCTTCAACGGTGATGGCCCCGAATGGGCCGGAGACTTTATCCGACACCGGTTGCAGAGTCACATCAAGATCGGTGGATTTCCCGGCTGTGATCGTGACATTGCGGGTCTCAGCCGTGTATCCATAGTTGGCCAGCACGATCTTGTGGTCGCCAGCACTCAAACTCAGAGTGTGATGCTTGCTGGCTTCGCTGATTGCACGTCCGTCGACAAAGATGTACGCCTGCTTCGGAGTAACGTGGATCGCAACTTTTCCATCGGCACCTTGCGCCAGGCACTGCGGGATGATACCGAACGCAAGCGCTGATACCGCCAATGGCAGCAGTTGAAACTTAGATTTCATAATGGACTCCTTGCTGAGAGCCTCAGAGGGCAGTCTGGACGGGACTTCTGACTGGGACGAGGCTTCTGGCAGAAAATCGAACGGAGCCATTGTACTCTCGGGCGAAGAATCATGCGCGTGCTATTACCTGAGCTGGGTGGGCGGGAAATAAGGACTGGCGTACAGACAAAAAGCTCCTACCGCTCTTTGCGGACGAACGAAAGCCCTCGCCTTAGTTCCGAGGCCAGGTCGGTTTCATCTGTGATGACGTGCACCGGTTTGCCCGACTGTTGTCCGAGCCAGTCATTGAGTTCCTTGGTTGTGGTCGTAACGTACCGACCATCACGATGCACCGGCATGCCGGTTGACGCCCATCGCTGCATCACGGACGGAGGTTCGCCCAGGAATTCGGATATCTGCTTCCAGCCTTTTAGTACGCCAGTTTGAGCATTAGAAGCAGACTTGGTGAGGGAAGGTGGGTGTGCAGATGAGACATTCGTGGGCGACTCATGCCGGGATGAAGCGTGCTTTAACGACCGCCTTTCGGGCGAAACCGGCTTGGATGCAGTCCTTCGCATTGCTTGTCGCATATACGATGCCGTGAGACGGGTTTTGGTCATACTGAATTCACCCACTCAGCCATGATCGGGGGCCCGTAGCTCAAGCGGATAGAGCATCGGATTTCTAATCGAAAAATGGGATGTTGAGCCGCTTGGAGTTATTTCTAAGCCCCTTATTTTTCAACGAGAGTTACCCGGTATAGTTAGCCGTAGTTAGTCGAAGTTCTGCACAAAAGCCGCACAAGAGGAGAAGCGTCTCTAAATGAAAAAGTGGGAATATCGAATCGATAGCTTCGATCCAATGAATCCAGATGTTGCGGACAGACTCGATAGACACGGACGTCAAGGCTGGGAACTTGTTACGTCTTTCAGCGAGAAAGATGGAAGGGTAGGACTCATTTTCAAGAGAAAGGGAGAGGCGGTTGACACTCCCGCCGACGAACTCTAAAAGTCTGCCCAACTAGGCCAGGGCGCCGACTACCCGTGGGGCGTCAGTTGGTGGCGTTGGGTGTGGGGAATGTCGGTGTGAAACCAAAGTAACTTTGGCAACGGCATTCCCATCGACGGGCCAATGGTGGCAGTGCTACTGTTGGCCCGCAAAATTTTGGAGGGAACGATGAGCTGGGTTATTGAATTCGCCAAGGCGCTCCCAATTGTCGTTGTTACTGCTGTGGTGGTTTTATTAATACCCGCGTTCAGCGGCGTTCACGGTTCGAAAGCGACCGGGCTTGCCGCAGTACTCGGTATGGCGGCTCCCACATTGATTTGCGCTGGTATTCTCACCTTGCACTCGGGCTTATTCTGTGGCGCCTTGTGGTTGTTTGGGTGAGATAAGGGCCGCCGGTGTTCTGACAGCCCTTCGCTTTAGCCGCGTCGTTTGGCCCGTTCGATGCCCGCCTGTTTTGCGGGCTTCTGAGCAGCGCCGCCAGCATCGTTGGACGTATTATCTTCCGCGCTTGAGCCAAAATGGGCGGCTTTACTCCCGACAATGTAATCGCTCGGCTTCGGCAATCTTGAAAATGCGAACTGTACCGGCCATCAAATCAAAATCACAAACGCGAAGACACAGCAATTCTCCGCGACGCCAGCCGATGCGGACGGCTTCAGATATCCTTGGCGGCGCACGGCTAAGGCGGCCGGTGTGAAACTGTTTCATAGCTTCAGGCGTACGGCCGCGCGGGACAAGAGAGCCGCGGGAGTCGATACCTCGGTTATCATGGAAGTGCAAGGCCGGGAATCAGACGCAATGTTCAGACGCTACGTAATTACGACTCGTGAGGACAAGTTAGAAAGTCAGCACAAGCTTGAACAATTCGAAACTGAAACCCCCACAAAAGCCGCACAAAACCAGATGGCAGCGTCACAAGCAACAAAGCAAGTCCAATAGATTCAATGTGGGCCCGTAGCTCAAGCGGATAGAGCATCGGATTTCTAATTAGGCAAGACCCTTATGTTGCAACAACTTACCTTGCGCGTGAAAAACGGATCATACGTTTAAAAAGCGGAGTTTACGTAATGGTGTGCACTTATCGGACTGGTTATCGGACCGGGAAATTTAATTCCTACTAAAGTGCTAGACTTCTCAGTTTCCACACCGATGATGCGCCAATGTTGCGCTAGTTACCGAGGGCCATCCTCGGCTCTTTTGACTTGTCTATCCACAAGCTTCTCTGCTCTGATTTGGGTGGGCCGGTTTCGTGGTCCAAAGGAAGGGTGCTGAGAGAAGTAAGGTGCCTGAACATTCCTCAGGAGAAAGCAGGCACCTTACT
>Ga0070735_10000193_pt1 | contig 74351 bp, 63 predicted proteins | sample Coa_R1_FD_66443 | JGI IMG/M metagenome (GOLD analysis project Ga0070735, IMG submission 66443) | Surface soil microbial communities from Centralia Pennsylvania, which are recovering from an underground coalmine fire - Coalmine... | ecosystem: Environmental > Terrestrial > Soil > Unclassified ...
ACCGACTCCAGCTGCCGCGAGGTACAGCGCCACCGGCGAACCCAGTCCGCCCGCGCCGATCGCGAGCACCTTGCTGTTCAGCAGGCGGGCCTGACCGGCGATGCCCACCTCTTCGAGAATCAACTGGCGGGCGTAGCGCTCCATTTGTGTCGCGCTCAGCACCGGAGGTGTCGTTCGCGCCTGCTCGGTCCCCGTCGTCGCCATCGGTTCCTCCGTGGTATCGGCCCTCGGCCGCGATAGCCCCTACGATAGAGCCCGTTCCCGTAGGCTGTCAAGAAGGCACAAACAGGCTCTCCTGCGTGAACGTCGGGAGGACCGCTGTCTCTTCCCGGAGGGGGAACGCGCCCGGTCGGGCGTTATGTCGCGGCGGCTACCGCCTGCTCGTCCGCGTGGTAGCTGCTGCGCACGAGCGGACCCGACTCAACGTGGCGGAATCCCATCGCAAGCCCCTCGGCCTTGAGCGCCGCGAACTCGTCGGGGTGGTAGTAGCGCGCGATCGGCGCGTAGTCCTTGCCTGGGCTGAGATACTGGCCGATCGTCAGGATGTCGCAGGATACGGCGCGTAGATCCCGCATCGTGCCGAGGATCTCCTCCCTCGCCTCGCCGAGGCCGACCATCATGCCGCTTTTCGTCAACCCCCGGCGCCCCCAGGCCTTGGCGCGCTCGAGCAGCGCAAGCGAGCGACGGTAGTTGCCGCCCCGCCGGACGTCCCGAAACAGACGCGGCACGGTCTCGATGTTGTGGTTGAGGATGTCCGGCTCGGCCGCGAGCACGGTGCGGAGCGGCTCCGCGTCGCCTTTGAAATCCGGAATCAGCACCTCGACGGAACACCCCGAGGCGCGCTCGCGGATCAGCCGGATCGTTCGAGCAAACATCCCGGCCCCGCCGTCGCGCAGATCGTCCCGGTCCACGGACGTGACCACGACGTGCCGGAGCTTCATCCTGGCGACGACGTCGGCGACACGCTCGGGCTCCTGCACGTCGAGCTCGGTCGGGAGCCCGTGGGCGATCGCGCAGTACGCACAGTGCCGCGTGCAGACGTTCCCGAGGATCAGAAACGTTGCTGTCTTTCGCTCCCAGCAGTCGCCGATGTTGGGACACCGTGCTTCTTCGCACACGGTATGCAGCGCCTGGGTGCGCATGATCCCGACCAGGTCGCGGAAATTAGGGCCGCTCGGCAGCTTGACCTTCAGCCACTCCGGCCGTCGTTCAACGCCCATCGTTCACCCCTTTTGTCCGATCGGGCGGATCGTCGGGCCGGCGGCCCGCCCGATGACTCAGAACTCCGCGGACTCTCCCACCGGCGAAAACTCCTCGAGCTGCCGCTTGATGTGCGTGAGGAACTGCAACGCCAGCGCCCCGTCGAACACCCGATGGTCGAAGCCGATGCCGACGTTCATGACGTCGCGGATCGCGATCCCCTCCCCCACGACCGCCGGGCGCCGCACGACCGCGTCGGTCGACAGGATCGCCGCCTGCGGATGGTTGATGATCGGCATCGAGTAGATCGAGCCGTACACCCCCGCGTTGGTGATCGTGAACGTGCCGCCGGCGATGTCGTCCGGCGCGAGCTTGCCTTGGCGCGCGCGGCCGGCGAGCGCGTCGATTTCCCGGGCGATGCCGACGACGCTGCGTTGATCGGCGTGCTTGATCACCGGCACGATCAGCCCGTCTGTGACCGCGACGCCGACGCCCACGTGGATCGCCTGCTTGACGAGGATCCCCTCCGGCGTGAACGTCGAGTTCACGAGCGGGTACGCCCGCAGCGCCCGCGTCACCGCGCGCACGACGAACGCGGTAAGCGTGATGTTCACGCCCTCGCGGGTCCGCCACGCGGACTTGTGGGCGTCGCGATGGCGCACGAGCCCCGTCACGTCCACTTCCACGGCACCGTAGGCGTGCGGGATCTCCCGCGCGCTTCGCGACATGCGGTCCGCGATCGCCCGCCGAAGGATCGAGAGCGGCTGGAGGCGGTCGCCGGGGGCGCGCGCCGGCGCGACCTTCCCTGCGGGCGCCGAGAACGGGCCGCCGGCCACACCGGGCTCGCCCGGGGCCGGCGCCGGCGCGGTGGCCTCCGCCGCGACCGGCGTCGCCGACCCCCGCGACTCAAGGTGGCGGAGCACGTCGTCCTTCGTCACGCGCCCGCCGGTGCCCGTGCCCCGGATCGTCTCCAGCTCTTCGATCGGCAGATGGTGCTCCTCCGCGAGCCGGCGGACCAAGGGGGAGAGACGCGGCCCGCCTCCGCGCGCGGACTGACCCTGGACCGCGGTCCGCCCGTCGCCCGACATCACCGGGACGCCGGTTCCCGCGGGGGCGGCGGTCGCGGCGGCCGGTAGCGAGACGCCGGCCCTCGCCGCCTGGGCGCCCGCCTCGTCGATCAGCGCGATCGGCGTGCCGGCCGCGACGGTCTTGCCTTCCTCGACCAGGATCTGTCCGAGCACGCCCGCGAGCGGGGACGGCATCTCGACGTTGACCTTGTCGGTGATCACCTCGACGAGCGGCTCGTACTTCGCCACGCGGTCTCCGGGCAGCTTCAGCCACTTGCCGATCGTGCCCTCGTGCACGCTTTCGCCCAACTGCGGCATCTTGACTTCCGTCGGCATGTGGGACTCCTCTGCGCGACCCGGACGGCTACAGACCTAGTAGGCCACGACCGCGCGGGCCGCTGCCGCGATCTTGTCGGCGTTCGGCATGAACCATTCCTCGAACGGGTGGGCGAACGGGACGCCCGGCACGTCCGGGCCGCAGAGCCGGGTCGGCGGCGCGTCGAGGTGGCGAAACCCCTCCTCGGCGATGGTGGCGACGATCTCCGCGCCGAACCCGCCGAAGCGGTTGTCCTCGTGCACCACGAGCGCGCGGCTCGTGCGCGCCACCGAGTCGAGGATCGTGCGCGTATCGAGCGGCCGGAGCGTACGAAGATCGACCACCTCCGCCTCGACGCCCTCACCGCTCAGGCGCTCGGCGGCGCCGAGCGCCTCGTGCACCATCAGGCCGTACGCGAAGATGCTCACGTCGCGACCGGCGCGCCGCACGACGGCGGGGCCGATCGGCACGGTCACATCCCCGTCCGGGACGTCGCCATGGATCAATCGGTACAACTTCTTGTGCTCCAGGTACAGCACCGGATCGTGGTCGCGGATCGCCGCCTTGAGCAACCCCTTGGCGTCCGCCGGCGTGTACGGGGTGACGACCTTGAGCCCTGGAATGTGGGCGTAGAACGCCTCGATCGACTGCGAGTGGTACAGCGCACCGTGCACGCCGCCACCGTACGGCACCCGGATCGTCATCGGACACCCGTAGTCGTTGTTCGACCGGTACCGCATGCGGGCGACCTCGCTCAGGATCTGGTCGAACGCGGGGTGGATGAAATCGGCGAACTGGATCTCGGGGACGGGGATCAGACCGTTGGCGGCCATGCCGACCGAGACGCCGATGATCATCGACTCGGCGAGCGGCGTGTCGAGCACGCGGTCCCCGCCGAACGCCTCAAACAACCCGTCGGTGACGCCGAACACGCCGCCCTTGCGGCCGACGTCCTCGCCCAATACGATGACGCGCTCGTCGCGCGCCAGCTCTTCGTGCAGCGCATCGTGGATCGCGTCGAGGTAGCGCTTGTCGGACACGGTCAGCGACCCCGGCCGGGAGGCGTGTCGTGTTCGTAGTACACGTAGCGGGTTGCGGTGGCCGGGTCCACCACGGGCGCCGCCTCCGCAATCTCGGTGCCGAGATCGACGTCCCGCCGGACCCGGTCGGCGATCTCGGCCTCGCGCGCCTCGCTCAGCACGCCCCACGCCCGCAGTTCCTCGGTGAAGACGTGCACGGAGTCCTGTTCCTTCGTATGGGCGATCTCGTCCGCGGAGCGGTACTTCTCCTGTCGATCGTCGCTGCTGTGCGCCGTGAGGCGGGGCACCTTGACCTCGAGCAGCGTGGGACCCTCGCCGCGGCGTGCGCGCGCGACCGCCTCGCGGGCCGCGGCGTACACCTCGAGGACGTGGCTACCGTCCACGGTGACGCCGGGCATGCCGTATCCGACCGCGCGCGCGGAGACATTCGGAACGGCCATCTGCTTCGCCACGGGCACGGAGATGGCGTACCCGTTGTTCTCCACGACGAACACGACGCCGAGCTTGTGGATCGCGGCGAAATTGAGCGCCTCGTGGAAGTCCCCCTCGCTCGTGGATCCCTCGCCGACCTCGGTGACGCAGATCTCGCCGGTGCGGCGCACCTTCGCCGCGTAGGCGATCCCGTCGGCGTGCAGGAGCTGGGTCGTGACGGGGCTGCTCGTGGACAAAATCTTGTGGCCGGAGTGCCCGTAGTGCCCGGGCATCTGCCGGCCACCGCTGCTCGGATCGGTGGCCTTGCTGAGCTGGATCAGAAAGATCTCGGCGGGAGGCATCCCCTTGACCAGCACCGCCGCGACCGATCGGTAGAACGGCACCAGCCAGTCCTTCTCGCGGTCGAGCGCGGACACCACCCCGACCTGGGCGCCCTCGTGCCCTTGGCCGGAGATGACGAACGCGGCCTGGCCGGACCGCTGCAACGCCCACATCCGCTCATCCACGGCGCGGGCGAGGCGGACGAAATAATACATCTGTAGAAGATCCTGGTCGGAGACGCCCAGGGCCTTCGGCGTGCGCTCATCGCGGGCCTTTACCGCCCTGGCCTCTTTCGCGCTCACGCGGCCTCTCCTCTCCGAACGAGCTGCGCCCTCCGAGCCGTCACGGCGACCCCCTCACAGGTTCCGCACCCCGCCGGGACCCTCCTCCCCGGCCGAATCGCGTGCCCAAAGGATGCGGCGCAGCAGGGACTCACCCGTGAATCGCACGGCCCAGCGCCCCGAGCGCGGCTTCGCGGACGGCCTCGGAGAGCGTCGGATGCGCGTGGACCGCCTGGCCGATCTCGACGACCGTCGCCTCCAGGGCCCGCCCCAGCACGCCCTCGGGCAGCAACTCCGTGACATGCGGACCGACGAGGTGCACGCCCAGGATCTCGCCCAGGGCCCGGTCCGCGACGATCTTGACCAATCCGTCCCGGGACCCCAGGATCGTGGCCCGCGCGTTCGCGGTGAACGGGAACCGCCCCACCGCCACATCGTGCCCTCCGTCACGCGCCTGCTTCTCCGTCAGACCGACACTCGCCACTTGGGGGATCGAGTACGTGGCGCGCGGCATGAGCAATGGATCGACCGGCCGCGGGGCGTGTCCGGCGATCGCTTCGACGGCCACCTCGGCCTCGGCCGACGCCACGTGGGCGAGCAACAGGCCGCCGACGACGTCACCGGCCGCGTAGATCGACGGCACCGATGTCCGCATCTGCGCGTCGACCGTGATCCCGCCGCGGCCGACGGCGACCCCGACCGCGTCGAGCCCGACGCCTTCTGTGATCGGCGCGCGCCCGACGGCCACGAGCACGTACTCGGTCTCCACGGACTCCTCCGGACCGTCCCCTGCCCGCATCATCACCCGCACCCCGCCGCCCGCGGCGGCCGCGCCGGTCACGGCCGTGCCGGTCCGCACCTTGACCCCGCGACGCTCGAGCGCTTTGGCGACGACCGCCGAGACCTCCTCGTCCTCCAGCGGAAGCACGGAGGGCAGCAACTCCACCAGCGTCACCTCGGCACCGAACGCGGCGAACACGCTGGCGAACTCGGTGCCGACCGCCCCGGCTCCCAAAATCGCCACGGACCGGGGCACCGAGGGGAGTCGCAGCGCGCCCGTGCTGTCCAGGATCCGATCGTTGTCGATCTGCACACCCGGGAGGCTTCGGGGACGCGAGCCCGTGGCAACCAGGACGTGTCGCGCATCCAGATCCGTCTCGGAACCGTCGCTCGCCGAGACGTGCACGCGGGTCGGGGAGCCGAGGCGCCCCTCCCCGGAGAACACAGCGATCTTGTGCTTCCGCATGAGGTACTCCACGCCGCGAAAGTTCGTGGTGACGACGCGGTCCTTTCGCTTCTGCACCAACCCGTAGTCCAGCCGCACGCCGTCCGCGACGATCCCCATCTCGCTTGCGCCGCGCATCTCCTCGAGCAGTTCCGCGGTGTGCAGCAGGACCTTCGTGGGAATGCAGCCGACGTGGAGACACGTACCGCCGACCTTCTCCCGCTCCACGATCGCGGTCCGCAGGCCGAGCTGCGTCGCGCGGATCGCACCGACGTACCCCGCCGGCCCGCCGCCGATGACCACCAGATCAAAGGAGTGCTCCATGGTGTTCCCTCCTACCCCGAAAACGCCGGGGGCCGACATCTGCCATCCCGCAGCCATGGGACCGACCGAGAGTACGACGGCATGCCGCGCTCCCCTACGCCTCGTCGAGGGGGAGGTCAGAGATCGGCCGGCGGCCCGCGTACCCCTCGTCCACGCCGTGCCAGTGCGCGATCGTGGGCTCACCGAGGTGCCAGCACAGAAACACGGTCCCGCCGCCTCGCGAACGGAACGCAAAGTCGACGAGCCCCCGATCAACGTCGCGCAGAATACACCCCGTCGCCTCGACGTCCGCGGCCACGGCCGCGACGCGGGCGCCCAGATTATCCAGCTCCTGCTGGGCCTCGCCGAGCGCGCCGAGCAGGGCCTCGCCCCGGTCCAACCGCTGCCACAGCAGGTCGAGCTGAGCCCGCTTCAGGATCGTCTGGTCTCGGATCCGGCGCAGCGCGTCCAGCATCTCACGCAAGCGGGGCAGGAGCGCGACCGCCTCGCCCACGCTGAAGTAACGCCACTCCGCCACCGCATCACTTCCTTCGGCGCGCCGCAGCGGTCTTAGGCGCGCGTCGACGCGCGGGCGCCGCCGCGCGGGCCCGAACGCCTCGCCGCTTGGGAAGCCGGTCGAAAAACATGATCCCGTTGAGATGGTCGATCTCGTGCTGGAGGATCCGCGCGAGCAATCCCGTGCCGCGGACGAGGATGCGCCGGCCGGTCGCGGCGAAGCCCTCGACCTCCACGCCGAGCGCGCGCGGGACATTGTACAGAACGCCCGGAACGCTCAGACAGCCCTCGGGGCCGATCTGGGTGCCCCAGCGGCGACGCATGCGAGGGTTCACGAGGGCGATGGGCCCGGTGCCGGGGTCAGCCACGAGGACCCGGAGCCGCACGCCGACTTGCGGGGCCGCGAGACCGACCCCCTGGGCGCGTCGCATCGTCGCGATCAGGTCTGAGATCAATGCCCGCACCACGGCCCCCACGGACCCGACGGGGCGGCTGCGCGTGCGCAGCACCGCGCCGTCCGGCGTGCCGAGCTTGACGATCGGGCGCACCCGTCCACGCGGGCGGCGCTGAGCGTTCGAGGATGGGGCGCGTGCCGTCCGGTGCGAAGCCACGTTGGATATTCTTGGGTGACGGCGCAAAAAAACCCTTGCCCGCGGCGGAACTCCGGCGGCGCCGCGGCGATGCGCCCCGAGGCAGCTGTCAGTCGAACTTTACGCGGACCGTATGGTACCCTTGCGCTCCGTCGGGCAGCGTAGGCGCCGGGCTCTCCGGTTGCAGCGCCCCCTTCCCGTCGGTCGCGCGGACCTTCAGGCTGTACTCGCCCTTCTGCGGGGGCGTCCATTGGAGCGACCAGAACTGCCAGGCGTTCGGCCCGAGCGCCGGTTTCACGGCCGCTTGGATCCACGTCTTGCCGTCGTCGGGACTGACTTCCACCTTGGAGATCCCGCGATCGCCGGCGAACGCCCAGCCGCCGAGCGCGAGCATCGTGCCGTCCTTCGTCTCGACCTTGAACGCACTGTTCGTCTTCACGAGCGCCTGCTTGCTCCAGCCTTGCTGTTCCCAGTACCCCGTGAAATCGTGGTTTGCCGCCTCGATGCTGGTGAGCCACTTTGGCTGCTTCATCCCGTACCGGTTCATGATGAGCACGCGCACGGGCGCGCCGTGCTTCTGCGGGATCGGCTCGCCGTCCATCTTGTAGGCCAGCAGCGTCATCGGATCCATGGCGACGTCGATCGACATCGACTCCGCGTAGCTGTCGGCGCTGCGCATGATGATGTTCGTGACCCCGGGCTTCAGCCCGGCGAGATCCAGCACATCCTTCATCCGCAACCCCGTCCACTTCGCGTTGCCGATCAAGTCGCCGCCCACCTCGTTGCTGATGCACTCAAACGTGTGGTACCGCTCCACCGGCGCCGCCGCCTTCTGAAACTCGTCGAACGAGAACTTGAGCGGCTTGTTTACCATCCCGGTGACCTCGAGCGTCCACTTCTTCACGTCGACCGTGGGGTCGAAGAAGTTCTTGGACACCTGATAGAACTCTCCGATCGGCGTCAGTTCGTCCGGCATCCCCTTGATCAACCGGAACGTCTGCTCGGCCGCGCGCGCCACCGCGCCGCCGGCGGCCGTGATCCACGACGCCGCCGTCGTGCCGGCGGCGGCCGCCAGCACGAGCAGCGCCGACCGACGTAGCAGATCCCGACGCCCGACGGTGTCCCCGCCTCGAGCGGTCCCCGTCTGCGCGGACGCCGCGACGCCGCCGCTTCCCGGCCGGCTCTCTCGGGCCATCGCGCGTGCCTCTCCAGGACGCCCGTACAGCAGCACCAGCACGAGCCCGTAGACCAGGCTCGCGATCGCCATCGGGAGTTCGGGTGCGGTGACGACGGTCGTCAGCGGCACCCCCAGCAGCCCGCCTTCGATTCCGGGGAGAAACGCAAACGTCAGGATCACCCAGACGACCGCGGCGGTGGCAACGATGAGCGCGGTGCGCGGCCACCGGCTCCCGCGGGCCAGCCCGGCGTACACCATCCCGCCGACGCCGAGCCCGATGATGCTCGTCAGGACCGCCATGGCCAACCCGAGCGGTTTGGCCTGGTGCTGCAGCTTCTCGAGGATCAGGGCGAAGACCTGATAGGGCAGCATGCGAATCATGCGCTCGGCGAGCGCCTCCTGCAGCGTCGGCATCCCCGTGGCAAAACGGTACGCGAACAGCACTGCCGCGACCGCAACGCCTCCGGCGGCCCCGGCCCAGAAGCCGCGCGCCCACATCACCCGTTTCCGTGTCATCGCTCCCACCCCGGGGGCGGGCTCTCAGGTTCACCGGCCCGCGCTGCCCTCATTCTACAACGCCCGTGGCCTCCATCTTAGCGCGAACCGTGTAAAGATTCGATAAAGGACGGCGGACGCCGGAACCCGGAACCCCTTGGGCCCCGCGGCGTCAGCTTCGCGAGCCCCGCCCGTCGCCGTCCCCCGTGGCCGCGATCTCGCGCTGCCGCTTGACCGCAACGTCGACCAGCCACTGGGGGTCCTCGTAGACGTAGTCCTTGCGCAGCGGATGCCCTTTCCAGTCCTCGCTCATCATGATGCGCCGCAGATCCGGATGCCCGTCAAACACAATGCCGAACAGGTCGTAGGCCTCGCGCTCGTGCCAGTCCGCGCCGCGCCAGACCTCGACGACGGAGGGGACGTGCGCATCGTCCTTCGCCACCGCGACCTTGAGTATGACGCCGTGGGATCGGGCGAGGGACACGAGTTGGTACACCACATCGAACCGATCCGGCCAGTCCACCGCGGACACGAACTCGAGCACGGCCATGTCGAACTCGGGATTGTCGCGGAGCCACCGGCATACCTCGACGATCTCCTCGCGGCCCACTTGAAACGTCGGCGCCCGGTACCGGTACACGGGCGATTCTTCCCGCCGGAGCGGCCGCGGGGCCGGTTTCCCCTCCGCCTTGGCCTGCTCGACCGCGGCCTGCCACTCGCGTTCCTTGACCGCCCAAGCCTCGTCGCCCTTCGCCTCCTCCGCGTGCTGTTCGGCGACGAGATCGCGGAGGTGCGGAAAGCGCTGACGCAGTTCGGCAACCCGTTCGGGGGTCATTCGTGCCGCCTCGAGACGATGCCCGTGGCGATCGGCTCCTTGGGCGCCGCGCGGTTGAGGTCCTCGTGCGAGTAGAGAAGGCGGGCGCGGTTGTACGTCGACGTCTCGTATTGCGGCACGAACACGATCGCCTCCGTCGGGCACACCTCGACGCACAGGCCGCAGTAACAGCACTTATCGATCTCGATATCGAAACGGCTGAGCTGACGCTCCTTCCCCTTCCCCTCCGCCTCGATGTGGATGCACCGGTCCGGGCAGATGCGCTCGCACTGGAAGCAGATGATGCACCGATCCTTGCCCGTCTCGGGGTCGATCGGCAGCGACAGCAGCCCGTGAAAGCGGTGCGAGGTCGGCAGCTTCTCGACCGGATATCTCACCGTGACCTTGGGGCGGAACATGGTGCGGAAGGTCATGCCGAGGCCGGTTCCCAACGCGGCCGCCCCCCGAATGACGCGTTCGGCAACGCTCATTCTGTGCCCCCCTACCTTCTACCGATCCACGTCCGACAACACGATGTCGGTGCTGCCCAGGATCGCGATGACGTCCGCGATCTTCCACCCCTTCATCATCTCCGTGAGCGCGTACAGGTTGGTGAACGAGGGCGCCCGGATCTTCACGCGGTACGGTGTCTCGCCGCCGTCGCTCACGGCGTACACGCCGAGCGTGCCGCGCGGGGACTCGGTACGGACGTACACCTCGCCGCGCGGCGGCTTCATCGTCGTGGGCACGCGCGTGCGGGTCTCCCCGTCCGGCAGATCTCGGAGCGCCCGCCGCACGATCCGCACCGACTGCCGCATCTCCTCCATCCGCACCAGGTACCGAGCGTAGCAGTCGCCCTCCGTGTGGACGGGCACGTCGAACTCCAGCCGATCGTAGACCTCGTAGGGAGCGGCCTTGCGCACGTCGTACGCGATCCCGCTCGCGCGGCCCACCGGCCCCGACGCCCCCATCGCGACCGCGTCGCGCCGGTTGATCACCCCGACCCCACGGGTCCGCGCCTCGAAGATCGGGTTTTGGGTGAGCAACCCATGATATTCGTCGACATGCGGCAAGAAATAGTCGAGAAACGCCTCGCACGCGCCGGTCCAGCCGTCCGGGAGGTCGGCGTACACGCCCCCGATCCGGAAGTACACGTGGTGCAGTCGCCCCCCGGTGACCTGCTCGAACAGATCCAGAATCCGCTCGCGCTCGCGGAAGCACCAGAGGAAGACCGTCGTCGCCCCGAGATCGATCCCCCAGGTACCGAGCCAGACAAGGTGGCTGGCGAGGCGGTTGAGCTCCTGAAAGATCACGCGAATGTACCGCGCCCGCTCCGGCACCTCGACACCGGCGAGGGCTTCGATCGCGAGGCAGTACGCGGCCTCGTTGTTGAGCGCAACGAGATAGTCCATGCCGCGATCCGTCAGCGCCACGTTCTGCACGTACGTCCGGTACTCCATCATCTTCTCGACGGAGGAGTGCAGGTAGCCGATGTCCGGCCAGACATCCTTGATGTTTTCGCCGTCGAGGGTGACAACCAGGCGCAGCACGCCGTGGGTGCTGGGGTGCTGCGGTCCCATGTTCAGCAGCAGCTCTTCGGTGCGAAGCGACACCGTCTCGTCCCCTCCGTGTGGATTGCCGCCCGGACGGAGCCGGGGCCGACCTATCGCGTCCCGGCCTGGGCTTCGATCGCAGCGAGCGCTTGCCGGCGCAGGAACGGTTCCGTCTTGATCCGCTCCTGCAGCTTCAGGATGCCCTCGATCAGCGCTTCGGGCCGTGGTGGACAGCCCGGCACGTAGACGTCCACGGGCACCACCTGATCCACGCCCTTCAGGATCGAATAGTTGTCGTAGAAGAACGGCCCGCCGCAGGTTGCGCACGATCCCATCGAAATGACGTACCGCGGCTCCGGCATCTGCTCCCACAGCCGCCGCACGATCGGCGCCATCTTGATCGAGCACCGGCCGGCGACGATCATCAAGTCCGCCTGCCGCGGCGACGCCCGGGGAATCACCCCCATCCGATCAAGGTCGAACCGGCTCGCAAACGCGGCCATCATCTCGATCGCGCAGCAGGCGAGCCCGAACGTCAGCGGCCACAGCGACGCGGCCCGCCCCCAGTTCAGCGCGTGCTCCAGGGTCGTCAGCACGAGGCCGCCGCCGGGCAGGCTGTCCAGGATCTCGACGGCCTGCGCGAGCGGGGCGATCTGGCTGCGCCTCGGTTCGGCCGGCGTCGCATTGGGTCCGGACGGCACTCCTGCCATGGCCCCTCCCCTCGGTCCTACTTCACCGTTCACCCTAGCATCAGGACGCCAACGCCGCAATCGGGTCGGGCCGGGCGCACCGGCCGAGGCCACACCTCCACCGAGACGGGGCCGAGGCGTCGGGACCCCAGACCGCATCGCCGGCCCGGGTCGGGCACGCTCCTAGGGCGAGGCCGCGAGGTCCTCGAGCGCGAGCTCGAGTGTGATCCAGGAGAGGGTGGCGCATTTCACGCGGACCGGGAATTTGCGCACGCCCTGCAGCGCCTCCAGGTCCCCGAGTCCGTCCGGCGGCGTCTGTTCGCCACGCATCATCGCCTTGACCGCGGCGATCGCCTGCCGCGCGTCCTCGACCCGCTTCCCTTTGACCAGCTCGGTCATCATCGACGCGGACGCCTGGCTGATCGAGCACCCCTTGCCGTCGAACTGGACGTCCTCGACGACCCCGTCGCGGACCCTGAGCGACACGCGGATCTCGTCCCCGCAGAGCGGGTTGGCGCCGTCGCGGACCGCATCCGCGGGCTCCGCCAGCCCCTTGTTCCGGGGATGGCTGTAGTGGTCCAGGATCACGTCGCGGTACAGCTCGTCAAGCGACACGGAACAGGCTCCTCACCTTGAGCAGCGAGCGCACGAGCACGTCGATCTCCTCCCGGATCGTATACACATAGAAGCTCGCCCGCACCGACGAGCCGATCCCGAGGCGCCGGTGCAGCGGCTTCGTGCAGTGGTGCCCGGCCCGCACGCACACGCCGTCCTCGTCCAGCACCTGCGCGACGTCGTGCGGGTGCACGCCGTCCATCATGAACGAAATGACGCCGCCGCGGTCTCCGGTCGTGGGCCCGAGGATCCGAAGACCCGGCACCTCCCGAAGCCGCTCGAGCGCGTAGGTGGTGATCTCGCGCTCGTGCGCCGCGACCGCGTCCATGCCGAGGCGCTCCAGGTACTCGACCGCCACGCCCAACGCGATCGTGTCCCCGACGTTCTGGGTGCCGGCCTCGAACTTCCACGGCACGTCGTTCCACGTCGCGTGATCGAGCCACACGTCGCTGATCATCTCGCCGCCGCCCAGAAACGGCTCCATCTCCTCGAGCAGGGCGCGCCGTCCCCAGAGCCCGCCAACGCCCATCGGCGCAAGCATCTTGTGGCCCGTGAACCCGAAGAAGTCCGCCCCGAGCGCGCGCACGTCCACTGGGCGGTGCGGCGCGCTTTGTGCCCCATCCACGACGACAACGGCCCCGTGCGCGTGGGCGCGCCGGGCGATTTCCGTGACCGGGTTGACCGTCCCGAAGGCGTTGCTGACGTGAACCAGCGCCACGATCTTCGTCCGCGCATTGATCAGGCGATCGAGATCGTCCAGCACGAGGCGGCCTTCACCATCGAACGGGATGTGCCTGAGGCGCGCGCCGCGTTCCTGCGCGAGGAACTGCCACGGCACAAGATCGCTGTGGTGCTCCATCTCCGTCGTGAGGATCTCGTCGCCGGGGCCCACGTGACGGCGGCCCCAAGAATGCGCCACGAGGTTCAGCGCTTCGGTGATGTTGCGCGTAAAGACGACCTCGGCCGGCTCGGCCGCACCGAGAAACCGGGCCATCTTGGCGCGCGCCGCCTCGTATTCCGCCGTCGCGCGCTCGGCGATGGCGTATACCCCGCGGTGGATATTCGCGTTGTACTCCTCATAGTACCGCACAAGGGCGTCGATCACTTGTCGCGGCTTCTGCGACGTGTTCGCGCTGTCGAGATAGACGAGCGGCTTCCCATGAACCCGCTGCTTCAGGATGGGAAAGTCCTCGCGGATCGTCGCTGGAATCGCCATGACGTTCCCTCCTCGCGCCCGCCCCCGGAGGTTGCCGGTGGGTGCCTCCTCGAGCCGGGCGTCCCCCGCGCCGGCTACCGCCGGTGCGGCATCCCACTCGGCGGCTGCGCATCGGGCGAGATCAGCACGTCGCCGCCCTCGACCCGAACCGGATAGACCGCGACCGACCGCACCGCCGGCAGCGAGAGGACCCGGCCGGTCTTCACATTGAAGCGGGACCCGTGTTTGGGGCACACGACGATCTCCGCAACGAGCCCGCCCTCGCTGAGCGACGCCTCCTCGTGCGTACAGGTGTCGTCGATCGCGTAGAACTGTCCGTCGACGTTGGCGAGCGCGACCAGGTGCCCGTCCACCTCCACCTGGGTCACGGAGCCCGGCGGCAGATCCGCCACTCGGCCGACTCGGACGAACTCGCTCATATCGTGTCCGCCATCTTGCGCTCGATCGCACGGTTGAGTCGCTGGCGGACCAAGTCGAGCGGGATCCGATCGAAGATCTCCGCGAAGAATCCGTCGACCATCATCCGGATGGCCGTGGAACGGGGCAGGGCGCGGCTCATCAGGTAGAAGATCTGGTCCTCGTTGAGCCGGCTCGTGCTCGCGCCGTGCGTGCACCGAAGGTCGTTCGCCAAGATCTCGAGCTTCGGCATGCTGTCCGCCCGCGCGCCTTCCGAGAGCACCAGGTTGCGGTTGAGCTGGAACGCGTTCGTCTTCTGCGCCCCGTGGTTCGCGCGGATCAACCCGGCAAACACCGAGCGCGCCTTGTCCTTGAGCGCGCCTTTATAGAGCAGATCGCTCGTGGTGCTGGGTGCGGCGTGCTCCTGCAACGTATGGTAGTCAAAGTGCTGGGTGCCGTCGCCAAACAGCACTCCCAGCATCTCCGAGGTCGCGCCCGGTCCCACCAGACTGGACTCCACGTTCGTCTTGATGAGGCCCGCGCCGAACGCCACCATCAGACTGTGGACGGTCGCGTCGCGCTCGACGACCGTGCGCACGATGCCGAGCTCCCAAACGTTCCGCCCCCAGTCCTCCAGGTTCACATAGCGGATCTGCGCCCCGGGCTTCGGAATCAGCTCGACCTCGTGATTGATGAGCGTCCGGGCCGGCGCCTCGGCCGAGGCCGAGAGCTCGACGAGCGTCACCCGGCTCCGCTCGCCCGCGACGATGAGCGTGTGCGGCGAGTAGAGCAGGCCGTCGCGGTCGAGCCAGGTGCCCGCGACGAGCGGGAGGTCCACCTCCACCCCGTCGGGCACGTAGAGGAACGTCCCGCCCGACCACAACGCGCCGTGGAGCGCCCGATATCGGTTCTCGTCGTCCCGCACGACGGTGCCGAGATGCGAGCGGACCAGATCGGCGTGGGTCTGCACCGCGTCGTTCAGCGAGGAGAACACCACCCCGTCCTTCGCCAGTTCGGTCGCGAGCCGGGATTGGATCTGCGTCCCGTCAAGCACGAGGCGGAGCCCCGCCGCTTCGGCCGGATCGCCGACCAGGCGCATGAGAGGCGCGGGCGGCGTCGCCTTGCGCCCCGACTCCGCGGCGAGCGGCCGGAGCGCGTTGAAGTCGAGAGCGCTCAGGTCGGTCCGCCGCCACTCCTCGTCGATCGGCGACGGCGGGGGCAGACGAACGAACGCCTCCCACGCCGCCACGCGGCGCTCCAGGAGCCACGCCGGTTCGCCGGCCGCGGCGCTCTGCCGCTCGACGGTTTCCCGGCTGATGGTGCTGGTCGTTACCGGACGCGTCTCACTCACGGTCTCCTCCATGTGAGGCGCCGATCGGCTGGACCCTCAGGCCGGGCGCGTGGCCCGACTCCCCCTGGGACCGACGGTCGGGGAGGGCAGGCGGGACGCCCTGCCCTCCCCTCACAACCCGTTGCCGAACGCGACGCCCGCGTGCTAGCCGACCGAACCCTCCATTTCGAGCGCGATCAGCCGGTTGAGCTCAACACTGTACTCCATCGGCAACTCGCGGGAGATCGGCTCGATGAACCCGCGGACGATCATGTTCATCGCCTCGTCCTGGTTCACGCCGCGGCTCATCAGGTAGAACAGCTGCTCGTCCGAGACCTTGGACACGGTCGCCTCGTGCGTGACCTGCACGTCGTCCTCGTCGATCTCCATCGTCGGGTAGGTGTCGGAACGCGACTGGTCGTCCAAGATCAGCGCGTCGCAGCGCACCGCGCACTTGCTGCCGTGCGCCCCCGGATACACCTTGACGAGACCGCGGTATCCTGCGCGGCCGCCGGACTTGCTGATCGACTTGCTCACGACGGACGACTGCGTGTGCGGCGCGGCGTGGATCACCTTGCCACCCGGGTCCTGATGCTGCCCCTCCCCGGCGAACGCGACCGACAGGATCTCGGCCTTGGCGCCCGGCTCGAGCATGTACACGCTCGGGTATTTCATCGTGAGCTTGCTGCCGAGGTTGCCGTCCACCCATTCCATCGTCGCGTCGCGGTACGCGACCGCGCGTTTGGTCACGAGATTGTACACGTTCTTCGACCAGTTCTGAATCGTCGTATACCGGACGCGCGCACCCTCCTTGACGATGATCTCGACGACCGCGCTGTGCAGCGAATCGCTCGAGTACGTCGGCGCGGTGCACCCTTCCACGTAGTGGACGTACGAGCCCCGCTCGGCGATGATCAGCGTCCGCTCGAACTGGCCCATGTTCTGCGCATTAATCCGGAAGTACGCCTGCAGCGGGATCGTCACGTGCACGCCCTCAGGCACGTACACAAACGACCCGCCGCTCCAGACCGCGCTGTTGAGGGCCGCAAACTTGTTGTCCTCGGGGGGCACGACGGTCCCGAAGTACTCCTTGACCATGTCCGGGTACTCGCGCAGCCCGGAGTCCATGTCGAGGAAGACCACCCCTTGCTTGGTCCACTCCTCGCGCAGGCTGTGGTAGACGACCTCGCTCTCGTACTGCGCGCCCACGCCGGCGAGGTACTTCTTCTCCGCCTCCGGGATGCCGAGCCGGTCGAACGTCTTCTTGATGTTTTCGGGGACCTCGTCCCAGGTGCGGCCCTGGTTCTCCATCGGCTTCACGTAGTAGTAGATATTGTTGAAGTCGATCTCGCCGACGTTGCCGCCCCACGTGGGCATCGGCTTCTTCTCGAAGACCCCGAGCGAGTGCAGGCGGTACGCGCGCATCCAGTCCGGCTCGTTCTTCATGTGGACGATCTGCTCGACGATCTTGCGGTCGAGCCCCCGCTCGGACTTGAACGCGTAGGCATCCTCGGGATCGTGAAAGCCGTATTTATACTGGTCGAGATCGATGCCGAGCGGATTGACAACAGCCACGGTCGTCGCCCCTCCTCCTAATGATGCTCCAACGGTCTAGTGCCGCACCCAGAACACCTTGCCGGCACTGCGCACTTCTCCCTCGCCGACCACTTCCGCGGCGACGCGCTCGTACTGCGCGCGGATGCCATCGTACCCGATCTGGTCGAGCTCATCCGCGAGCTCCGCGTCGCCGGACGTCACGATCCGCCCGTCGAACATCACGTGCACCCGCGTCGGGTTGATGTACTTGAGGATGCGCGGGTAGTGGGTGATCACCAGCACGCCCATCTTCTTCCCCGAACGCTCGTACATCCGGTTGACCCCGGCCGCCACAATCTTGACCGCATCGACGTCGAGCCCCGAGTCGGTCTCGTCCATGATGGCGATCTCCGGCTCGAGCAGCGCCATCTGCAAGATTTCGGCGCGCTTCTTTTCACCGCCGCTGAACCCTTCGTTGACATAGCGGCCTAACACGGACGGATCCACCTGCAACTCGTCGACCTTGGCCCGCACGAGCTTCTGAAACTCGGCGAGCCCCATCAGCTGGTCCTTGTCGAAGCCTCGACGCGCGCTCACGGCAGTCCGCAGAAAGCTGGCCATCGTGACCCCGGGGATTGTGACGGGGTACTGGAACGCGATGAACAGCCCCTTGCGCGCCCGCTCGTCCGGCGCCATCGCAACGAGGTCCTCCTGCTTGTACAACACCTCACCCTTGATCACCTGGTAGAACGGGTTGCCCATGAGCACGTTTGCGAGCGTGCTCTTGCCCGAGCCGTTCGGTCCCATCAGCGCGTGGATCTCGCCTGACCGAACGTCGAGGTTGGCGCCCTTGAGGATCACCTTGTCCTCGACCTGCGCCCACAGGTCCTTGATTAGCAGTTCCGCGCTCATTCATCCCTCCGTCGCGGCTGTCGCGCGCGCCCACCGCGGGGTTAACCAGTCGCTGGGGGCCCGACCTAGAGCCAGAGATTCTCGACTAAACTAGTCATGTTTCAGTATAGACACCGAAAGTTTTCGCTGTCAATTGCATCCTTAATCGATCCGTCCGTCGGCAACGCGGCAGCGGTGTGTCTTGCGACCTGACGATGCAATCGCTCGACAGTGGCGTCGGTCAGACCCAGAGCCAGGCGCAGGGGCGCATTGCGGCGTCTTCAGAAGATTGGCGTCACCCGCCCTCGCTTGGACCGGCGGGGCGCCGGTCCAAGCGGGCGCCGTCGCTCGACCACTCGTGGAGATCATAGAGGGCCTGGAAGCGGTACCCCGCCGCGGCAATCTCGTCCCGTCCCCCTTCGTGACGGTCCACGACCGCCAAGACCAACAACACCTCGGCACCGGAAGCCTGGACGGCGCGCGCAGCGCGAATCGCCTGGCCGCCGGTCGTAACGACATCCTCGATGACAACGACCCGATCGCCCGACTCGAGCCGGCCCTCGACCGACCGCGCCGTCCCGTACCCCTTGGCCTCCGGCCGAACGATCGCAAACGGCAGCCCGGTTTCGAGGGCGACCGCCGTTGCGAGCGGCACCCCTCCGAGCGCCGGTCCAACGAGCCGGGTCGTCTCGGCCGGGAGCGCATGGGCCAGCAGACGCCCGACGTCGCGAAGCACGGCGGGGTCGGTCTCGAACAAATACTTGTCGATGTAGTAGGTGCTCTGCCGGCCGGAACTGAGCGTGAATGTGCCGCGGAGAAACGCCGCACGCACGATGCGCGCCCAGGTGCGAGCGCGCAGCTCGGGCACGAGATGTTCGGGAACGCGATCCACGCGTGCTAGCGCGCTGCCGCGGGCGAGGCGGTCAACCCGACGCTGGACAGCAGCAGGCGTGTCAGCGGAGCGAGGATCTCCTCAAGAGGATTGGGCTTGCCGGTGTTCAGCCAGCGGGCGACGAGCTCTCCCACGGCACCGATCCACACGTACGCCGCCATCTCCGTGTCCTGCGCGGGGATCTTACCGTCCTGAACGGCACGGTCCAGGTAGCCGCGCAGCACTTCCACCAACATCGCCTTCAACGCGATCCGCTTGCCCTGAAAGTCGGCACCGGCCGCCGGCCAATCGATCAGGACGATCTTGGCCAGTTCGCGGTGCGCCTGGAAGTTTCGGACGAGCGTTGCCACCGTCGCCTCCACCTGGGCCACGAGGCCCCGGCTCTGCTGAACCGCAATCTGCAACTCCTGGGCCACCGTCGCGGCATAGTCCTCGACCAGGGACATGAAGATCTGTTCCTTGCTGTCGAAGTAGAAGTAGACGGCGCCCTTTGACGTGCCCGATGCCTTCACAATGTCGTCGACCACGGATCGATAGAAGCCCTTCTCGGAGAACACTTGCGCGGCGGATGCAAGAATCTTACGGCGGGTTTCCTCACGTTGTGAGAGTCTTCCCAACCGGTCTATCGCGGTCGCCATCCGACCCCCCTTAAGACTGACTGGTCAGTCTTCCACGGCCAGTATAGGATTCACCTATGACATTGTCAATCGAGCGACCGCGTAGTCTACGCACGACGGGGAATGCGAGATGCGTCCCCGTGACGATCCATCGACCGATCTGCCATGCTTCACGGTCTGAGTCAAGCACCGCAATACAAAACGGGATCACGTTAGGTAATGATCCCGTACAGAAATGACGGCCCGCATGACCGCGCGTCCCACTTGGACGAAATTGAATCGCAACGGACACTTGATCACGCCGGGGCCGGCGGGATCACTTGCCGCCAGATCCCTGCTCCCACGCCTCCATTTCCGCGTCGGTCAACCCAAAGTGGTGCCCGACCTCGTGAATCACCGTCAGCCGGACCTCTTCGATCACCTCTGCGTCGGTACGGCAGATCGCCTCGATGTTGTCCTGATAGATGATGATGACCTCGGGCAACTCATACGGCGCGAACGGGGATCGCTCGAGTTCGTTGGCCCCGTGATACAGGCCGAGGATGTCTCCGCCTAACTCCTTGGCGACGTCGGCGGACGGGCGGGCCTCGACGAGCACGGCGACGTTCGGAAGGCGCTCCGCAAACGCTGGCGGCAGCCCGTCCAGCGCACGCCGGACCAGCCGTTCAAACGCGGCCCTGCGCAGCGGCGTCCCTCCTCGGCCCCGCTACGCCTCGGCGAGATGTCGACGGATCAGTTCCTCCGCCGGCGGCACCACGGCGTCCCAGTCAACACCCTCTGCACGTGTGATCGTGATGAAGTCGTTGAGAAAGAACACTTGGCGGATGCCTGCGATGCCGAGCAGGTCCCGGGCAAGCGGAGACGCGGCGGAGCCTGCCTCGGTAAAGGTCTGGCTGCGGCCCTCGGTCATCCGCCTGTTGACCACGAACTTCAAGGCGTTGACGTTCGGGGTCGGTTGTACGATCACTGTGAGCGCTGGGGGCACGTTTCCCTCCCGTTCAATTACTTATTGTCGTTGCTGCCGGTTTCCAACGTCGGCACCCCGGGCGGCGTGTTCGGACCCGTTTGGGGTGCGCCGGCACTCACGAGCACGTCCACCGCACCGTTGGGGTCGAGGTGCGTGCCGGCAGACTGGAACTGGTGGATCACATCGCCGGCAGCAAATTGATCATCGCGCGTGTAGCTCACCGCGCCCAGCCGGAGCCCGGCTCCTTCCAGCAAGCGCGCCGCCCCGGACACGGGGAGCCCGTTCAGATCCGGCACGATCCCTGATCCCTGGCTGACTGTCAGCTGAAGCACCACGCCCTTAAGGACCTCGCGCCCGGCGGGAGGATCCTGCGCGACGATCACGCCAACCGGCAGGTGCGCGTCCTGGCGCTGCGCCGTCACGATCACGCCGAGCTGCAGCGGGACCACTTCGCGCGCCGCGTCCTGCACGGTGCGCCCGATCAACGCGGGCACGGTCGCGTGGGCCGCGAGCCACGCGCCTCGATAGCCGGTGGTGGCCAGCGCGATAGCGCCGGCGGCGGCGAGGACAATGACCGCCGCCCGCATCCACACCACCGCCGTCCCGACGCGCCGCCGTGCGGCGGCGCGCCGCGCCTCCTGCGCCGCCTCGGCCCGGACCGCGGTGTCCGTCAGGGCCGAGTGCACTGGCCGAGCCTCGGCGGGCGGCGGCAACTGGATCGTCTCGTTCGACGGCGGCGCGGTCGCAACCCGCGCCGTGGAGCTCGCATCGCCCGCGGAGCCCTCCGCGTCGCGCGACGCGGGCAGGACGGCCGTGGCGCCCCCGTCGGACGCCGTCCGCAGGGCCTCGGCCGCGGCCTCGGCAGACGGATATCGGTCCTCCGGCGACTTCGCCAGCAGCCGGCAAACGATCGCCAGCGTTGCCGGGGAGACGCCGGGTCGAATCGCGGCCAGGTCGGGGACGGGGTCGTGTAGGTGCCGAAGCGCGACCGCGACGGGCGCCGCACCGTCGAAGGGGACGCGGCCGGCGAGCAACTCGAACAGCACCACCCCAAGCGCATACTGATCCGCCGCCGGGCCGGCGGGGTCGCCCCGAGCCTGTTCGGGCGCGATGTAGTGGGCCGACCCCACGAGACTGCCGGTGCGCGTGAGCTTCGTGCCGTCGAGCGTGCGGGCGATGCCGAAGTCCGCGACCTTGACGTGCCCGTCCGCGGTGAGCAGAATGTTGTGTGGTTTCACGTCCCGGTGGACGAAGCCGCGCCCGTGAGCATACGCGAGCGCGTCGGCGACTTCGGCGGCGATCCGGAGCGCCTCCGCCTCCGGGAGCGGACCGCGGCGCACGAGCATCTCCCGCACGGTGCCGCCGGGCACGTACTCCATGGCGATGTACTGACGCGGCCCGTCGTCGCCATATCCGTAGACCACGACAATCCGCTCATGGGCCAGGCTCATCACCGCCTCGGCCTCGCGGCTGAATCGCGTGCGGAACTCCTCGTCGCGCGAGAGAGAATCGGAGAGCACCTTGACCGCGCACGCCACCCCCCGTGCCTGATCCCACGCCTGGTACACCGTCGCCATGCCGCCGCTGCCGAGCGGCTTCCCGAGCGCGAAACGCCCGGCAAGCACCGGGCCGGCGTCCGACGCGGTGGGCGGCGGGTCGAGAGGCTGTCCCGGTGTCTCCGTCACGGCCGACCTCTACCCTACCGTGCCTACCCCTGTGGACAGGGGGACCCGGCCCACAGACGTGAGCGGAACAGCGTTCTCGACTGGCCTACGCGCGAGCGTTCGGGGCGGTGCGTGCGGCGGACACACGTCCGGATCGTCAGTGCAGCCGCTGCGTCGTCGTGAACCCAGGGAGTTCGGTCGTCCACGACGCCCGTCGCGCGAACGTGATGATGGGCGGGAGGTAGCCGCGGATCAGCGTAATCACGCGTTCGGGGGACATGATCCCGCTACCCGTGAGCAGCGTCCACCGGGTCTCGACCATCGCGGCGAGGTGGAGCGCGAGCTCCATCGGAATCACGCCCGCGTCCGCAAGCGGCAGGAACACCTCCCACCGGCGGGGGGGGCGGGCGATGCCGAGCGTGGTGAGCATGGCCTTCGCGATCCCGGTCGCGGCGCCGCTTGCGTTGCTGAACACGCCGATGATCTGGCCGACCCGCTCCGCGTCCTGCGCCACGGCCTCGATATCCCGGGTGAACATCTCGAGAATCGGCACCGACGTGAGCACGCGGGCGAGACGCCACCCGATGCGCACGGGATCCAGCGAGCGCGCTGGTTGCGAGGCGGTGCGGACCGCGTCGTCGGTCGACGGAAGGCCGAACGCCCGGGCCTTGAGAATCGTCTCGTGCGCCTCTTCCAGGAGCCTCGGACGTTCCTGCGCCAACCGCTCGGTCGTCTGTCGCACGAACGTCTCGCGGGCGGCGGGGTCGTTGTCCGCGAGCAGCGAGCCCCAGGTGAGGACCTCGTACACGACCGGAAGCACGTGCAGGTTCAGGGCAAAGGGCATCAGCACGCCCGGCGCGTCTCCCAGGGGCGAACTGCTGCCGATCCCTTCGAGGTACTCGGTGATCGCGTCGCTCCCCAGGCCCTCGCGGAACAGGATCCCGACCTCGATGTCCGAATCGGGCCACGTGCGGCTGACGGCCGGCTGTCCGTACAGGTACGCCGCCGCGATCTCCTGTTCTCCGCGGAAGAACCCTGTCAGGTGATCGAACGCGGTCACGACGACAGACTCCCTCGCCGTTCGGGCTGCACCACGCCCCATTGTAACACAGCGTGGCGGCGCGGCTGCGAACGGCCCCGGGCGGGCCGCGCCTACGCCCGTTCCGGCGAGGGCACCGGGGTCGCGACCACGTCCGCTGTGGGAAGGGCCCGCGGCGCGACCTTCCAAAACAGCGGCAGCCATCGGTCCCAGTCCTCGAGTACCTCGCGGGCGCGCTCGCTGCCGGTCGCATGCCGGTGTGCCTCGACCCATCGGCGCAGCGTCCGCACGTCGTCCGGGTCGGACACGCGCGCAAGGCCGACGAGACCGGGGTTGTGGCGGTGCTCGAGCGTTCCGCGCTCGTCGAGGACGTACGCGCAGCCACCGGTCATCCCGGCGCCGAAGTTGCGTCCGGTTTCCCCCAACACCACGACGACGCCGCCGGTCATGTACTCACAGGCGTGATCTCCGACGCCCTCGACCACCGCGACGGTCCCGCTGTTGCGGACCGCGAACCGCTCGCCGGCCCGGCCGGCGGCGAACAGGCGGCCTCCGGTCGCTCCATAGAGCACGGTGTTCCCCATGATCACGTGCCGGTGGGATCGCGCGAGCAGCACGCCGGGCGGACGGATCGCGATCTCTCCCCCGGCCATTCCCTTGCCGACGTAGTCGTTCGCCTCGCCGTAGAGCGCGAGCCGCATCCCGCCCACGCACCACGCCCCGAACGACTGGCCGGCGCTCCCCACGAACCGCAGCGTGATGGTCTCGTCCGGAAGCCCCGCGTCCCCGTGGCGGCGCGCGATCGCCGACGCGATGCGGGCGCCGGCGGTCCGGTGCACGTTGCGGATCTCAAACGTCCGGTCCACGCGCTGGCCCGCGGCCAGATCCTCCCCGATCTGGATCAAAATCGCGTCGTCGTACGGCTCGCCCGGCCGGTCGTTCCGCTCCTGCTGGTGGCGCCGGACACGTGTGCCCGACGGATCCGGATCGGCGAGCAGCGCGTCGAGCGCGAGCCGGCGGGCGCGAGGCACGGGAATGTCCGACCGCACCCGCAGCATGTCCTGACGGCCGACGATCTCGTCCACGCCCCGCGCGCCGAGTTGGGCGAGCAACCGGCGGAGGTCCTCGGCGATCGCGAGGAAGAAGTGGACCACGCGCTCCGGCGTCCCGGGGAATTTAGCCCGCAGATCATCCCGCTGGGTGGCGATCCCGACGGGGCACGTGTTGAGGTGGCACTGGCGGGCCATCACGCACCCGAGTGCGACGACCGCCGCGCTCGCAAATCCGAACTCCTCGCCCCCCAGCAGCGCCGCGATCAGCACGTCGCGCGCCACTTTCAATCCCCCGTCGACCCGGATCTTCACCCGGCCGCGGAGGTTGTTGCGGACGAGCGTCTGCTGGGTCTCCGCGAGCCCGAGCTCCCACGGCACCCCCGCGTTCTTGATCGAGTCCAGCGGCGACGCACCGGTGCCGCCGTCCGCGCCGGCGATGTGCACCGTGTCCGCGTACGCCTTGGCTACGCCCGCGGCGATCGTGCCGACGCCCGCCTCGCTGACGAGCTTCACCGCCACGCGGGCCCGCGGATTGCCCTGTTTCAGATCGTAGATCAGCTGCGCGAGATCCTCGATGCTGTAGATGTCGTGATGCGGCGGCGGAGAGATCAGGGCGATGCCCGGCTGCGTGTGCCGGATCCGCGCGATCTCCGCGGAGACCTTGGCCCCGGGGATCTGACCGCCCTCGCCGGGTTTGCTCCCCTGGGCCATCTTGATCTCGAGTTCCTGGGCCGCGTTCAGGTACGACGCGGTGACGCCGAACCGCCCCGAAGCCACCTGCTTCACCGCCGAGTTCGGCCAGTCCCCGTTCGGCCGCCGCACGAATCGATCGGGGTCTTCCCCGCCCTCCCCGCTGCTGCTCTTCGCGCCCAGGCGGTTCATCGCGATCGCGAGCGTTTCGTGCGCTTCCTTGCTGAGCGATCCGTGCGACATCGACGAGACGACGAACCGTCGGGCGATCTCGGCGGCCGGCTCCACACCCTCCACCGGGATCGGGGCGCCGCCGTGGAACTCGAGGAGATCGCGCAGCGCGGTCGGCGGCCGGTGCGTCACCTCCCACGCGTACGCGAGATATTCTTCGTCGCCGCCCTGGAGCGCGAGCCGGTGCAGCGTCCGCAGGACGTTCGGGTGGAACGCATGGTACTCCCCGTCCTTGCGGAACCGGAACAACCCGGGGTCGTCCAACGCAGGCACGCCGTCGTCGCCAAACGCGCGGCGGTGACGCAGCAGCACGTCCTCGGAGATCTCGGCGAGCCCGATGCCGCCGAGCCGGGACGGTGTCCCCGTCAGCGCAAACTCCACGAGTGCTGTGTCCAGTCCCACGGCCTCGAAGATCTGGGCGCCGTGGTAGCTCGACACCGTGGAGATGCCCATCTTGGACATGATCTTGAGCAGCCCCGCTTCGATCGCCTTGCGGTGGTTGGCCAGCCACGCCGCGGGATCCGCGCCTGCCCGGCGCGCCTCCTCCACGATCATCTCGTGTGCGAGGTACGGGCAGACCGCGCTCGCGCCGTAGCCAATGAGCACCGCCGTGTGGTGGACGTCCCGCGCCTCGCCGGTCTCCGCCACGAGGCTCACGCGCATGCGTCGCCCGCGGCGGATCAACGACTGGTGCACGGCGCCGACGGCGAGCACCATCGGGATCGGCGCGTGCGCCGCATCGATTCCGCGGTCGGAGATGACGAGGAGCGTCGCGCCCTCCTCGACCTGGTACGCCGCCTCGTCGCACAGCTGCACGAGGGCGCGCTCGAGCCCGTCCGCGCCGCCCGCGGCCGCGAATCGCGCCGACAGGGTGCGCACACGCAGCGTCTCCTCGGGGAGCGATGCGAGAGACCCGAGCTCGACTGCGGTGATCACCGGAGAGCGCAACTCGACGAGCCGCGCGTGCTCGGGTGCCTCCTCCAGCAGGTTGCCGCGGGCGCCGAGCAGGGTCACGAGCGACATCACGAGGCGTTCGCGCAGGGAATCGATCGGCGGATTCGTCACCTGGGCAAACCGCTGCTTCAGATAGGCGTAGAGTAGACGCGGGCGCGACGACAGCACCGCAAGCGGCGTATCGTCACCCATCGACCCAACCGGGTCCTTCGCCTCCATGAACATCGGTGTGTGAATGCGCTTGAACTCCTCGTCCGAGTAACCGAACGCAACGAGCCGCCGCGCCAACGAGGGGGAGTCGACCGCGGGGGGCGCGGTGTCCGAAGGCACGCGGGTCCGGCCCGCAGCGAGCCACGCGGCATATGGCCGACGGCCGGCGACCTCGCGCTTGATCGTCTCGTCGTTGAGAATCCGGCCCGCCACGGTATCGACGGCGATCACCCGACCGGGGCCCAGCCGACCCTTTTCCACGATCCGGCTGGGGTCGAGATCGAGCACGCCAGCCTCGCTCGCGACGACCACTAACCCGTCCTCCGTGATCATGTACCGCGCCGGGCGCAGTCCGTTGCGGTCCAGCGCCGCCGCGGCCACGCGGCCATCCGAGAACGCGAGGGCCGCGGGCCCGTCCCACGGCTCCGAGAGACCAGCGTGAAACTCATAGAACGCGCGGAGCTCGGGCGCCATCTCCGTCGCCCCCTCCGAGGCCTCGGGGACGAGCGTCATCATCGCATGCAGGGGGTCGCGGCCGGACTGCACGAGGAGTTCCAGTACGTTGTCCAGCATCGCGCTGTCGCTGCCGTCCGCCTGGATCACCGGGGTCAGGTCTCGCATGCGCTCCCGCCAGAACGGGGAGCGCAGGTGGGCCTCGCGGGCGCGCGTCCAGTTGACGTTGCCCCACAACGTGTTGATCTCTCCGTTGTGGGCCAGCAACCGGAACGGCTGGGCGAGCGGCCAACTCGGGAATGTGTTCGTACTGTACCGTTGATGGAACAGTGCGAGCGCCGTCTCAAACGCCGGGTCGCGCAGGTCCGCGTAGAAGCGCGGGAGTTGCGGGGCGACGCAGAGGCCTTTGTACACGACGGTCCGGTGCGAGCACGACGGCACCGAACACTCCGCGATGCGCTCCTCGAGGAGCCGCCGCTCGATGACTTTCCGCGCCAGGTACAGCGTCCGCTCGAACTCGTCCGCGCCGAGCGGATCGGGCCGGCCGACCAGCGCCTGCTCGATCTCGGGCCGGGTGAGGAGCGCATCTCGGCCGAGCGCCGCCGAGGCGACCGGCACCTGCCGCCACCCGAAGAACACCAGCCCCTCGCGGGTGATCGCGTCCTCAACGATTGCGCGGGCGCGCCCGCGCGTCCGGTTGTCGCGGGGGAGGAACACCATCGCAAGCCCCAGGTCGCTGTGTCGGGGCACGCGCACCGAGAGTCGCTGCAGGTCGGGCGCGAGCAACCGATGGGGAATCTGGGTGAGCACCCCGGCGCCGTCCCCCGTCTTGCCGTCCGCAGAGACCGCGCCGCGGTGCGCCAGGTTCGCGAGCGCGTCCAATGCGTGCGCGAGGGGCGCGTGACTGCGGCCGCCCGTCGTCGCCACGAACCCGACGCCGCATGCATCGTGTTCAAACCTCCGGTCATAGAGGCCGGACATCGTGGTCCCCCTCGCGCGAGATACCCGTCCCGCCGGACCGTCGCTCCGCCGCGCCAAAAGCAAAAGCCCGAGGGAGCGATCCTGTGTGAGAGGAACCTCTCCCTCGGGCTTTTGTCCCGATGGTGTAGCGCCCTTTAGGCCGCCTGTGCCGCTCGGTCCGGTCCGACCCCTCCTGGGGGCCGCGGATCCCTAGGCACACTCCCTCCCCGTCGCCGAGCACGAAACAACGGGTCCGCCGTGCCGATGATGCTGATCGGTTATTTAACTGTGTGTACCAGAATTGGCGTAGGTTGTCAAGGGAAACGGGCAGATTGTTCGGATCTTCGCACGGCGCTGCGTGCGAGAACTGTTGCCGCCGCCCCGTGCCCGGGCTATGCGCCGTGGCGGAGATAGGCGACTTGCCCCGCGACGAGCGTCAGCGCCACGCCGCCTTCGCGATCGAACACGACCAGATCGGCGTCGTGCCCGTCGACGATCTGGCCCTTGCGCGCGAGACCGAGGAGCCGCGCTGGCACGAGCGTCGCCGACTGCACGGCTTCTCGCAGACCCACCTCGGCGGCAGCCGCGAAGTTGCGAACGGCCCGGCTCATTCTGAGCACACTCCCCGCAAGCGTGCCGTCGGGCAAGCGCGGCACGCCGTCCCGCACTTCGATCGCCTGCGCGCCCAGCGTGAAATTGCCCCGTTCCATCCCGGCCCCGGAGACGGCGTCCGACACGAGCGCCACCCGGTTGGTGCCCGCCGTGCGCGCGATCAGGTTGAGCACCGCAGGATGGACATGGATGCCGTCGGCGATCACGCTCACCACAAGCCCGCGTGTGAGCAGCGCGCCGCCTGCGGCGCCGGGCTCCCGGTGGTGCAGGCCGCGCATCGCGTTGAACACGTGGGTGACGAGCCGGGCGCCCCACTGCGCCGCGGCTCGGATCTCGTCGTAGGCCGCGTCGGTATGCCCCAGCGCGACGACGATCCCCTGTGCGGCCAGCGCGCGCACCACGGGTTCGGCGCCTTCGAGCTCCGGCGCAAGCGTCATCACGCGCACGGCGCCGCGGACGCGGCGCACCGTCTCGGTGACCTCCGGGACCGTCGGGTGCCTGAGGTCCTGGGCGCGATGGGCCCCGCGGCGCAGCGGATTGAGATACGGCCCCTCGAGGTGCACCCCGAGGATCTGCGGCAGCTGGCTGCGCCGGGCTCCCGCGCTGGCCGCAACCTCGGCCGCCCGGCGCATATCCTCAAGCGGGGCGCTGACGATCGTCGGGAGGTAGGCCGTGACGCCGGTCCCGGCAAGGTACCGCCCGAGCACGTCATAGTCTTCGAGGACGCAGTGCGAACAATCCACGCCGGCGCCGCCGTTGACTTGAAGATCGATGAGCCCGGGGATCAGGGTGCCGTCCGGAAACCTGAGCACGCCCGCCGCGTCGCGGCCCGGCGGCTCGCCGGCACCGACGCGCGTGATGCGGCCGTCCTCGATCGCGACGAAGCCGGGGCTGAGGTTCCGATCGGGCGCCATGACTGTGCCTGCGGAAATGATCATGGTCCCACTGGTTCAGGCCCGCCGCGCCGCCCTCCTGCGGCGCCGACGGTCTGTGGGGCGCCGCGCGGCGGCAGGCGCACGGGATCGCGGCGGAGAACTGTGCCGCGTGACGATCCGGCCGCTCCGGGAGACGGACGTGGAGCTCTGCGCCGCGATCATGCTAGGGCTTCCGCTCTGGCAACGCTACGGGACGACTCCGGACGACGCGCGTGCACTATTCACCGGCGCGCTGACCGGATCCGCCCGGGCGCGGGTCGCGGAGGACCGCGGCCGTGTCATCGGGTTCGTCGTGTACAGCCTGCGCGGTACGTTCGATCGCAGCGGGTATGTGCGCGCCGTCGGGGTCGCGGAGGGAGCCCAGGGGCGCGGGGCGGGCGACCGACTGATGCACGCCGCGGAGGAAGACATCCTGTCACACGGTCCCAACGTCTTTCTGCTCGTGTCGGCGGGCAACGCGGACGCGCGCCGCTTCTACGAACGGCGGGGCTACCGGTGGATCGGGGAAATCCCCGACTACGTGAGGGCGGGCATTACGGAAGCCCTGTATCGGAAGACGCTCGGTCCGATCCGGCCGGAGTGACCGCGGGCGCCATAAGGGCTATCATAGAGGCGGTGACGCGGTCACGGAGCCTGCGCCGGTGCCGACGTAACCCCGGGGCTCCGGGAACCGTACACAGGGGGTGAGAGATGCACGCGAAGCGGATTCTGGTCGTGCTCGTGGCGTTGCTGCTCGCGCTGCCGCTCGCCGGGCAGACGTACGCGGCGCCGGCAAAGGTCACGCTGACGATGGGCGTGGACCAGGAGATCGTCGGGCTGGATCCCAACAAGGTGACGGCGTTCTCCTCGTTCCGCCGGATCGATCTTCTATACAACAAGCTCGTGACGTACGACGCGGGCCTGCACGTCGTCGGCGACCTCGCGACGTCGTGGGATACGCCCGACAACCGGACCTACGTCTTCCACCTGCATCCGGGCGTCCGGTTTCACGACGGCACGCCGCTGACGGCCGACGATGTCGCCTTCACGATCGAACGAGTCCTCGATCCGAAGACGGCGTCCCCGGCGCGGTCCTACCTGGACGCGGTGGACACCGTCACCGCAACGGACCCGCTGACGGTGCGGTTGCACCTGAAGTACCCGCTGGCGTCCACGCTCGCGGCGCTGACCTCGGCCAACCTGGCGATCGTGGAGAAGGCGGCCGTGCTCAAGAACGGCGACCTCCAGAAGACCGAGGCCGGCACCGGCCCGTTCGTGCTCGCGGAATGGGTGCCGGACAACTACATGCGACTTGAGAAGAATCCGAACTACTTCAAGCGCGGGCTGCCGAAAGTCGATGAGATCGTGATCCGCGTGGTCCCGGAGGAAGCGTCGCTGCTCGCCGGCGTGCGCAGCCGGAGCCTGGACATGGCGACGATCTCGGACGGGAGCCTGGTCAAGCAGGCGCAGGGAGACAAGACGCTGCAGGTCGCGCAGGCGGCGAGCCTGAACCTGCGCATCTTCTCGTTCAACACGACGCACGCACCGTTCACGAATCCGAAGGTGCGCGACGCGATCGCGTACGCAATCGACCGTCAGGCGATCGTCGCCGCGGCGGAGTTCGGACTCGGCGATGTGAGCGGGCCGATCCCGGCGCCGGACCGAGTGTATGCGCTGCCGGTCGCGTCGTTCCCCGAGTACCACACGAACCCGGCCAAGGCCAAGCAGATGCTGCAGGAAGCCGGCGTCGCGGGGGCGTCGTTCAACATCGTGGCGTCGCCGACGTACGAGGGCGGGTTGGCGGTCGCGCAGATCATCCAGGCCCAGCTGCGCGCGGTGGGGCTGAATCCGACGATCGACAACGTCGAGTGGGGCACGTACATCAACCGCTGGGTCAAGCGCGACTTCGACACGATGGTCGAGCTCCGGGGTGGGGACCCCGATCCGGACCGATTCCTGTACCGCACGTTCTACAGCACCGGCGCCGTGAACAACTTCCTGTTCAAGGACGCCGCGGTCGACAAGCTCCTGGACCGGGGCCGGGTGCACCTGACCGTGGCCGAGCGCAAGCCGATCTACGACGACGCGCAGCGCGCGCTCGTCACGGACGCACCGGCGGTGTTCCTGTACACGCCGTATACGAGCCAGGTGCTGCAGGGCTACGTGAAGGGGTTCCGGGTCATCCCCACAGGCTCGCTGGAGTACTTGCAGGAAACCTCGATCCAACGGTAACCGATGGGACACCTGGGGGGTGGCGACCGCGATGGCGCCGCCCCCCGGCCGTCCGATCCATCCCTGCGTCGATGACGCCGCCTGACCCTCGCGCCCGCTGCGTGGGGCGACGCGGGCGCGGCACGGGGCTTCGATGACCGCGTTCCTCGCGGGCCGGCTGCTCACGCTCGTGCCGGTGCTGTGGGGGGTGTCGATCGTGGTGTTTCTGCTGGTCCACCTGCTCCCGGGCGACGCGGTGCAGATGTTTCTCGGCACCCAGGTCGCGATGACGCCGCAACAGATGGCCGAACTCCGGCGGCTGTTCGGCATCGATCAGCCGCTACCGCTGCAGTACGTGGACTGGATCGGCCGTGTGCTCCAAGGAGACTTCGGTGTCTCGCTCCGGACGAGCCGCCCCGTGCTCCCCGACATCCTGGCGCGGCTTCCGATCAGCGGCGAGATCACGCTGTTCGCCCTGGTGATCGCGCTTGTGATCGGCATCCCGATCGGCGTCACCGCGGCGCTCCGGCGGGGCACCGCGATCGACGCGCTGGTCAGCGTCGTGGGGCTCATCGGGTTGAGCGTTCCCAACTTCTGGCTCGCCGCGATGCTCCTCCTGGTCCTGGCCAACTTCCCGATCGCCTCGATCGGCACGTACGTCGGCTTTGCGACGAACCCCATCGCCAACCTCACGGTCATGGCACTGCCGGCGATCTCGCTCGGGGTGTCCCTCGCCGCGGTGTTCATGCGGTTCGTCCGCTCCTCGCTGCTGGAGGTCTTGGGCGAGGACTACGTGCGGACCGCGCGCGCGAAGGGCCTCCTGGAGCGCGTCGTCGTGGACCGGCACGCCCTGCGGAACGCGCTGATCCCGGTCATCACCGTGATCGGCTTCCAGGCCGGGTATCTGCTGGGCGGCACCGTGGTGATCGAGGAGGTGTTCGCCCTGCCGGGGATGGGACGCCTCGCGCTCAACGCGATCGGGCAGCGGGATTACCCCGTGGTCCAAGGCGTCGTCCTCCTGATCGCAGGCCTGTTCGTCCTCACCAATCTCGCCGTCGACGTGTTGTACGCGCTCGTCGACCCGCGGGTGCGATACGAATGAGCCCCGCGCCCGCGCCGAAATCCGCCCTGGCCGCGGCCCGGCACGGCCGCGCGCCGGCCGGTACCACGCGACGCCCCCCGTCGCAGGTGCGGGCGTTCGTGCACACGCCCACGGCCCTCGTCGGTGCGGTGATCGTGTGTGCGTATCTGCTCGCCGCCGTGGGCGCCCGATTCCTGGCCCCGGTGGACCCGATCGCGATGGCCCCCGGCGCGCTGCTCGCTCCGCCTGGGGGGGGCCACCCGTTCGGCACGGACCAGTTCGGACGCGACGTGCTGAGCCGGCTGCTGTTCGGCTCGCGCGTCTCACTCGGGGTCTCGTTCGTGTCCGTGGCGATCGCGCTCGCGGGCGGCGGGACGATCGGCGTCCTCAGCGGCTACTACGGCGGCGCCCTCGACAACGTCCTGATGCGAATCATGGACGTGATCTTCGCTTTTCCGGCGGTGCTGCTCGCGATCGCGATCATGGCGGTGGCGGGAACAAGACCGCCGGTGTTGGTCGCCGCGATCGGGCTCGTCTACATCCCGCAGTTCGCCCGGGTCACGCGGGGCAGCACGCTCCAAGCGCGCGGTGTCGAGTACGTCGAGGCGGCGCGCGCGCAGGGTGCGAGCGTGACGCGCATCCTGGTGCACCACATCGTGCCGAACATCCTGGCGCCGATTATCGTGCAGACGTCGCTCAGCCTGTCGTTCGCGATCCTCACGGAGTCCGCGCTGAGCTTCCTCGGACTCGGCACTCAGCCGCCGACGCCGTCGTGGGGCAATATGCTCGCCGAGGCACGGCGGTTCATGACGACGGCCCCGTGGACGGCGGTGTTTCCGGGGATCGCGATCTCACTGATCGTCCTCGGGTTCAACCTGTTGGGCGACGGTCTGCGCGACCTGCTGGATCCCCGTCTCAGGCTATGATGCGCGCCGCCTCCGGGGCCGAGGAACTGGGGTCGCCGGTCGACCGCGGTCACACACGCATCCACGTCGGACACAACGGTGGAGGATTCCGGTGACGTCCCCGGCACGCGAACCGCTGACCGAGATGATCAACGAACGCACGCGCTCGCTCGACCTGCTGCCCGTGATCGAGCAGGCGCGATTGATGAACGAGGAGGATCGGCGGGTCCCGGACGCCGTCGCGGCGACCCTTCCGCAGATCGCCGCCGCAGTCGAACGGATCGCGAACGCGCTCCGGCGCGGCGGGCGCCTGGTCTATGCGGGCGCCGGCACGAGCGGCCGGCTCGCGGTGCTCGACGCGGCGGAGTGCCCGCCCACGTTCGGCACGCCGCCTGACCTGGTGCAGGCGGTGATCGCAGGCGGGCCCGACGCGCTGCTGCGGGCGGCCGAAGGGGCGGAGGACGACGCACCCGCTGGCGCGCGGGAGATGGACGCGCGGCGCATCGGTCCCGCGGACGCCGTCGTCGGCGTGGCCGCAAGCGGCGAGACGCCGTTTGTGCTGGGCGCGGTCCGTCGTGCGCGGGAACTGGGGGCGACGACGATCGCGGTGGCGTGTTCGCCGGGATCGTCGCTCGAAGCAGCCTGCGAGTTGGCGATCGTCCTCCTGCCCGGCCCCGAAGCGATCGCCGGCAGCACACGGCTCAAGGCGGGCACAGCACAGAAACTCGTGCTCAACATGTTGAGCACGCTGACGATGGTCCAGCTCGGCAAGGTCTACGGCAACCTCATGGTGGACCTCCAGGCCACCAACGAGAAGCTGCGGCGTCGCGCGGTCAGGATCGTCACGACCGCAACGGGGGCCCCAGAGTCGGCCGCGGTCGACGCCCTCGCACACGCTGGTGGGCGCGTGCCGGTCGCGATCATCATGCTCGTGCGCGGCCTCGGCCCCGAAGCCGCCGCGGACGCGCTGCGCGACGCCGGCAGCGTCCGTCGTGCACTCGGAGCGGCGGGGCGATGAGCGGCCGACGTCGGCGCACCGGCCGCACCCCGACCCGCAGGGTGGCCGCGCGGCCGACCCGCGCCGCGACACGCCCGCACGGGGTCCGGCTCCCGTCCCGCGCCCCGTCCGCGCGAACGGGGACCGCCGCGGCGGATCTGGCGGCGGCCATCCGGGCGAAGACGACGAAACGCATCATCGGCCTCATCTCGGGAACGTCGGCGGACGGCATCACCGCCGCGCTTGTGGAGATCACGGACCGCCTCCCCGCCGGGCGTGGCCGCGCCACGGGACGCCGTGCTCCCACCGAGGGTGCGGGGCACGACCATCCGAAGGTGCGACTCGTCGCCCACACGACCGTGCCCTACCCGCCCGAGGTGCGCCGCCGCGTCATCGACGTCTTCACGCAGCCGGCGACGACGCAGGAGATCGCGTCGCTGCACTACCTGCTCGGCGAGTCCTTCGCCGACGCCGCGCTCGCGGCCGCGAAACGCGCCGGGTGCCCGATGACCCGCGTCGACCTGATCGCTTCCCACGGTCAGACGGTGGCCCACGTGGGTGTGCCGGACCCGTCGGACCCGTGGAGCCGCGCGGCGACGATGCAGCTCGGGGAATCCGCGGTGATCGCCGAGCGCACCCGCCGGCCGGTCCTCGCCGACTTCCGGGCGGCCGACATCGCGGCGGGCGGACAGGCCGCCCCGTTTGTCCCGTACGCCGACATCGTGCTGCTCTCAGCGCCGCACGGCCGGATCGCGCTCAACCTCGGCGGCATCTCGAACATCACAGTCCTGCCCGCCAGCGGGCGGCGCGACGATGTGTACGCGTTCGACTGCGGCCCCGCCAACATGCTGATCGACGGCCTCGTCCGGCACTTCTCCGGCGGCGCCGAGACGTTCGATCGCGACGGCGCGCGCGCGGCCCGCGGCACCGTGCGGGAAGACCTGCTCCGGGAGCTGCTCGCGCATCCCTTCGTGAACGCCCCGCCCCCAAAGACGGCCGGGCATGAGCAGTTCGGCCGCCCGTTCCTGGATGGGCTGCTCGCGACGTGGGGCCGCCTGCCGGCGGACGATCTGATCGCCACGGCCACCGCGTTCGCCGGGGACGCGGTGGGACGCAACGTCGCGCGATACGTCGTTCCCCGGCACGCGATCGCCGATCTGGTCGCCGCGGGCGGCGGCGTCCACAACCCCGCGCTGATGCACCGCCTCGCACGCGCGGTTGCGCCGATCCGGGTCCGGCGGATCGACGAGTTCGGCGTGCCTGCCGACGCGAAGGAGGCACTCGCGTTCGCGCTGCTGGGCCATGCGACCCTGATGGGCATCCCGGGCAACCTGCCGCGTGTCACCGGTGCGCGACACGCGGCGATCCTTGGCAAGTGGACGTGGCCGCCCCGCTAGTGCGCCGTCGCAGGTGTCGGACGAAGAGTCGGGCGCGACACGGGAGGGACGCGGCGTGAGCAAACCGGCGGCCGTGTTCGGCCCCGCGCTCGAACTGCTGGCGGACGGCATCGGCCACGCCTATCCTGGCGCCGTGCTGAGCGTCCTCTATCGCGGCGAGGTGATCCTGCGTCACGCGGAGGGCCTGGCGGCCCGCCGGCCGGTACCGAGGCCGGCGACACCGGCCACGATCTACGATCTCGCGTCGCTCACGAAGGTCGTCGCCACGACTCCCCTGATCCTGCAAGCCGCGTCGGAGCGCCGCCTTGGCCTCGACGATCCCGTGACGCGCCACGTCGCCGAGTTCCCCCACGCCGGCGTGACGCTCCGCCAGTTGCTGTCGCACTCCTCGGGCCTCCCGGCGTGGATCCCATTCTACCTCGAGACCTCCGGGTGGGGGGCGATCGTCGGGCGTGCCGCTGCGGCGCCGCTCGTGACGCCGCCGGGCACGCAGGTCGTGTACAGTGACCTCGGGTTCATCCTCCTGGGGGAGGTCGCGCGGAGAACCCTCGGCGCGCCACTCGACGAGTCGGCGTGCGCGCGCCTGTTCGCCCCACTCCGCATGTCGGACACCGGATACCTCCCGATGCCGGCGCTGCGAGAGCGGATCGCGCCGACCGAGGACGGCACCGCGATCGAGCAGGAGATGACCGGCGGCGCGGGCCGCCGGCACACGTGGCGGAAGACGCTGATCTGGGGCGAGGTCCACGACAGCAACGCCCACGCCATGGGCGGGATCTCCGGGCACGCCGGTTTGTTCGGCACCGCCGACGATCTCGTCGCGTACGCTCGCATGTGGCTCGCGAAGGGCCGCGGCCCCGGGGGCCCGGTGCTGATCCCGACCATGGTGCAGGAGGCCACCACGCCCCAGACGTCCGGTGAGCCGGCGCGTGGGCTCGGATGGGCACTGACCGGCACCCAGGGGTGGTGGGGGGACTGCCTGTCGCCGCGCGCCTACGGCCACACGGGCTTCACCGGAACCGCGCTGGTCATCGATCCCGAGCACGACCTTGCGATCGTGCTCCTCACGAACGCGATCCACCTCGGCCGGGACCGGACCGGCATTCTCGCGCTGCGACCCCGCATCGCCGAGGCGATCGCACGGGGGCTCCTCTCGGCTCAGGCCTGACCTCCGTCGCCATCACGCGACGCGGGCGACCGCCGCGAGCGGCCCGCGCGGCGGCTGACCGGTCGACGCGAGAGGACCTGTCTCCCACCGTCCCGAACATCGGGTCGAGCATGGACTACTTCCTCGGGGTTGACGGCGGCGCGTCGAGCACGCTCTGCGCCGTCTGCGCAGACGACGGCGCAGTCCTCGGTATCGGCCGCGGCGGTCCCAGCAACCACATCCTCGCCCCAGGCGGGCGCGAGCGTGCCCGCCGCGCGGTCGGGGCCGCGCTCGAGGCCGCGCTGCGCGTGGCGAACCTCGGGTCCATCGAGTTTCGCGCGGCGCAGTTTGGCATGACCGGCATCACGGCCGGCACCGACCGCGCGCGCGTGTTCGCGGAGGTCGTAGGCGAGGTGCTCCGCGCGCAGACCGCGCGGGTCGACAACGACTCCGCTATCGCGCTCGCCGGGGCGCTCGCGTGCGGACCGGGAGTGATGGTGATCGCGGGAACCGGATCGGTGGCGCTCGGCCTGGATCCCGCGGGCCGGGAGGCGCGCGTCGGCGGCTGGGGCTACATCTTCGGCGATGACGGAAGCGCCTTTGCCCTCGGCCGCGCGGGCGTCCACGCCGCCTTGCACGCTCTGGACGGGACCGGGCCAGAAACGGTCCTCGTCGACCGAATCCCGCCCGCGATCGGGATGGCCGTCGAGGCGATCCCGATGGCGTTCTACGAAGGCCGGATGGATCGGGCTCAGGTCGCGAGCCTGTCGCGCGTCGTCACCGCCGCCGCGACCGCCGGCGACGTGGTCGCCCGCCGACTCGTCGAGCGCGCGGCCGCCTCACTCGCCGATCTCGTCGCGGCAGTCATCCGCCGGTTGACATGGCCCGAGGGAGCCACGCCGGTCGCGCCGGTCGGGGGGGTGTTCGACGCCGGCCCCATCGTGTTCAAGCCGCTGCGCCTGGCGCTCGCCCCCGCAGCCCCGGGCGCAGTGCTCGTGCCGCCGAGGTACGAACCCGCGGCGGGCGCGCTGCTGCTGGCCCTGCGTTCAGCGGGGGTGACGCACACCCCAGAGCGCTTGGCGCTCCTCGCGGCGACGTGGCAGATGCGCACCGCCGAGCGCACGCCATGAGCGCCGAGTGTCTCGATCGGCTCCGCGGACGGCTGATCGTCTCCTGCCAGGCGCTTCCGGACAGCCCGCTTCGTGATCCGGCGATCATCGCCGCGCTTGCCCGGTGCGCCGTGCGCGGCGGGGCAGCGGGTGTCCGGATCGACGGCCCGGACGACGTCGCCGCGGTTCGCGCGGCCGTCGACGTGCCGATCATCGGCCTGTACAAGATCCGAGACCGCGCGCCGGTGTACATCACGCCGACACTCGAAGAAGCCCGTGCCGTCGCCGGCGCCGGCGCCGACATCGTGGCCGTGCAGGCCACCACGGAGCGCGAGGGCGACGCCGGCGCGGACCCGCTCGCTGCCCTCATCGATCGGATCCACGCCGAGTGCCGGGTACCGGTGCTGGCCGACGTCTCCACGCTCGAGGAGGGACTCGCGGCCGCGTCGCGCGGCGCCGATGCCGTCGCGACGACCATGGCCGGCTACACGCCACATAGCCGCCACGCGGCTGGCCCCGACCTCGACCTGGTACGGGCGCTCGCCGCGGCGGTCGCGGTGCCCGTCGTCGCGGAGGGACGCATCACGACACCCGAAGACGCCGCCGCGGCGCTGAACGCAGGCGCGTGGGCGGTCGTGGTGGGCCGCGCGATCACGATGCCCGAAACGATCACCGAACGGTTCGTGCGCGCGCTCGACGCCGCCCAGCGGTGCGCGCGCTAGCGTGCCGACGCCGGGGCGTCGCCTCATCACCGTAACGCGCGGCGCGTGAAGTAGTGTCGGGGAGCCTGTTCGACGAGGGGCGGTCACCGCTCGTCGAGTGAGAGATCCTACCGTCCCACAAACAACGGGTTCGTCCAGGCCCGCTCGCCCGCGGGACCGATGACCTCCACGCGCAGGTACCGCTCCCGCCCGCGAAGCGTGAACGTCGCCTCCCGCAGCGGCATCCCGACCGCCGCCTCGCGGTGTCCCCAGCGGAGGTCGCAGATGAACCGGATCTCCCGCGCGCCCGGCGCCCCGACTCGGACCGTCACGGCTTCGCCGTCGAACACGACGTTCTCCAGCACGGCACCGGTGGACGCGTAGAACGCGCCCTCGGCGAGCGCGCGGACGACCGCGGCCTGTGAGAGGCTCTCCGCCCGCAGCATCGTCCACGCGCGGCCGGCGTCACCCATCCGCCAGTGCGTGTCGTCGTTCGCGATGCCCACGAGCGGCTTCTGTGCGCACAGACAGTCGTCCCAGTGCACGCCGCTAACGCCCTTCGCGACGTCCACCTCCGTGTTCGTATTGTAGACCTCGAGCCCGGCGACGCCCTGGAGCGGGAGCAGATCGTCGACGACGAGACCGCTCCAGTACGGGTGCGCCACGAAGACAACGGCGCCCGCGCGGCGGAGCCGGTCGATAACCTCCTGCACCGGCAGACCGTGGCGCGACGCCGCGTCGTGCGGCAGGTCGATCATCGCGTCCACCCCGATTCCGACGAGGTGATAGGGCTCGCCGAGCCGGGACCGCCCGGCGTCCACCTCGGTGCCTGGCACGAGCAGGAGCCGGCCGCCGGCCGGGGGATGCGCGCATGTCAACTGATTGTGATCGGTGATCGCCAACACATCGTACTCGCGGTCTGCGAACCAACTGACCGTGTCCTCGACCGACCGCGCGCCGTCCGAGTTCGTCGTGTGACAGTGGAACATCCCGCGATACCATCGTCCCGGCAGCGCAAACGGGTTTGGGCGACGAGTCACCGATCGACCTCCGACGTTCCGGGATGCCCCGGGAGTAGTGCGGGGCGCCGCTCATTCACGGAACGACCCGCCCGCGCGTTGGTTCGCCGACGCGCTTCCCGACCGCGTCATCATGGTGCTGCGGGCGGGCGGTCCGGCGCGGCTCGAACACGATCCCACGGGCCGGCCGGTCCGCCGGTTCCACGACCCGAGCGTTTCTGACTGTCTGATCGCCGCGACGCACGCGCCGCGCGCTAACTCACCCCCATCGTGCGGTTGTACACGGCGATCGCCTGGTTCACGTCGCGCGCGGCATCCGCCAGCGCCTGCTGCGGCGACTTGCGGCCGAGCACGGTCGCCTCGATGGCGTCCTCGGACTTCTGGCGCGCCTCGGGGAACACGCCGAGCAACGCGCCTTGGGTCGCCGGGTTGATCGGGCTGCTCCGCAACTCGCTGATCGCGGTGAGGAACTGCGGGTACTGGGCGAGCGTCTGCCGGGCAATCGGCTCGCGATACGCGTCCCGCCGAATCGGGAAGTAGCCGGTCCCGACGTACCACGCCGCCTGCTGCGGGGGCGCCGAGATGAACTTCACGAACTCCCACGCCGCCTGCTGCTCCGCCGGTGGACGCCCGTTGAGAATCCAGGCGGATGCCCCGCCGACGATGCTGCCGCCGTTCGTGGCGGCGGGGGGCTTGGGGAAGTAGCCGGTCCCGAGTTGGAACCGTCCGCCGGACTGCGTGAGGAGGCTCTTGAGGGTGGCGGTCGAGTCCACGGTCATCGCCGTCTGGCCAGCCGCGAACGCGCGTTGGCTTGCTGCCGTCGGGCGCCCGGGGTTCGTCGCGACCCCGTTCTTGACCATTCGAGCCCACCACTCCAGGATGCGGGTCCCCTGCTCCTCGTGATCGTAGACGACCGCGGTCGCGGCGGCGGTCCGCCCGTTGTTGTTGTTCACGTACAGCGCGCCCTGGCGGGCAAGGAGTTGTTCGAAGAACCATCCATAGATCGCGATCGTGATGCCCGAGCGTGTGGCGTTGCTTTGCACCAGTTTCGTGGCGTACGCTTCGATCTCCTCAAACGTGCGCGGCGGCTGGTTGGGATCGAGGCCCGCCTGCTTGAACAGGTCCTTGTTATAGTAGAGGATCGCGGACGAGGTGTTGAACGGCATCGAGTAGAGCCGCGTGCCGACCCGATAGTACGAGAGGATGTTGGGTTCGTACTGGCTGATGTCGAACTTCTCACGGTCGATGAACGTCTGCATCGGCACGATCGCCTTGCTGTCGATCATGAACCGCGTCCCGATGTCGTAGACCTGGCTCACCGCCGGCACCGAGGACGACCCGAGCGACGCGCGCAGCTTGTTGATCAGGTCATCGTAGCTGCCCTGGAACTGCGCTTCGACCTGGATGTCTTTGCGCGCGGCGTTGAACTTGTTCACGAACGCGTTCACCACGGTCTCGCCCAGGTTGCCGCCCATCGCGTGCCAGAACACGATGCGCGTCGGGGTCTGACCCCACGCCCGCCGCACGGGCGTGCCGGCCGCCGCCGCGCCGAGCGCCACCGTGCCTGCAGCCTTCAAGAACGTCCGCCGTGTGACCCGTCTCCCCATGATGCCACCTCCCGGTATTGAGTACGCGCATGCCTGGTCTGTCGTTCGCCTCCGGCCTGCCGAGGCGCGGGGGCGCGCTATCCTTTCACCGCCCCGGCGGTCAGCCCGCGGACCACGTGGCGGTATCCCAGGATGAACAGGAACACCGTCGGCACGAGAATCAGCACCACCCCGGCCATGACCAGGCTCCACGCCACCACCTCCTGGGACTGCAGCAGCGCGAGGCCGATCTGGGCGGTCCGCATATCCGTGGAGTTGATCACGAGGAGCGGCCACAGGTACTGGTTCCACGCCGACAAGAACGCGTAGATCGAGAGCGTCGCGAGCGCCGGGCGCGCCAGCGGGAGTACGATCGTCCACAGGAACCGGCGCCGCGACGCGCCGTCGATGCGCGCGGCGTCCTGCAGCTCGCGCGGGATCGTCATGAAGAACTGGCGCAACAGGAACGTGCCGAACGCGGTCGCCAGGTACGGCGTGACCAACCCCGCGTAGGTGTTGATCCACCCGAATGTCCGCACCGTGAGGTAGTTCGGGATCAGCGTGACCTCGCCGGGGATCATCAGGGTGGCGAGAAACAGAAAGAACAGGACCTGGCGTCCCGGGAACTGCATGAAGCTGAACGCAAACGCCGCAAGCGACGCGGTCGCCAGTTGCCCGAGCGTGATCACGCCGGACTGGATCAACGAGTTCAATAGGAACCGCGGCAACGGGGCCTGCTGGAGTGCCTCCGCGTAGTTGCCCGGGCTCAGCACGTGCGGCCACAGCGTCGGCGGATACCGATCGACCTCCGCGGCGGTCTTCAAGCTGGTCGAGAGCGCGAACAGCACCGGAAACAACACGACGAGCGCGACGGCGACCATCAACACGTCCAGGCCGATGCGCGACGCCGCGCGCCTCAGGGTCCGGGCGGCCGCGCGCCGCGGGAGCACCCGGTCCGCGCGGGCCGCCGCCGACGCGGCAGACGCAGGTGTCACTGGTACGTCACCCACCGTTCGAACACCGTAAACTGCAGGCCCGTCAGGATGAGCACGAGCGCGAACAGCACCATCGCTTGCGCGGCCGCGAGCCCGAACCGGAAGTTGAAGAAGGCGTTGCGGTAGATCGAGTAGACGATGACGTTGGTGGAGCCGACCGGCCCACCCTGCGTCAGGATGTGGATCTGCCCGAACGACTGCAGCACACCGAGCGTGGCGACGACGCCGATGAAGAACAACGCCGGCGAGATCGCCGGGATGACTACGTTGCGGAAGGCCGCCCACTGCCCCGCGCCGTCGATGCGCGCGGCTTCGATCAGCTCGTCGGGGACACCCTGCAGCGCGGCGAGCAACACAACGACGTTGAACCCCAGGTCCTTCCAGACGGTGGTCGCGGCAATGGCGAGCAGCGCCCAGTGGGGGTCGGTCAACCACCCGATGCGGGGCCCGTGCACGACCGACAGCAGATAGTTCAAGATGCCGACGTTCGGGTCCAGCATCCACTCCCAGATCAGCGCCGCGGCCGCGATGCTCACCGCGATCGTGAACGAGTAGGCAGTCCGGTATACGCCGATCGCTCGAATCCGCCGGTTGGCCAGCAACGCCAGCGGCAGGCCGATCGCGATCCCTGCGGGGACGGTGTACAGCGCAAACAAAAACGTCACGCGGAGGCTGTTGAGGAACTCGGGCGAAGCGAGCAGTTGCGCGTAGTTGCCGGTGCCGACGAACAGGGTCAGCCCGCCGAACGGGTTCGTCTCGTAGAGGCTCATCTGGGCGTTGCGGACCAGCGGGTAGAAGACGAACAGCGTGAACACGGCAAACGACGGCACGAGGTACACGAGCGCCTGGACCAACGCGCGCGCGGATCTCATGCGGCGCCGATCCGCGCCGTCGTCACGCCGGCAGCACCCGCCGAAGCAACCGGGGGTCGTTCGAGGTGATGCCGTCCACGCCGAGCGCCAGGCAGCGGCGCGCCGCGGGCTCGTCATCGACCGTCCAGACGAACACTCGCAGCCCCGCCCGATGCGCCCCGGCCACGACGTCCTCGGTCGCAAACGTCCAGTGGAGGCACAGCGCGTCCGCCCCTGCGGCGTGTGCGGCCGCCGGAGCGTCCACCAGCCGCGCCGCATAGATGATCCCGCAAGGGCTGCGGGGGGAGAGGTCCCGCGCGATCCGCACGCTCTGGTGGTCGAAGGACATCAGCAGCACGTCCTCCTCCATCCCCCTCCGCCGGATCCCGTCGAGCACTCGACGCTCGATCCCATCGTAAAATACGGGCGCATTCTTGATCTCGATCTGCAGCAGCGCGCGCCCGCGGACGAGGTCCAGCACCTCATCGAGTGTGGGAATCGTGGTCCCGGCGAACGCCGGGCCCAACCACCGTCCTGCGTCCAACCGCCGCAGCGCCTCGAGAGTCAACGAGGCGACCGCGCCGCTCCCGTCCGTCGTGCGATCGACGATCTGGTCGTGGATCACGACCACGTGTCCGTCCTGGGTCAGCTGAACGTCGCACTCCACTGCGGCCGCGCCTTCGTCGAGCGCCAGCCGGAACGCCGGGAGCGTGTTCTCGGGAGCGTACCGCGCCGCGCCCCGATGCGCCACGCCAACCACGGGCCCTCCCCGCCACCGCCGTCCGCGAATGCCCTCGCTCGCCACCGCTCCTCCTGCTGTGCGTCTCTGTTCGATGGGTCCGTTGCCGGATACCTGCGTTCGTCCGTTGTCGTTCGGTTAAGGAACGGCGAAGAGCGTGCGCCTCCCGTCAGCCGGGGAGGTTCTCGATCCGCACCGGGTCCACGGCGTCCGCGAGCGGGAATCCGAACACTCGGGCATGGAAGTACAATTCCGCCTCGAGGGTGCGTTTGATGTTTTCCGCCCGCCGGAATCCGTGCTGCTCCCCGGGATAGGCCAGGTAGGCGACGGGCAGTCCCTTCGCGCGCACCGCCTCGAACATCATCTCGGCCTGGTTCGGCGGAACGACCTTGTCCTCGAGCCCCTGGAACAGGATCAACGGCCGCGCGAGCCGGTCGAGGAAGTGGATCGGCGAGCGCGCGCGATACAGATCGCGGCGCTGCGGGTAGGGACCGATCAGGTGTTGGTCGTAGCGGGACTCGAACTTGTGCGTGTCCTGCCGGAAGACCTCGAGGTCGGCGATGCCAAAGTGGCTCGCGCCGGCCTGGAACGCGTCGCGAAACACGAGCGCGCACAACGTCGTATAGCCGCCGGCGCTGCCGCCGCGGATCACGAGGCGGCGGCCGTCCACGCGGTCTTGCTGGACGAGGTACCTGGCGCCGTTCGCGCAGTCGTCCACGTCCACAACGCCCCACTGCCCGTACAGCCGCTCGCGATACGCACGCCCGTACCCCGTGCTGCCGCCGTAGTTCACGTCGAGGTATCCGAACCCGCGGCTCGTCCAGTACTGGACCAACAGGTTCAGCGTCGGAGATGCGGCACCCGTCGGCCCTCCGTGGCTCGTGACCAGGAGCGGCGGACGTGCGTCCGCGGGGCCGGCGAAGTCGGGGTTGCGGGGGGCGTAGTAGTATCCGTACGCGGTATGGCCGCCCTCGGTCGGGAACTCGATGGCCTCCGGCTGGGACAGGTACGTCGGATCCGGCTCGCTCTCCGCGGAGCGGCGCAACACCTCCGTCCGGCCGGTGTCGAGGTCCAGGCGCACCACCGCGCGGAACGCGACGGGACTTCCCGCGATGAAGACCGCGTGACGTTTTCCGCACCGGACGTTCTCGGCGCCTCGGTACGGCATCTCGACCGGGGCCATCCGACCCGTGGCCGGATCGAGCACGCCGAGCCCGCCGCCCCCGGGCGCGCGGTACGCGCAGATCAGCCGGCCGTCCGGCCTGAGCGCGTACTGGGACATGCCGAAGACCCACTGCGGGACGCCGAATTCGGCCGCCATCGGACACACGGGATCGTTCCGTCCGTCGCCCCCGCGGTAGAGGTTCCACCAACCGGTGCGGTCCGACACGAAGAACAGCGTGCCGTCCGGCGCCCATTCCGGTTGAAACACCGACTCCGCTGCGCCGCCCGCGACGCGCGTGCTCCGCGCGACCGCACCGTCGGCCGCGAGGTCCGCGACCCACAACTCGGTCCCGTCCCACGGCATGTTTGGATGGTTCCACGTCAGCCATGCCAGGCGCGAGCCGTCCGGGCTGAGGCGCGGCGACGAGTAGAAGTCGTTGCCTTCGACGAGGATCCGTCCGCCGGTGCGGTCGTCGCCGTTCCAGGGCAGACTGACGAGGGTGTTCACGGCCTCAGACGCCGTGGTCGTGTGGTCCTCGCGCACGCACACCAACCGTTCGCGACGAGCGTCAATCACCGCATCGGCGTACCGCATGTCCGCGGCGGGACTGAGCGGCCGGGGCGGTGCGCCCGGGTCCTGCCGGAAGAGGCGCTGGTCGACGAAGTTGGAGAAGTACACCACGCCACGGTGGACCGTGTACGCGCCGCCACCGTACTCGTGCACGCGCGTGCGCGCGTTCATGCCGGCCGGCGTGACGTCCACGACACGCCCGTCCGGCGTACGGTGCACCACGACATGCCGTCCGCCCTCCGAAGGGCGCGCCTCGATCCAGTACGCGTCGTCGCCGTCCAAGACGACCTGGTCCAGACCGATGGTACCGGAAACGATCAGATCGGCGGTGATCGGGGACGTCCAGGAGCCGTACGACTTGGTCTGTGGCGACAACGGCGGTCACCTCCCGAGGCTAGTTGCTTCGACGCGCCCGGGCGACACTCCCAGCGTCGCGGAATCGCCGAACCGGATCAGAACCGGTAATCCAGCTCCAGGCGGTACGAGTCGGCCTGCGACACGCCGTTGAACTGCCATGAGAAGTAGTACAGGCGAAGCGTGGCGTCCTGGCCGAGGACGTGCCCCGCCGACACGAGCCAGCCCGAGAACGACTGCCCCTTCGGGGCGCAACTTTCGCACACGGCGTTGGCGAACGCCGGCCCGCCGAACCCGGCCGCCCCCGGCTGCGGACCGGTGCCGAGCGATGTGCCGCTTTCGTATCCCGCGGCGAACGTCCAGCCGGCGACCGGGGGGAACTCCACGATGCCGAAGGCGTTCCGAAACCCGCCGGGCCAGATGAATCCGACGACGGCATCCTCTGCCGCCCCGTACGCTGGGTAGAACGCGGAGTCGAACGACTGATAGCCGAGGACCACTATCGGGGCGCGCCCGTCGGGATTCCCCACGACCGCCTGGGCTTGCCAGCCCATGCCCGTCGTCTGGGCGGTGGGATCGTACCACCATCCCAGCTCGGCCTGCAGGCGCACGTCCCGTCCGAGCGCCGCGTTCAGGTCGGCGCTGTAGCCGGTGCCGGGAATGTTCGTGATCGGACTCGTGGTCCCCGCGTTCGCGGCGTTGACCCAGCCGTTCTGCGCGCCCCACCAGACGAACGAACACTGGGCAACGCCCTTTCCCGCGCCCAGGAGTGTCAGGTCGGAGACGAGCTCGGCGTTGTTCACGCCCCCACCGGGGTCACACGTGTCCGTGAGCGTGTTCACGCCAACCGTCACGTCTGGCGTCAGCGCCGCCTGCGCGCGACCGCCGATGAACGTGACACCCCCGACCCCGCCGAGGAGCACCTGCGCCTGCATGCCCTCGGGGTGGTAGGTCGCCACGAGGGCATCGACCCCGTACGTCCCGAGACTCCGCTCGCCAACGACGTCTTTCGCCGTGTCGAGCAGCAGCCCGACCGGGCCGAGCTGCAACACCGTCGTCTGGCCTGGGGGCGGCGACATCGGGTACAACGGATCGCCGTTGCGCGGCAACCACGTGTCGCCGCCGAGATGACCAATCTGAATCTCAAGCGGCAGACCGAACGCGCCGCCCCAATCGAACTGAAACATGTTGATCTGGGCCATCGCGTCCGTCAGCCCGCTGTTGAACGGGATAAACATGGTGTTGAACTGCCCGGCCGGCGCCGCGTTCACGACGCTGAATGTTCCGTCCGTCGTCCCGACCTGATTGAACGTCGTCAGGCGCAGCCGGAATCGGGCATCGTCCGTCAGACCGCCGTCGAACTCCACCCGAGCGCGCATACTGGCGAAGTTCAGGAGGGGTTCCGCTGACGACGACGCGATCGGCCCCCGACCGGGGTTGTTGAGCGCAATGCGGCTGAGTTCGTAGCGGACGCGGGTGTCGCCGCTGACCTTGACCTGTCTCACCTCGGTCCCGAGTTGGGCGACCTGACGCTGCAACACCTCGCTCAGGACGTCGAGCGAGGCAAGCTCCGCCTCGAATTCGTGCACCAGCCGCTGCACCGCGGCAAGATCGCTTCGGCGGACCCCGGCCGACGGACTGGGGACCTGCAGCCGCGCCACGAGCTCGGGCAGCGCCCGGGCGAGCCAGGCGGCGACTTCCCCGCGAGTCACGTCCTTGCCGCCGTCTTGGACGAGCGGCGCGACCAGCGGATCGAGCGCCGGCCCAGCCACGACGCCGTGGTGGACCAAGCCGTCCACGACGCCGGAGACCCACGCCGGCGCGGCGCGGTCGGAGAACGCCTGGGCGCCGGCCGGACCGTCACCCCACACACACACGAGGCCCAGCGCGATTGCAAGCCACACGATCCGTGACGCACCTGTCTTCATCATGGACCCTGGGACGATACGACGTCTCCTACGGCGACCGGTTGACGCGCCACGCGTTGCCCGTTACGGCAGACAAGGATTCTGGCCCGCAGCCAGAATTCCTTGAACCGACAGCGAAATGGCGGTAAGGAGGCGCTCGGCATGACGATCGCAATCGCGATCTCGCTCTCCGAAGGGATCGTGCTGGCCGCGGACGGCCGGACGACGCGGTGGCGGCAGACGGGCGACCACCGCGCGATCGACGTTCTGACGGATTCCGCACGCAAGATCTTTCCGCTCGGCCCTCAGACGGCCGCGGTGACGCACGGCCGAAGTCATCTGCGCGGGGATACGATCGCCGCACTCGCAGCGCGATATGCCGCGCGCCTGGCCCCAGAAGCCTCGCGCGATGTCACGACGATCGTCGACGGGTTTCTCGCCTCGCTCGGGCGCGAAGACGGGGCGGCCGCCTCCGACCAGGCGCCGGACGCGGAGCCCGTGGGGTTTCTGATCGGCGGGTACGGCCCCGACGGTGTGGGGAGGATCTACGAAGCAGCGTGGCCGGCTGGCGAGCGGCGCCTACTCTCCACCACCGATGCGCCGAACTATCATTGGCGCGGTCAGGGCCACGCGATCACCCGGTTGTTCAAGGGGATCGATCCCGCGGTGGACCTCTCCCTGCTTGACGCGAAGACTGCGGAGATCGTCGCACGCCTCGAATATCTGGTTCCGCTCCGCCAGATGAGCCTCGTCGACGGCGTCGCCCTGGCGAAACTGCTGGGCTCGATCACGCTCGGCGTCGCCCGCTTCGCACGGGCGAGACAGGGCGAACCCGATCTTCACCAACTCGTTGGGGGACGTCTCACCGTCGCGACCGTTACGCTGGCGGGGTATCGACGCGTCCGTTTCACCACGACCACGAGCGACTTCTTCAGCCCCGCGTAGCGAGCGATCGGTCGTCCACACCAGAGATCAGTGACCGTTGCGTCCGGGCGAACACCCGTCTCCCGCGCACCCGCCGCCACGACCCCCCAGACCGTTCGGCCCCGACACGCCGCCTGAGGCGGCGGAAGCGCCCGGTGTGCTGCCGCCGTTCCCGCCCGCTCCACCTGCCCCGCCGTTTCCGCCGGACCCGAGGCTGCCGTTCTGGCCGTTCCGGCCATTCTGGCCGTTGGCGCCGATCGATCCGCCGGATGCCGTTCCCGCGCTGCCTCCGAGTCCACCGTTGCCACCGTCGCCGGCGCTGCACCCATCCCCGATGCAGCCGCCTCCGCTCCCACCATTCCCGCCGGCGCCGCCCGCGCCATTGCTTCCGCCGGATCCGCCCATCCCGCCGTTGCCGCCTCTGCCTCCGTTGCCGCCGTTGCCGGCCGTGCATCCACCACCGACGCACGAGCCGCCGTTGCCGCCCGCACCGCCCGCGCCGCCCGCACCGCCGTTGGGTCCGACCGCACCATCGCCACCGCTGCCACCGCTGCCGCCGTCGCCGCCGTTCCCCCCGCTCATCGAATTACCCGCATCACCGCCGTCGCCGCCGTTACCGCCTTTTCCGCCGTTGCCCCCGCTATCGTTCCCGCCGTTCCCCCCGTTACCCCCGGCCCCGCCGTTCCCCCCGCTGAACTGACCGAACGACGCTCCACCGTTCCCACCATTGCCCCCGTTACCGCCGTGCCCGTTGACCGCGTTGTGGTTGCCGCCGTCGCCGCCCGCGCCGCCCGGGCCGCCTGCACCGGTCGGAAGCGGAACGTCTCCGCTGCGGGTGCTGCTCGCGCCTTGCGGTGGCGATCCCGGATCCGAAGACGGCCTCCCGGTCGCCGCAGGATGCGTATCGCGAACCTGACTCAATTGCCCGAGCCACGCGCCCAGTCCGAGCGGCGACCCGCGACCCGCGCCCTCTCGCTCCGTCGCGGCACCACCGACGACCACGACACCTGCGATCATCGAACCGTCCGACAGTTGTATGCCTTCCACCACCGACCTCACGGGAAGTCGCGTCGGAGTATCATTGGCAGAGGCCAGTACGACCGTCGTAAACATCGTGGTCTGCACCCGCATCTCGCCCCGCGCCGTGGACAGCATCAGCACGCGCCGTGCGACATCAACGGACACCAGCATCCCCGCAATGCTCACACGGGTCCACGGGACGGCGCCTTGGGCCGCCGGGATCCCCTCAACGCCTGCGCCGCTTGCGATCGCCACGCCGAGTACCACGGCGACACAGACCCCTGCGACCCGCACCAACCACGCGCTTCTCACGTATCGTCCCCGCTCCTACTTCGCAATCCTTGGTCCCCGGCGGGGCCGCGTCCGCCGCATCGACGGAGGGTGTCTTGCGTCGATGTCGTAGGCTCGGACCCCGACCGGGTACCCAATCGATCAATAGCATGAGCCGAGAGACCGATGCAGATACCAATAGGAGGATTACCCGGTCTCGTACAATCGCACATCGTTCGATTGGTGTGCATCGGATCGAGTCGACATGCAGAAACTGGTGGCAATCGATCGGCCAATGGGCGTTTTACGAAGTTTTGGCGAGAAAATATTACTCAAACGAACTAATGGCACTCACCTCGAACGGTCATTCTTGACCCCACGGCATGGCGACCGCCTCGCGGCTTCTGCGGGATCGGCGTAGATACCCTTGCGGGTCAGGAGTTCCTGGACCGAGCGATGTGCGTGTCGCGCCCTTTATGGCGGGGCCGGATGCCCATCCCGGTAGAGCCAGCGATACATCGCCGCCGATTGCAGGACCACCTTGACGTACGCACGGGTCTCCGGGTACGGGATCGTCTCGTCGAAGGTTGCGGCATCCGCCGCGGCGCGTTGCCCCTGCCACCGTTTGACCGCCTCCGGCCCGGCGTTGTAGGCGGCCACGGCCAGATCCGCGCGTCCGAACTGCTTGAGCAGTTCCGCGAGCACGACGGCGCCCAACAGCACGTTGGTCTGCGCATCCGTCAACTTTCCAAGGTCGGGTGGGGCCACGCCGACGGTGCGCGCGGCGCTCTTGGCCGTCCCCGGCATGAGCTGCATCAGTCCATAGGCGCCCGCGGGCGACACCGCGCTCGGATCGAACCGGCTCTCCTCACGCATCACACCCGCAACCAAGTACGGATCCGTCCCCGTGCGTCCCGCCGCCTGGGTGATCGTCTGCCAGGCCGCTTGGGGATATAACGCCTCCCACAGCGCGAGCGGCATGCCAGCGCCGGGCGTTCCAGCGTACAACGCCTGCGCCTGCTCGGCGGCGAGGATCCCCCGGGCGACTTGCTGTTGACGCTCGTAATACTGACCCAGCACCAGCGTCACGGCGGCTCGATCCGCAGGCGGCGCCTGGGCCGCCGCCGCTTCCAGCTCCCGGGTCGCGTCGGCCGTCTGCGCGAGCGCATCCAGTTCCCGGAATCGATCCAGCGTTGCGAGCTCGCCGGGAGGCAAATCCGCCATGGGTTGCGCGATCGGGACGCGCAGCGGCACACCGATCTGGGCAGCAGCCATCTGACCGTAGAAACTGTCCCCAAACTTCGCCGCCGTCTGGCGGTATGCGTCGGACGCGCCGGCGCCGTCTCCGGCCGCAGCCGCCGCGCGGGCCGCCCAATACGATCCGGCGGGCGCCATCTCCGTGTCACCGGCCGTGTTCGCGAGCTGACGCCAGGCGGCGAGCGCGTCCTGCCATGCGCGCAGCCGGTACTGAATCCACCCGGCCTCCCACAGCGCTCGATCGCCCCAGCGCGTCCCGGGGAATCGGCTGGCCGCCTCACGGAACAGCGCCACCGCGGGCCCCCCGGTGCCGCGGTCCTCGCGGGCCGCGGCGACCGCGTACAGCCCTCGCGGCGCCAGCGACGACCGCGGGTACGTCCGCGCGAGTAGCCGCGCGGTTGCGAGCGCATCGGCGTCCCGGCCCCGTGTCAGCGCGATGCGCACGAGATAGTACAGCGAGTCGTCCGCGTGCATCTGCTTGAGCGCCACGTCCTGCTGAAACGCCGCGGTCGCCTCGTCGAGCCGTTGCGCCTGGTACGCGATCACGCCAAGCGTGTAGAGCGCGCCGTCTGCGACGATCCACCCGCCGGGCATGTGGAGCGCCTGCATCAGCTCGGCGCGCGCGGCCCCCATCCTCCCGGCCGCGAAGTCGTTCGCCCCTCGCTGATACACGGCCACGGGAGGGGTCGCGTCGGGCGGCAGCACGTGCGCAGAGGCGAGTGTGCGAAGCCGCAGGTACGCCGACCGCGCGTAGCTAGCGTCGGGGAATACCCACAGCACGCGGCGGTACGCCTGCGCCGCGTCCGCCCACCGGTTCTGGCTCTCGAGCGTCGTCCCCATTTCGTACCATGCTTGGGCGGCATGTTGTCCTGCCCCAAACGCTTCGAGGTAAACGTGGTAGGCATCGGGGGCGTCGGGTGAGCCCTGCCCCCTCAGACTCTCCGCGCGTTGGAACAGCGCGAGCCCCCGGAGCGTGCTCTGTGGAAAGCGCACGAGGAGCTCCTGAAATCGCTGGGCGGCCGGTCCATACTGGCCCGCGTCGAGCGCGGCAAGAGACTGATAGTACAAGGCGCAGTCGGCGAGGACCGGAAGCGCCTGTCCCGCCCGATCGAAGGACGCCTCGGCGTCCGCGTACTGAGTGGTCGCGAGATCCACGACACCAAGGAGATACGACGCCCGTCCGCCATCGGCGCCGGGATCCTGCGCCAGCGACGTGAGCATGGCACGTGCGCCGGGAAGATCACCGCCCGAGTAGGCGGTGACCGCCGCCGCAAGCGTTGGCGGCGGCTGAGGCAGCCCCGGCGCGGGCGCGCCGACGAGCAGCACCGCCGCAAGCATGAGGCTCAGCAGACTTCTCACGGCATAGGCCATCATGGTCCGGGAAGCGCCCGACACGTGCGACGCTCGGCAGCGGGCGCCCTCCAGCAGATCGCCGCGTCGCCTCCGGGGATGGGTCCCGCGCTACCCCGCGTCACCGGTCGGATAGATCACGCGCGGACTGCTGAGATAGATGATCCCGTGGGGCGTTCGCGACGGATCGGTCTCCACGACGTAGAACGTCGCCCACGCGATGGGGAATGCCAGGCCCGCGGGAAGCTGCACGGTGATGGACCGCCACCCGGTCCAGTCCACGTGCCGCGCCAGGGTCACCGTGCCGCGATCACCGTTTGCCTGGTCGAACGCGCCGCGCAACCAGACCCCGCTGCCGTCCCCGTAGACCCACAGCGTGATCCCCGACGGAGCACCGGGAAGCGGCACCTGAGAGAGCAGATACGCCGCGCGCGTTCCCGTGCCGTCGAGACCGAAGGTCAGCTTCGCAGACGGGTGGCCGTCGTGTCCCGGATCGGTCACGAGCGCCACCGAACCGGTCACGGTATTGGGGTAGCCGCGAAACGTCCACTCACCGCGATCAAACTCGGTGAGATATTTCGCCGTGCTGCCGATCGTCACCCGGGCTCGACCGACCGCGCCCCCCGCCTGCACCGTGATCGTGCCGGCGCCGGCCGCGTCGCCGGCGACAAACACGCCCGACGGCGAGATCCTGCCCAGCCGGCCTGGGGTCACGCTCCACGAAGCGATGCCGCCGGACAGGATCACCGCCCGCCCGGCGGCACCCTGCGCCTGCATCGTAAACTGGGCGCCGGCGCCCGGCGCCACGTTCGCCGACGCGGGGCTCACCACGAGTTTGCTCAGCCGCGTGACCACCGTGACCGGGATCGAGCCGGCCGCCTGCCCGCTCTGGACCGTGAGCGTCCCGGTCCCCGCGGACGGTCCGGCGGTCACGGCGGCGTTCACGTCGCCGCCAACGGTAACAAGATTGGCCGGCGAGGTCGTCGCCTCAACAGGATCGGTCAGCGCGGTCGGATTCCCCTGCGCATCGACGCCGATCAACGACAGCGCTGCGGTGGTACCCGCAAACAGGTCGAGCGGCCGCCCTCCGTTCACGAGCAGCCGCGCCGGCGCGCCGGGCACGGCCGAACTGTAGATGAGGACGGCGTCGGCGACCGGACGTTCCGTGCCGTCCGACGGTGAGTTCACCACGGTCGGGGCCGGAGCGCCCGGCAGGCGCACCACCATCGTCGCGGACCCGCCGCTGTCGAACGCCATCGCCTGAGCCGCGCCGATACGCCGCATGTAGTCCGCGAGTTGCGGCCGGGTGACCCCGATGCTGAGCGCCGGCTGTCGGCCGTCAACCTCGACGAACGTGAGCGTGTGTCCGTCCGGTCCGATCCCCACGGCGCTCACAGGGTACCGATAATCCCGCTCCTTTGGCGAGGGGGCGTCGGGATCCTCGACGACCTGTCCGTTCTGCACCAGCACAGGGCCGCCCCCGATCGCGACCTCTGCGTCGTGCCAGTCCGGGTCGGTCGTCAGGTTGAGTTGCACCGGGCTGCCCGCGTTGAGCCGACCCAGCCAGTCCGCCCCCGCGCCGAGGCCCACGAGGATGACATCGTTGTTGGGGAACGGCGCGTAGAACGCCTGTTGCGGCCACACCTGCTTCACGAAGGACCGCCCCGTCTCGTCGGGAGGCGTCAGCTCGACGACCATCTGACGCGCGCCCGGATCCGGCGGTGGCACGCCGTACCCCCGGATGTTGGACATCAGCACGATTCCGTTCGGAATCAGTCCGGTGTTGTAGCCTTCGAGCGGACGCGTCTCTCCCGTCTCGGGGAGCACCAGCGTACCCGTCCAACGGTAGCGAACGATCCGGGCGGCGCCGTCCTTATCGACGACGAGCGCCACCCACCGCCACGGGCTGCGCAGCAGCTGCCCGTTTTGCAGCACGATGTTGAGCGGAATGCCGGACTGGTGAATGTCAAAGTAGTCCGCGTTGACGCCCGCGATCGCCCCGGTGCGGAGCGCCATCGAGGACACTGGCTCGTCGTCGCTCATCAGACGATCCCTGGCGAGTCCCACCCCCAGCCGAACGGTGGGGTTGCTCAGATCCACCTGCATCTGATGCACCTCGAGCGGGCCGTCGGCCGTGGCGAGTGTGGTGTGATGGTACTGGACTCCCGATGCGACGGGGAGGTCGAGGCTCGCGGCCGCGAGCACCGTGGGCCACAGATTCGGCGGCGAGACGGCGAACACGGACGGAACGATGAGCACGAGGACCAGAAGGCACGCGACGCAAAACCCGGTGATTCGGCGGCGAGGAATGTTCGACCTCATGCGAAGCCCGTCCGTAGCTGCGACGTTTGTCGAAGTCGCGAACACGTTCGCCGATCAGTCGCTCGTACCCTCCCACCCCGGGCCCGCGTTCCACGGCACGCCAAGGCCGCGACCGCGGTGGGCCGACTACGGCTTGTGGGGTGTGCCCGCCGGCGGCGGGGTGGCGCCCGGGTGCGTCACCGCGGGGCCGTGTCCTCCCGAGCTCGGCGCGCCGGGTTGAGCCGGCAACCCGAGAAACGTCTTGATCGACGTCGGGAGCGCGTCGAGGGCGTTGGCGGCCACGACGTACTCCAAGCCCAACGCCTGATCGGTGACGAGCCACCCGCCTTTGGGTTGCGGATAGAACCGGACCGCAAAGCGCGCGTCCGTACCTCCGTCGGTCCTGATCTCGAACGCCGGCGCGGCCTGGGGAGACGCGGCGACCGCCCGAACCGAGTCGGCGTCAAGCAGGTTCATGGCGGAGAACATATCCGAGACGTCTTGGTCGCTCAACCGGCCGCCCGTGAACCCGGGCCCCTGGCGGTGGACCTCGAGCGATTGCCCGTTCCGCCGCCACGTGAACGTCGTGAGATCCGCCGGATTGTACGGGAGCACGCGCGTGCTGAGAAGCGTGATCGCCGCGGGCGCCACTTTGCCCACAATCGTGGGGTCGAGCTCAAGCACCGTGTGGGCGCCCGCGATCATGCCGTAGGCGACTTTCCCACCCGGCGCGACCAGGATCCGAAGCGGCTCCGGGTGTCCCTTCAGCGCAAGATCCATCGTAACGGCGGGGTGATCCAGCCCGTACGGACGGAGGTCGGTCACCCCGTCGTGGAACCGTTTCGCCTCTGAGGTCGTCAGCGGGAAGAACATGTCCGTCACCTTGAAGTCGTCCGCGGGCCAGGCAGGATGCGCATGCGGCGCCCCGGCGCCCTCGATCCGCCACCGATCGGGACCCGTGCGATCCACGACCAGCGTCGAGTCGGCCGACGCGATGCGGACCTGCTGGACGTCTGCGTTCGCGAAGTCGGCGAGCGTCTTCTGGCGCAGGTCCGCCGCGGACTTGGACAGGGAATCCTTGACCGCCGCATCCAGCAAGTAGACCGCGCCCGGGTCAAGCCGGGCGTAGATCGCCGTCCCCACCGGGGAGGCCTTGCCCAACTCCACCGTCACGGTCTTCCCGCCCGTAGCGCGCAGCGTCATCTTGACGTCCGGCGCGTTTAGCCCGTACGCGGCGGCATCCTGTCCGACGGCACCGAGCGTTCGCTGCGGGACGATGCCGGTCACCGCGTCCAACAGGTCGCTCACCGAGAACGACGCCGCAGGCGTGCTGTACGGTTGCGTGATATCCCAGTGGGTCGCGTCCCGCCGGGCCAACGCGACGGTGCCTTTGGACGTCATGAGCGACACACCGGTGATCTCGCTCTTCTGGAACTGGATGAGGTGTTTGGCCTGTTCCGCGCGCTGCGCCTGCGGCCGGTCCACGGCAAAGATGTACGCTGCGATCGCGGCGACCACCACGGCAAGGATCATCGTGACGCGTGGGTTCACAGGGCCCGCCTCTGCAGATAGATGGACCCCCCGAGCACAAGCAACAGGAGCGGAAGTGCGATCACGCTCCCGATGAACAGATACCGTCCCTGCTGCCCGGTGATGAGGAACGCCTCAAACGGGGTGGCCCGGGGCGCGATGCTGACGAGGTCGCCGGACTGTGTCAGCCACGCGACCGTGCTGGTGAACAGATCCCGGTTGCCCACGAGTCCGACGTACGTGTTTCTGACGAACGAGCTGTTGCCGAGGATCACAGCCGAGCCCTTCGGCCCCGGGACCGCCGGCGGCGCGCCCTTCGCCCCGCCAGCCGCCGGTGCGGGCGGCGCCGGCGACGGATTGGGCGAGATTTCCACGGCGAGCACCGCGGGCCCCTTGATGTCCGTCCCCTGCTGGAACCGGAGATCCTCGGTCGCGGTATTGACCTTCACGTAGCTCGCCGCCGAACTCTGGACGACCGGCGTCATGGTCACGCCGGGGGTCTTCACGTTCGGCACAAGCGGCGTCGCGAGCGGGAACGCCGTGGCGAGCTGGAAGTTCTGCGTGATATCGTTCGGCGGATACTGGGTCGCGATCGGCACGCGGACGTCCCCGCCGAGCAGGCGAGACACCGGATCGATCACCACGCCTCCCGGGGCGCCGACGTGAAACGCCGTGGCCAGCCACGCGCGCGTTCCCGCAGGCGTCTGCGGATCCACCATGACCAACAGCTTTCCGCCGCCCTGGTAGTACCGCGTGAGCGCCGCCGCTTCTTGCGGCAGGAGGTCGCGCGTCGGAGCCGCAATAATCACGGCCGAGGCGTCGGACGGGACTTCCCCTGTTTGGATCAGCGCAAGCGGTTTCACGTCGAACCCCTTGCCCGTCAGCGCCTGCTTGGCCGTGCCCATGCCGGTGCGCGTGAAGTCGTCGAGCGGGATCTCTCCTTCGCCCTGCAGGACGTACACGGTTTTCTTCGAGGTCGCGAGGACGTGCAGGATGCCGTTCGTCAGCGCCTCTTCCGACCCGTCGTCGACCGTGTACGACGCCGCCCCGTGCTGCAGCACGATCTGCCCGTATGACGTGACCTTGTACTTCTGGGCTTCCGCCGGGTTGCGGTCGGGATCGACGATCCGATACTGAAAGTCCTTGCTGTAGTACTGATACGTGCCCAGCTGCTGGCGATACGTCTGCGCGGAGTCCGCGCCGGGGAACGCCACCGCCTGGATCGGCCCGGGCAGCGTTCGAAGCACCTTGATCGTCTGCGGTGACAGGGAATGCTCGCGCGTGGCGGTAAGATCCCACCGTACGTGATGCTCCGTCACCAGGTAGTTCAACCCAACCAGGAGCGCGGCGACGAGGATCGCCGAAATGAGCGCGTTGGTCGTAAGCAGGGCGTTGCGGCGCTTCATCGCACTACCTCCACTTCCGGGACTCGAGCGCGACCACGCCCAGGAACACGAAGAACCCGGCGAGGCTCAGGAAGAATACGATATCCTGAGTGTCCACGACACCGCTCGCGAGGTTGGTGAAGTGGGTCGAGAACGAGAGTGACGACAGGACCTGTTGCACGGCCGACCCGGTGGCTTGCTGCGCGAACCCGAGCACCCAGAACAGGAGCAGCAGGGCAAACCCGATCGCCGCCGAGACGATCTGGTTCTCGTTGAGCGTCGAGGCGAACAGGCCGATCGCGAGGAACGCGCCGCCGAGCAGCAACAGGCCGATGTAGGATGCGGCGAGCAACCCCCAGTCCAGCCGCCCCACCAGCGCGAGCGAGAGCGGCATGTACGCGCTGATCGCCAGCAGCACGAGGAACAGCACCACGCCGGCGAGGTACTTGCCAAGGACGATCGCGGTGCTGCTCACGGGCGACGTCGCGAGCAGTTCCATCGTGTGCGCGCGGTCCTCCTCGGACACGAGCCGCATCGTCAGAATCGGAATCAGCAGGATCAGCACGAAACTCGCGTCCTGGAACAACGGAGAGAAGATGATGCGCGTCGGGTCGAAATCCGGCGGAGGCGGCCCCTGGAGCTGCAGCACCTGCACGGTGTAGACGCCGATCAGCGAGAAGAACAAAAACCCGGTGATCAGGAAGAACATCGCCAGCGCCACGTAGGCGATCGGCGATGTGAACAACTGCTTGAGCTCCTTTCGGGCAATCACGAGAACGCCGCTCATGCTGGAGCGTCCTCCCGGCCGATGGCGGCGTCGTCCGAGGCCGCGTCCTCGTGCGTCACGAGCTTCAGGAACACGTCCTCGAGACTCATCGCGAGCGGGCGTAATTCGAGTAGCCCGGCGCCTCCCTCGACCACGGCGCGAGCCACCTGCTCGCGCACGTCCCGGCCGAGCTCGGCCTCCACGACCAGGTCCCCCTGGTCGGCGCCTGGCGCGACGTGGAGCACGCCGGGAATCCGGGCCAGCTTGCCGGGAAGGTCGCCCGCGTTGCGCGCGGCTCGGACGAGCGTCTTCTCCGAGCTGCGCAGCCGAGCCGCGAGCTGCTCGTACGTGTCCACCGCGACAATCCCGCCTTCATTGATAATGATGACCCGGTCGCACACCGCCGTGGCCTCGGGGAGAATGTGGGTGCTCAAGATGATCGTGTGGCTCCCTTTGAGCGCCTTGATGACCTTCCGGATCTCCACGATCTGCCGGGGGTCCATGGCGGACGTGGGTTCGTCTAGGATCAGGACCTCCGGATCGTGGACGATCGCGTGCGCGAGGCCCACGCGCTGTCGGTACCCGCGCGACAGATTCCGGATCAGCCGGTCGGCGACGTCGTCCACTCCGCACAGCGTCATCGCCCGATCCACCGCATCGGCGACTTTCCGGCGCTCGACGCGCTTCAGCCGAGCCACGAACGTCAGGTACTCGCGGGTCGTGAAATCGTCATACAGGGGCGCGGTCTCGGGCAGGTACCCGAGACGGCGCTTTGCTTCCATCGGCTTCTCGACGATATCGAACCCCGCAACCGACGCGCGGCCGGACGTCGGTGCGAGAAAGCCTGTCAGAATGCGCATCGTGGTCGTCTTGCCGGCCCCGTTCGGCCCGAGAAACCCGAGGATCTCGCCCTCCCGCGCCTGGAACGAGACGTCCCGAATGGCCCAGCGTTCTCCGTAGTTTCGGGAGAGCGAATCGGCCTGAATCACCCCGCACCACTCCCTTCCACACAGACAGCCTTTATCCTAATGGGGGGCGCGGTCGGATGCAAGCGCCGGAGGGAGCCTCTCGGTCCGTCCCGAACAGTCGGCCATGCAGTCGATTCGCGTCCTCGATGTTCTCGTTGTCGCGCTGCTCACCCTCACCACCGCGTCCCCGGCCGCCGGCGGACTACCGGCGGGCCGGGTTCCGCCTCGCCTGGCGTTGTGGATGGAACCCGGCGCCAACCTTGCGCTCCTCAGCACGCCCGCCGGCGTACGCGACGTGCTCGACCGTGCGCGGGCCGCCGGCGTCGACGTCGTCATGCCCGAGGCCAAGAACGCGTGGGGATACGTCACGTACGCGAGCGCCTTCGCGCCGACGATCGCGGATTCGCCGCTGCCCCACAGCGGGCCGGGCGCAGCATATCCTCCGCCGACGCAGTGGTACCCTCGCGGATACGATATGCTGGCCACGATCGTCACCGAAGCGCACGCGCGCGGCATGCGCGTGGACGCGGCCGTCAACACGTTTGGGGAAGGATACTCCCCCCTACGAGCCGGCCCCGCGTTCACGCATCCCGACTGGCAGGCCGTCGCGTACCTCGCGACGCGCCGGGTCCTAGGCCCGGACCAACACTCCTACGCGCTCTCCGGCGTGAATGTTCCGCGCGAGGACAACGCCCTCGTGCTCTACACACCGGCGTCTGGGGCCGTCGCGCCCACATCACGGTGGGGAGTGGACGTGGCGGTGCGAGGCGGGACCGTAGTGACGGTGCGGGACCGCGCGGCGGGTCCGGACGACCCGGGCGCGCTGCCGATTCCCGGGGACGGCTACGTGCTCTCTGGGCACGGAGAGGCGGCCGCGTGGCTGAAATCGGCGCTGCCGGTTGGCGCCGCGGTTTCGATCGGCCCGGTCGAGACCCGCATGGCGCCGTCGTCTTCGCACAGCATCTTCGCGTTCCTGAGCCCCGCATCCCCCGATGTCTGGAACTACGAGCTCGCCGTCGTCTACGAGATCGTCAGCCGGTACGACGTGGACGGCATCGTCCTTGACCGCACACGGTACCAGGACGTCAGCGAGGATTTCTCGCCCGCGGCCAGGGCGGCGTTCGAGCGGTTCATCGGCCGACCGGTCGCGCACTGGCCGGACGACATCTACACATACGTCCCGAACGGCTACTGGGTGGCGCGCCGGCCCGGACCGCTGTACCGGGCCTGGCTCGGATATCGGGCGCACACGATCATGGCGTACACGCGTGCCGTCGCCCATCTCGTGCATACCCTCCGCCCGAACGTCGCGGTGGCGATGTATGTCGGCGCCTGGTATTCGGTCTACTATGACGAAGGATCCAACTGGGGCAGCCCGGACGTCCGGGCGCCATACGACTGGATCGGGGACGCGTGGGTGCGGGCGGGCTTGGCGCCGCTGCTCGACTACTTGATGATCGGACTGTACTATCGGCCGGTGACGATCTGGGACGCCTACCGGCAGCACGACCACGCCGAGACCAGCGTGCAGGGATCCGCGATGCTCGGGCTCTCCGTCGTGCACGGGGACACCCCGGTCGTGGGTGCGCTCTTGGCACCCCTGTATGCCGACGATCCCGGGCGGCTCACCGCCGCGATGCGGATGTCGAGCCGCATCACACGAGGCACGATGCTGTTCGACCTCGTGTACTTGGACAGCGATCACCTGTGGGACGCCGTCGCGACACCCTGACCCGGGGCGCGACGATCGTCGGTGACACGCACGAAGGCCCCGCCCTGGATCGGGCGGGGCCTTCGCCGTTCGTCTGTCGAAACGTTCTGTCGTGCGACGTGCGCGGCGCCCCCTGGGACCTGCGAGCACGAGGGAGCACCGTGACCGCGGAACCTCCCGCCGCACCGTCGTCGGCCAGCTGAGCCGCGAACCGACGGTGGCCGGCACTCGTGTTGTGCTACCCGGCCATCACCTCAATCCGCGGATACTGGCGGCAGGTCGGACGGTACGGCGTGGAGCGTCTACTATCATCCATCCGCATCACCTCCTTTCATAACTAGAGCTATCATCGCTCCCGAAGCCGCGCGTGTCAAGCCAAGGAAACTATGGAAAACAACTTCGCCGAGGCCCGTGGCCTCGGCGAGGAACCGCTCAGGGCTCGGCGCGTCCGGTGCTACTTTTTCCCGTTCATCCTGCGCTTGGAGTGGGCGCGAATCCACGCAGCGATGCCGTCGCGCGTCATCCCGCCACGCGCCACCCCGGTAATGAACTCAACGACGTCTGAGGGAGGATGCAGTGCCAGCCGGTATCCCGAACTCTCGAGGAACAGCCGCGTGGCCTCGAGCGCCGTGCGCTTGTTGCCATCATGGAAGACCTGGTCCCGCACCAATCGGTCGAGATAGAACGCGGCCATTTCCCACACGGTCGGTTGAGGTCGCAGCGCGATGCGCGTCTGAACGAAACTCACCAGCGACTCGAGACTCGGTGGGTAGACCACGTTCTGCTCGCCAGCGAGGTATAGGCCACCCGTCGCACGAATCATGCGCTGGTTCACGGTCTTGAGCTGGTCCGACGTGAGGTATTTCACCGCTTTGCAAGCGCCTCCCACAACATCCGATAGTCACGGAGGCTTCGGTCAAGACTGGTCGTGAACGTGCGTTCACTAATCGGGTCGGGAGGCGGAAGCGGACGCGCGGGACGTTTGGCGCGGGTCGGTCTCGAACGCACCACCCTGACGCGCGCACGCCCAGCGCGACCTGGCCCCAGCCCGGGCTTCCGCTTCGGCGGCGATTTCGCGGCCGTGGCCCGGGATTTGGTCCGTTGTCCGGACGTGATCCGCCGCGGTTTCGCTCTTGCGGACCTGCGCGCCATTTCTCCCCTCCCCTCGAACTAATCTAGCATGACCCTAGACCCTGCGCAACACTTCTGGGCGAGACTGCGAGAGAAATGCCCAAAAACCACTGCGATTCTGGCTAGATGAACCACCGCTCACTAAAATTCGGCAGTCTGCGCCGCGGGAGCCATCAATGCAACTGCGAGGGAGGAATCTGGAGCCAATAGTGGACCCCGACAGCCAAGCGAACAGCTGTCTTGGCCGGCACCCGTCCGACAGGTGGTTGACTTCGCCTTCCTAGGACTCAACAGGAAGGCTTCTACGCTTGGGTGGATTCGGGGACCGTCGTGGGAACGGAGGTGGGCGCTATTAGAAGTAGGTGCTCCTCAGAAGTAGGTGCTCCTCAATTGAAAGGGCGCCAAGCGGGACGAGCCTGACGCCCCTCTGAATCTGTCGTGTTGGATCTGCCGAGTTTGTCTTAGCCAACCACCCTCACGTTCTGGGCCTGCGGACCCTTCTGGCCCTGGGTAATCTCGAACTCTACGATCTGGCCTTCCTCGAGGTTACGAAACCCTTCGCCCGCAATCCCGGTGTAATGAACGAACACATCTTTGCCTTCCTCCGGGGTAATGAAACCATAGCCTTTCTCCCGGTTGAACCACTTCACGGTGCCCTTCGGCATACTCTGTTCCTTCCTCCCCTGGGGCCGGTTGCCCGCATCAAAGTACCCCCCTAATACTATGGATCCTTCGGCGAATCCTTCCTGGGCAACGCTCCGCCGACCACGGCGGCAGGACGGGCGCGGCGCGGCTCCCATCGCTGCAAGCCTTCGGGGACCCGCCCATCGACGGCGATCGCCGCGGCGGCCTGGGCCAGCAGGGGTACGAGTGTAACTCCCGGCGCGTGTGGAACCGCCACGAAGATGCCCTCCTCGACCTTGCCGAGTAGCGGGAGGGTGTCCGCCGGCAGCGTCGCTCGCCACGGCCACGCATGCAGGACTCGGACGTCCCGCAGCGCAGGGACGAGTTTCGTGGCCGCCATTGCGGCCTCGCGCATCGCGCGTGTCGCCGCCGTGCAGTCGACCGCCTCACCGCCGGCCTGATCCAGAATCACCTCGCCGCGCGACTGCTGACGCACACCCGGGAGACGGTGACGCACCAACGGGGGCAGCGCCTCCGTGGTGATCACATACCCGCCGGTGGCCCGCGCCGGCAACCCGAGACCGAGCTGCCTGTCGAGTTCGGCGAGCCACTCTCCCGACGCCACGATCACCCGCCGCGCCTCCACGTGCTCACGGGCGCCGCGCATGGAAACCCACCGGGCCTGGGCGCTGACGACGACGTGGCCGGCATGGTACAGGAATGTCGCGCCCAAGCGACGCGCCGCGGCCGACAGGCGGCGAGTGAGCAGGAGCGGATTCACAACACCGTCGTGGGGCGAGTAGGTCGCACCGCACACGTCGGGGGCGAGCGCGGGCTCGCGCTGCAAGGCCTCCTCGCGCGACAGCCAGCGGACCGGAAGCCCCGCCGACGCCTGAGTTCGCGCCAGTGCTTCACCCGCCGCCGCCTCTTCGAGCGTACCCGCTGGAACCATTCCTCCGGTCCGCAGGTACCCGATCGGGCCGATCTGGTCTTGCAGGTGCGGGAAGTGACCGGCGCTCTCGAGCCCGAAGGCGCCGGTTTCGGCGGGTTCGGCATGATCCCACACGCTCACCGCGACAGGAGCAGGGAACTCCCTGCCGGGCCCGGCGTAATCCACGACGAGCGGCGCCAACTTCCTCCGGGCGAGCATGTACGCGATGGCACAGCCCAACGCTCCGCCGCCGAGCACCGCGACCTCGTGCCCGCGCGGACGATCAGCCATCCGAAACGGAGGCGACCAGCGAGGCGAGCGCGGCCACCGGCACCGGGCGCACCGGCGCGTGAACCGGCGCAGGCGCGAGGCGGCCGATGGGGATGTCCAGCGCACCGCTCAACCAACGCAGCACCGCCGCCTCGCAGCGCCGCCCCGCGCACGCACCGGCGCCGCACCCGGTCATGCTGCGGACGTCCTCGGGTGTCCGCGCCCCCTCGTCAAGAACGGCGCGCAGGTCGCCGACGGTCACCGACTCGCACGGACACACGACCGTCTCGGCGCCGCCGTCCCACGGTTCCACGACTTCGTCGGGAACGGCACCGGTCATCAACGCCTCGCGCGCCCTGGCGTGGAGCGGGATCGACGCCGCGCGCAACCGCTGGCGGGCGTCCGCGATTCGCTCGTCCGCGTCGGGGAGCATGCCGAGCGCATGAAGGGCCGCCCGCGCAGCGAGCCGGCCCGACTCCGCTGCCGCGCGGGGCGCGTCCAGTCCCGACGCGTCCCCCGCGACGAACACGAGCGGGGTGGGACCGTGCAGCATCATCAACGGATCATATCGGGGAACGAAACCGCCGAGTAGCGGCTGGTGGACGCACGGGCACGCCGCGCGCCGCGCCAAGTCGATCACCGGAAATCGGGGCGACTCGACGCACAGCATCGAGCAGGCATGGCGGGTGCCATCGGCGGTTTCGATCTCCTCGAGCGCGTCGGCGCCATAGGCCACGACCACGACCCCCGGCGCGTACCCGGCGACGGTCAGCCCCGGCGGCCGCTCGGGCGCGATCAAGACTACCGGCACGCCGCGCTCGTGCAGCCGGTTCGCGAGGATCGCACCGTCGGCGCCCCCCGTCACGACGGCCGGCCCGGTGTTGGCCCCGACCCGTCCGGACCGCACAGCCTCCCATGCGGCTTCGAGCGACATCACGCCTCCAAGCGTCCACCCGGGGAAGGGAAGCACCGCCTCCCGCGCACCGGTGGCCACGATGATCGCGCCGGCGGCAACCGATGCGATGCGGTCGCCGCGGAGTACCCACAGCGTGCGATGGCAGAGGTCCCACACCGGGCTGTTTCTCCACACCTCGGTCCCGCCGAGCTCTCGCATGAGCCCTTCCGTAAGCCCGCGGGCGCCCGGTACGATCATGGCGCGGCCGCCGAGCGCCGGACGCTCCTCGACCAACAACACGCGTGCTCCAGCCGCCGCCGCATCGCCGGCCGCCGCGAGCCCGGCCGGGCCCGCACCGACGACGGCGAGGTGCACCGCCGGACCGGTCACCGCTCTCCCCGGGCTGCCAACGCCCCCACCACCACCTCGGGGGTCATGGGCAGCCGGTCGACGCGCGCCCCCATCGCATCCGCGATGGCGTTGCCGATCGCGGCGGCGACCGGCACGACCGGAGGTTCACCCACGCCCTTCGCACCGTAGGGCCCGTGCTCCGACGGGACCTCGACAAGCGCGTCCCGTATCACGGGCACGTCCCCGGCCCGCGGCACGGCGTAGTCGAGGAAGCTGCCCGTCGACAACGTGCCCGCGTCGTCGTAGGTCATCTCCTCCAACAGCGCCCACCCGATCCCCTGCGCGACCCCGCCGTGGATCTGTGCGCGCACGGCCGCCGGATTGATGGCGCGCCCCACGTCCTGCGCAACCGCGTACTCCAAGACGCGCACGCGCCCGGACTCCGGATCCACACGCACCCGCGCAGCGTGGGCGCCGAACGCGGGCGCGCGGTGGGTGATCGCTTGCGACGCCACGCCGAACACCGGAGGATGCGACGCCCCGAATCCGGTGGTCATCTTCGCGAGGTCTGCCACCGCGATCGCGCGCGACGGCGTGCCCCGCACGCGGGCTTTTCCGTCCACGATCTCCACATCCGCCTCGGCCGCCTCAAGGCGCGAGGCGGCGAGCCGGACGAGTTGGCGGCGCGCGTCGTCGGCCGCACCTTGGACCGCGGCGCCGACCGTATAGATGATCTTGCTCCCCCCGGCCATGCCGGCTGCGGGCGCGCCGTCGCTGTCCGCGCTCACGATCCGCACCTGCTCCACCGGAATCCCCATCGCCTCTGCTGTGATCTGCGACAACGCCGTCGACGTCCCGCTGATGTCGACCGACCCGACCAGCACCTGCACGCTGCCGTCGGCGTTCATGCGCACGCACGCGCTGGCCGGTTCGATGCCGCCGAGCCAGCCGCCGAGCGCGACGCCCACCCCCTCATGTTCGGCTGGGCGGCGTGACCGAACCAGGGGGTCCTCCCGCAATGCCTCTAGCACCTCACGCAGCCCAATGCGCGGCCAGGGTTCGCCCGTCGGCATCGGATCCCCCGTCTGCGACGCGTTTCGCAGACGAAGCTCGAACGAATCGTGACCGATCGCGCGCGCCAGGTCGTCCATCACCGACTCGATTGCGAACGTTGCCTGCGGCGCGCCCGGGGCGCGGTAGGCGCCGACCGGGGCCTTGTGCGTCAAGACCTCCTGGCCCTGGACGTCCAAGTGCTCGATGCGGTACGACCCACTCAGCAGCAGCGCCGCGATGTTGACAGGCGCCCCGGGAAACGCCCCGGCATCGAACAACAACCGCGCCTGCAGCGCGGTCAAGGTCCCGTCGCGGCGGGCGCCGAGTTTCACGTCCAGCACCGACTGCGGCGCCGGCGTTCCGGTCCGAAACTCGTCCATGCGGGTCAGCGTCAGCCGGACCGGGCGCCCCAACACCATCGCCAGAGCGCCGGCCAGGGGCTCGAGCAGCACGATCTTCGCCCCGAACCCGCCGCCGACCGCCATCGGCACGACACGGACGGAGGGCTCGGGGAGACCCAGGACCGCGGCGATGTTTTCCCGCGCGTAGAACAGACCCTGCGTGGCCGTCCACACCGTGAGTCGCCGGCCGTACGCGTCGTACTCCGCCACGCTCGCGTGCGGTTCGATGTAGGCTTGGTGGACAACGGAGGTGCGGAACCGGCGGCTCACGACTGCGGCCGCATCCCGGAACCCGCGCTCCACATCGCCCCGCGAGAAGCGCACGCGACTCGCGACGTTGCTCGGCGCCTGCGCCCCCTCATCCTCGGTCTTCAGCGCGGCGTGCAACAGCGCCTCTGAACTCTTGCCGGCCAGATCGGGCTGGACGAGCGGCGCGTCGGGCGACGCCGCCGCGACCGGATCCACCAGCGCGGGAAGGGCATCGTACTCGACCGACGCGGCCAACCGCTCCAATCCATCCTGCGCGGCCGCTTCCGTCTCGGCCACGACGACCGCGACCGGCTCGCCCGCATATCGCACCTCGCCGCGCGCCAGCAGGCACCGCGCCCTCGATGAAGGCGCCGGATCGCCCGCGGGGAGATCGTCTGCGGTGAACACGGCGACCACGCCGGGCACGGCCCGGGCGCCGTCCTTGGGAATCCGCCGGATCCGGGCGTGAGCGTACGGACTGAGCAGGATGCGCCCCTGCAGCACCCCCCGCAGATCGACGTCGGCGGCGAACCTCGCACGGCCGGTGATCTTTTCCTCACCATCCACCCGGCGGACCGACCGCCCGATGACAGAGACCGTCATACTGCGCACCTCATCTTTCACGGCGTGATGACCAGCGGGGTGTTAGGGGTGTTCCAGACCTCTCGGGACCGCTCCTGCTCGCCAAGGAAACGCCTTTGGGCAGCGCGAACTGGGCTGTACCTGGCGCCGAGGCGGACGTTCGCGGAATGAACGCGCGCCGGTCATCCGACAATCAGGAGCCGTGCCGCACGTGCGCGTGCACAACATCATCCACCGCCTCGTCCGAGGCGTCATCGTCATCGTTCTGCTGTCGCTCGTTGTCCTGCCGTTCCACGCCGGACCGCCCGCGCCGCGCACTCCCAACGAGGCGGGACCGGCGCCCGCTCCGGTACCGCGCGGCGATGTGCGATTTCTCGTCGTCGGACTGACGCAGGACAAACAGCGCACCGACACGATCGAGGTCGTGCAGTGGGACGACACCCACCACCGCGTCAGGATCCTTGGCGTGCCGCGCGACATCGACATCTCGATTCCGGGCATCGGCACCACGAAGATCGTTCATGCATACGCGACCGGGGGGATCGGGCGCGCGCGCGCCGCGGTCGTACGGCTGCTCAATGTGCCGATCGCCCATTACTTCGTGTTCAGCCTGCCGGCGATGCGCCACGTCGTGGACCTGATCGGCGGCGTCCCGATCACGGTGGAGAAACGCATGGTGTACGCCGATCACGAGCAAGGACTGTTCATCAACCTGCAGCCGGGCTACCAGATCCTCGACGGCGCGCACGCCGAACAGTACCTGCGCTTCCGGCACGACGCGGAGGGCGACATCGGGCGCATCCGCCGCCAGCAGCACTTCATTCAGGCCGCCCTCATCCAGGTCCACAAACCGTCGGTGATCATCCATCTCCCCGCGATCATCGAGGCCGCGCACGCCGACGTGGAGACCGACCTGACGACCTCCGAGATCCTGGGATGGATGCGACGCGTGCAGCCCCTCACCCCGGACGAGGTCACGAGCGAATCGATCGATGGACGACCGGTCGTGCTGTACGATGATCTGGCGCGGATGCGGCTCGATTTCTGGGCGCCGGATGTCGCCGACCTGCGCAGCAAGGTGCGCTGGATGGTGACGGGCGTCCTCCCGCAGCACAAGCCGTGAAGGCGCAGGGACCGCGCGCCTCATTGTTCCGGCGGCCGTCGTTCTGGCTCATCGTGGTGCTCGTGATCGTGATCCCCACGGTGACGTTCTTCTCCACCCAAATGCTGCTGCGCGTGCTCCGCCCGCCGGCGCATTCGTCGGGATCGTCGGTGCGAGCCGACGCCCGATCGAGCACCGGGAACCAGACCGCACCACCGCGAACGTTCATCGCATGAGAGCCGCGCTGCTGCACGGAGCGAGGGACCTGCGCCTGGGAACCGTACCCGATCCAGTCCCGACCGAGGACGCGTTGTTGCTGCGCGTCCGTGAAGTCGGCATCTGCGGGAGCGACCTGCACTTCTACCGTCAGGACGGGGGCACGCTCGTCGATCCGGCATCACCGCTCGTGCTCGGGCACGAGTTCTCCGCGGAGATCGCCGACGATCGCGGCGCGGCCCTGGGGCTGCCGCCCGGACGCCTGGTGGCGGTCGACCCGGCGCGGCCCTGCGGGCGATGCGAGTGGTGCCTCCGCGGAGATCCGAACCTTTGTCCCGACCAGGCCTTCGCAGGCACCCCGGGAACGAACGGCGGACTCGCGGAGTACCACGCGGCGCCCCGCGAAGCCATTATCCCGGTGCCGCCGGAATTCGACGCCGCGACCGTTGCGCTCCTCGAGCCGCTGGGCGTGGCCGTCCACACGCTCGACCTAGCTCACCTCCGGCCGATGGACTCCGTCGCCGTCGTCGGAGCCGGTCCGATCGGTCTCATGGTCGCGCAGGTGGCGAGGGCGTCCGGCGCGGGCAGGGTCTTCGTCGTCGAACCGCTGCGATACCGGCTCGACGCGGCCCGCCGTCTCGAGGTGGACGGCGTCGCCGAGGAACCCGGCGCCGTGCTCGGGTGGACCAACGGGCGCGGGGTCGACGTGGTACTCGAAGCGACGAACGCGCCGTCAGGCGCCGAGGTCGCGGCGGCGCTCGCGCGCGTCGGTGGACGGATCGTCCTGGCGGGAATCCCCGAGGACGACACCGTCACGTTCAAGGCGTCTCTTGCCCGGCGCAAGGGCTTGACGGTGAAGTTCCAGCGCCGCATGGGCAGGGTCTACCCTCGGGCGATTGAACTCGTGCGCACCGCGCGGGTGCGGCTGTCGCCGCTGGTCACACACCGGTTTCCCCTGGATCGCGCCGCCGACGCGTTCGCCCTCCAGGATGCGTACCGAGACGGCGTGATCAAGACGATGATCGTTGTGCGTTGACGCCGTCTAGGTCATTCTAACCGACGGCCCAGGCGCGCCACTGCGCCTCGAGGTCCGCAATGCCGGTCACGCTCGCGAGTCTTCGGAGCTCAGCCTGGTGAGGGGTCGCGACCCCCAACTCCCAGGCCTGGACGCGGCCCGGCGGCAGGCCGAGCATGCCCTCGACTTCTCGTGCGTCCCGCCGATTCGCGATACGCCACCTCCACAACGGATTCGCCGTGAGCCGTTGTTGCGCCGTCGCGTCGAACTCCATTCGCGCCCCCCTGCGTCCGTCAGCCTCGTCCGCTACGTTGAGGATAGGAGCGGAGCGCACGCCTGTCCAGTCTGCCGTCGGGAACTCCACGCCCCCGTGACGCGCTACTACACGAGACGCGGATTCCCGCGACCGCACGCACATGCGGCGCGATGGCACCGACGGACGCTCCGCAGGGGGAGCATCGCCATGACGAAACGGCTCGTGATGCTGAGCGTACTGCTGGCCACGGTCATCGGCATGATCGCCGCGCCTGGAACGGCGCGCGCGGACGACAACGGCGGCCCGATGCTTGCGCCGGGGCCTCCTCCCGCTCCGCAGTACGAGGTGGCCCCGGTCGTCCCGGGGCCGGCGTACGTGTGGGTGGCCGGGCACTGGCAGTGGGTCGGCCGATGGGCGTGGATTCCCGGACGGTGGGAGATCGTACCCTACCCCGGCGCGCGTTGGGTGTCCGGCTACTGGGCCCGCGCGGGACGCGGGTGGGTCTGGGTAAACGGACACTGGGCCGGCAGCGGTCCGGCGTACACCATCGTCACCGTCCCGCCGCCGGCGACGCGGGTAGACATCATCGGCGTTCCCCCGTTTGCCGCCGCCGTGTGGATCGGAGGCTTCTGGCGCTGGACGGGTGGGAACTGGCTCTGGGTACCGGGATACTGGACCCGCGCGCCGTGGCCGCGTGCGGTCTGGGTCCCCGGCTACTGGACACGCCAGGGAAGCGGTTGGATCTGGTTCGCGGGATACTGGCAGTAGGCGCCTCGTCCTTGAGGCGCGGGCGCGTCACCATCTATCTCAGCGCTTGCAATGGAGCAACCGTCACCGTCGGATGCGCAAGCATGAAAACCGACGATGGCCGCGACCACAACGACGTGCGGGACAGCGTCCCGATCCGGATCAGTGCGTTGTCATGGACCAGATCAGCAACCCGCCCAACAGAACCACGATGAAGAATAGCGGCACACCCTCACCCCCGCGCGCACCAGGCGCTCATCACTTGTCGCAGCGCCGGCGCCTGCCGATCCCCCACACCGGCGCTGGCTCTCACAAGCGTGAAGATAAGAAATTCCGCACTCCGCTCACGGGGTCCTGCCGCCGAGGCACCGGGATGAGGCTGTGACATGACCGGTATGCGGTGCCTCCCCGAACAGCGCGGCGCTCCTACGCCCCCAGGATGCACTCGCGCTTGGTCAGGAGGTTATCGTGATACAAATGGTCACCGTCTGTCTTGATATATTCCGTGCCGTTCCGCTCCGCGATCACGACCCGCACCGACGTCGATGATAACCGGACTATGCAGTAGAACACATCACCGCCTCGGATCGCCGCGATGACTTCCGGAACCGACCACTGTCTCGTTGCCCACACATCGTTGGGATCTTCGCTCGTGCCGATCCACGCGACCTGCCGGTAGGGCTCTCTGTGAGTGGGATGTTTGGTGACACAGACGACGTAATACGCAGCCACATCGTCCTCCCTTGGCGTGGCAACTAGACAAAAAGTTTGTTCAAAGTATACCAAACACAACGGAGCGCTGGTAAAGATATTCACCAGATGCGATATTTTGCTGATATTTGAGATTTGCCGAAGGAAACATTCGATAAGCAAGACTTATCCCAGAACCGTGCCCGTCAAATCCGTATGCCCCAGGGATCAGATCGACGCCACGCAAGACGGCAACTTCCGGAGCGTGCTTCCCGTGAGAATCCCTATCGGTGGGGACCTCCGCCTCCACCACCGCCACCGTGGTTGCCACTACTTCCCGCCCCGCCGCCGCTGGTCCCGCCAGTCGTGCCGCCACCATGAGCACCGCTACTGCCGGATCCATTGGCGTCACCGGCACCACCACCGCTATTGCCGCTGTTGGTGCCCCCGCCCGGTGCGCCGGGTCCGTTCGGCGAGTCCACGGCCGCCGCGGGAGAACTTGCGCCGGACGATTCGTCGCCGGCGACCCGTCCCGCTGCCTGCGCCACAACCCGAGCCCTGGCCTCGGCGGCTCCAAGATGGTTGTCTGCCCATTTGGTCACCACGGACACCCACGCGTCATGGTCACTGTAGAGCCGTTCGAGGCTTCCGGACAGACGCACCAGTGTCCCGTATCCGTTACTGTTCTTGAAGGGGGCGGCAAATTTCGCGTCCAGCGGAAACCCCGCAAGCCGCGCCCCGAGAAGCTCACCGTCGATCACGCAGCTTCCCGTGAGGCAGGACATATTGCCGCTCAGGAACTTGCCCCGGGGCTTGGTTCCCTTCGGCGCAACGGCCAGCTTCGCCGTGACGGTGTTGAACACTCCCACCACAACTACACCGCCGATGTTGCCGGCGACCTTGTCCGTGTCCGCGCCCACATGGGTCAGGATCAGCAGCAATGCCGGCGCCCGGTTGCCGTTGGCCGCGGCACCGCTCGGAATCGGCGGGGTCGCCACGAACAACGCGACGCACAGGAGGCCCCAGGCGTGCCAGGGCTTCGCCGGTCGCCTTGTCATTGGTGCTTCCTCACGCGGTCCCCCCGGTGGCGATTCGTAGCGACGCCGACCACCCTGCCGAGGGGGGTGCTCCGATGGGACACCTCTCCCCTTCACCCGCTTGAATGGTCTCCGCCCCGTCAGTTGAAGGAGGGCACGCCGTGCGCATGGGGTTCGCCGGAGTCATTGCCGCAGCGGCGGCAGTGACGTTCGGGAACGGGAAACAGACAAACGGCGAGAACGGGTGGCGTAGAGATCAGTCGCCTCGAGGTACTACGGCGACGTCCCAGTGTCCCGCGCGGATCCACACGTGCTTGGTCACACGCACCCGGGGATGGTCCCTCTCCGCCAGCCGTTGCGCCAGCTTGGGCGCGACCACGTTGTTGAACAGGGACCGAACGGACGCCACGGCGTGGCGAAGCGGGTCCGCGTCCTCGAGGGCGGCCGGCGCGCTGTCTCCGAAGAGCATGTCGTAGAACTGCTCTTCGGTCGCAAACACGGCGCCCACTCGATCCGCGCGCTGCAACAGTCGTTCCACCAGCGCGTCGGCAAGCACCTCCAGAAGTTCGGGGGACTGCGCCCGCTCCGCCCACCCATGAATCCCGCGCACGGCAGCGGCCATGTCGCGGACGAAGTCGCCGACGGTCACCGGTTCAGACCGCAGAAACGGTCCGGGCGCGACGGCCTGCTCGCGAAGGGCATCGAGCGCGACGGCGACGTCGGGATAGACTGTGACCGCGTGGCGCAGGCTCGTCAAATCCAGGATGCGTTGGACGAACAACGACGGCTGGGCGAGGATCAGTCTGCGCCCGAGACGGGGCGCCCTGTTGTGAAACTGGGCGAGGGTGGCAATGGCCGTGCTGTCGATGTACTGCAGCCCGCTGAGATCAATAATGATATCCTTGTCGGCAATCATATCTTCGAGCGTCTCCGCGAGCAGGGACACGTTGCTCAGGTCGAGTTCCCCACCGAGGCTGACGATCACGATGTCTCGCGCCCACTCGTCCGCCTGGATGTGCAGCATCCGGTCGTCAGCCACTGCCGGTCCTCGAAGGCGGCCGATGGCTTCGCGATCCACTCGGACTCGGCCCGAGCACCGCCCTGATGGCCACCACCCCACCCCCCGACCACCGACTCGCCGAAGTACTGATACGCGCGCGCTCCCCCGAACCCTGCTCGCACCCGAACCCCGCCAGCGCCGGCCCGCGTGTCAACACCGGTTGAAATCTCCGCGTAGTGCCGGTTGAAAATTCCCCAGCCCGTCAGGTGTTCGATATCACCTCCTGTCCGCCCGGCCGGTGCGCGATGATCGCATCGGTGGGCTGGG
>Ga0070735_10000195_pt1 | contig 73822 bp, 58 predicted proteins | sample Coa_R1_FD_66443 | JGI IMG/M metagenome (GOLD analysis project Ga0070735, IMG submission 66443) | Surface soil microbial communities from Centralia Pennsylvania, which are recovering from an underground coalmine fire - Coalmine... | ecosystem: Environmental > Terrestrial > Soil > Unclassified ...
CTGGACGAGCTTCCTCAGTTCTGGAATGTTTTACGCGGAGAAATGTCCTTGGTTGGACCTCGTCCCCCGGTTCCTTATGAGTTTGAAATTTACGATATATGGCATCGCCGCAGAATTTTGGACGTCAAACCCGGAGTTACCGGTTTGTGGCAGGTGAGCGGCCGAAGCCGGACGCGATTTGACGAGATGGTGCGCTTGGACCTTCGCTATTGCCAGAACTGGTCGTTGTGGCTCGATCTCAAAATTTTGCTCTCCACTCCTCGAGCCGTCCTGGGTGGCGATGGCGCCTACTAAAGACCTTCACGGCTTGTAATCAATCGCGGCCAGTCCGCAGATTCTTGATCTAAACTACGAGTGCCTACATATGCTTTTATTTTCAATAGCTTACATTTGGAAACTGTTTTCCAAAAAGTGGAACGGGCTTGGAAACTTCCAGACGGTATTTGGCAGCGGCCTCCAGGCTGCGCCCTGGAGCCTGAACATCAATAACGACTTAGGACAACCGGCGTGACGGGCGTCAAATTGCTCAGTACTGATCTGTTAGCTAGAGGTGTAATATTAGTGGGTATCCTCAGCTAGTTTTACGCGCTGAGGCTGAGTTTGAGTCTTGAATGTGCCGGATATTAAATTACGCCGGGCCGTGCAAGGATTGAGAGTGAACACGTATGCTTCGACAAGACATCAACGCTAGGGACGTGATTGCCATTCTCCGCCGAAGATGGTCTCTGATCGTCTTGTTGACGGTGTTCGGCGGCGTAACAGGATTCGTCGTGGCACATATTTTGCCGAAACGCTTCACGTCGCAGACTCTGGTTCTGGTCCAGCAACCCGCGGTTTCTCCGCAACTCGTACCAACCCTCGATTCCGATAACACCAATCAACGATTGGCGGCGATGCAGCAGCAAATTCTGAGCCGATCCCGGCTCGAGCCGGTAATCAAGGAGCTTGGTCTTTATGCCAAGGACATCGATCACGTATCGATGGAGGAGCTCGTGGACAGGCTCCGGCACACCATCACTATTACGCCGATTCAGGCCATGGCGGAGACCAGAGCGCAAAACCTTCCCGGATTCACCATCAGCGTCGTTTTTGACGATCCTCATTCCGCTCAGCAGATTTGCGCCAAGATTACTTCGATGTTCCTGTCCGAGAACCTGCAACTTCGCAAAGGCGAAGTCACCAACACCACGGAATTTCTGGGAAAGCAGCTCGCGGAGGCGAAAGCCAAGCTAGACGAACAGGACGCCAGGTTGGCAGCATTCCAGCGACGCTATCTTGGCTCGCTTCCGGACCAGAATCAAACGAATTTGAATTTGTTGGCGGGGCTTACGTCGCAGCTGGAAGCTTCCACGCAGGCACTGAGCCGCGCACAGCAGGATAAGAGCTTCGCCGAGTCAGTATTGTCCCAGCAATTGGCGGCCTGGCAAGCATCTCAATCTGGACTCAGTCCCGAAACGTTTGACCAGCAACTTACCGCGCTGCAAACACAGCTCGTTGCGCTTCAATCTAAATACACCAACGACCATCCGGATGTAATCAAGGCCAAGGCCGATATTGCTTCATTGAAGCAGAAAATTGCGGACAGCGAGCTGCAGCAAAAAAATGCGCCGCCTGACAAAACTCCGCGAGTCACGGCTGAGCCCGCTCAGATTCAGCAGTTGCGTGGTCAAATTCACCAGTATACCCAGGTGATTAAAGAGCGAACGCAACAGCAGGAAGACATTCAAAAGCAAATCAATCTGTACCAAAGCCGCGTGCAATCCAGCCCAGCGGTCGAACAGGAATATAAGCTGATAACCCGCGACCATCAGACTGCGCTGGATTTTTACAATGATCTGCTCAAGAAACACGATCAATCTACGATGTCGCAGGGCCTCGAGGAGAGTGAGCAGGCCGAGCATTTCCGAGTTCTGGATCCCGCGAATTATTCCGACCAGCCTACTTTTCCGAAGCTGCCCATCTTTGCCGGCGGTGGGTTTGCCGGAGGACTTGCCCTGGGCCTCGCTCTCACGCTCTTATTGGAAACACAGGACACTTCCATGCGGTCCGAACGTGACGTCGAAATCGCGCTGCGCCTGCCGGTTCTGGTCTCTATTCCCGCGATTAAATACGATACGAAGAAGCCGGCGACGAAACATGTATCTGTTCTGAAGCCGGACAGGCCAGCTCGTACAGGAACTGCTTAAGCCCGAAATGGGGCAAATCGTTTCGATGTTCAAAGGAATTTCATGAGCCGGATTCACGAAGCGCTGAAAAAAGCGGAGCAAGATCGATCGGCGAGCCGGGGCGACCGGAAATTAGAGGAGCCGTCCGGCTTAGTCGAGTCGCGACACGCGGTCCAGATCGCCACCAGGGACGAGGCGGTGGTACTGCCCCCCACTGTGGCTCCGGATTCGATCCCACACCTGGATTCCGGAGTTCTCCAGCTGGCAGAATTGCGAGCCAAATGCATCACGAGCACATGGAATCTTGATCCTAATTCCCTTGTATTTTCGAGCCCCAAGGATTTTCCGTCAGGAGCCGAACAGTTTCGCACCCTGCGTTCCAGGCTTTACAGAATTCGCGAGACGAAGCCAATAAACACCCTCCTGATCACCAGCTCCACTCCCGCGGAGGGCAAGACCTTCGTTGCAGCGAATCTGGCACAAGCTTTGGTTCGCCAACATGGCTGCCGTGTCCTGTTGGTCGATTCGGACATGCGGGCCCCGCGGCTGCATCACGTCCTTGGCGTTCCTCCCGGACCTGGACTTGCGGAATACCTGCAGGGTGGGCGAACCGAATTGGAAGTTATGCAAAAAGGTTTAGAGGAAGAGCTTTATTTTATCCAAGCGGGATCACATGTCACCCATCCGGCAGAATTGATTTCTAACGGAGTGCTAAAGCAACTGTTAGCGCGGGTTTCTGGTCTTTTCGATTGGGTAATACTGGACTCCCCGCCAGTTCTCCCGGTGTCGGATGCTGTCGTTCTGGCAACGATGTGTGATGCCGTGCTCTTCGTCGTGCGGGCGGGGACTACACCCGCAGCGGTATCTCAGAAGGCCTGCCAGCAATTGCAAGATGCAAATATCGTGGGAATCGTACTCAACAGCACTGATGATTCTCCAGCGTCCGGTTCGTATTACCAATATTCTGGTTACGGTCTCGGTCAGTCCAACCGCCACAAGTAGGCTATTCGTTTCGTATTAGCTAGGCTGCAATCACAATTTACAGAATAGGGTATGAGCAGGGGCGAGAGGAGAAGTCTCGTGTTCAGGCGCTCGTGCGTCGGGTCTTCACCAAACTAGAGGCAAACTAAACCCTCTAGAATCAATAAAGAGCCCAAAAGTCAAAAAAGGCTGGTCGAGCCCAACCACTGGAAAGGTTATGGCACATGATGGAACAAGTTTTCTCTCTCTCTACAATTTCCGTCAGTCTGAACATTTTGGAACAGCCCAAGTTGAAACTGGCCTGGCTAAATGGCGTCCTTTTAATATGTTGCGTGCCAACCGGTTGCCCAGAAGTACCATGCCACAGAACTTCCTTTGGCAGACTGATTGCACTTTGACCTTTGTGCAATTTAACGGCGGTAGCTTAGTCTCGGATCACCTGAAGCTTGAAGACTTGGACGGGAGCACCTCTGCCCCGCGGAGTTCCCAGATGTGGTACGCAATTCAAACCAGGGTGCGTCGGGAACAAATGGCTGCCACCTTATTGGCTGGGAAGGGGTATGAGATTTTCCTTCCTACGTACGTGGCGGAGAGACCGTGGCGAGGCCGATCCAGGGAAGTTGACGCCCCGCTCTTCCCGGGATACTTGTTTGCTCAATTCGACGTGCAGAAAAGACTGCCCATTCTGGTGACTCCCGGAGTTGTAGGAGTGGTTGGAAACGGCAGGACGCCGACCGCAGTTCCGCATTCGGAGATATCCGCCATCCGGAACCTGGTTTTGTCAGGAGTGCCGGCTGAGCCCTGGCCTTATCTGGAATGCGGACAACGAGTAAGAATCGCAGAACATGCCTTGGAAGGTTTGGAAGGAATATTGATCGGGCACAAAGGCGGCCACCGGATCGTAGTTTCGGTCACGTTGCTTCGTCGGTCGGTCGCACTTGAGATTCACCGGTCAAACGTTATTCCCATTCAACCCGAATACAAGGTGTCAGACGAATGCATTTCTGAGGGTGTGTTAGACGAAGTAACCGCATGAGTAAATGCCGGTCTAATTCTGGAACGGTTTTGAATCTTCCTGAATCTTTTCCCGCAGTCAGGATGGTTTCGTTAACCAGGAGTGGACCTACAAGGGTGATGAACCCTCCTGGCATTGCTTGTGGGCGGATCGCTCGTGTTAGTAACCACAATTCTAAGAGTTCGCTGCGGGAGAGCTATGATTAAAGTCGGAGTTATCGGTTACGGATACTGGGGACCCAACATCGTCCGTAATTTTCACGGGCAGACTCACACTCGCGTCGAAATGCTCTGTGACAAGAATCCTGATGCTTTGGCGCGTGCCAAACGCAACTATCCCGCTATCCAGGTAACGAACGATCCCTGCGATATTCTCAAATCACCGGAGATTGATGCAGTAGCTGTGATTACTCCTGTCTGGACTCACTACGAACTCGCCAAATCCGCGCTGGAACACGGAAAACACGTATTCGTCGAAAAACCTTTCGCATCGTCCTCCGATCAGGCATCTGAACTCATCGATCTCGCCGCACGCAAGAATCTGACAATCATGGTGGACCACACGTTTTTGTTCACGGGGGCGGTGCGAAAAATCCGCGAGCTGAACGACAGCGGCACCCTGGGTGATTTGTATTATTACGATTCGTTGCGGGTGAACCTGGGCCTCTTTCAACATGATGTGAGCGTTATATGGGATCTGGCTCCGCACGACCTCTCGATCATGGACCATTTGATCAAAGGCGATCCGGAAGCCATCGTCGCCACGGGACAAAAGCATTTGAACGGTGTTGAAGACGTTGCTTTCATGACCGTCTATTTTCCGAACAGTGTGATTGCGCACATCAACGTCAATTGGCTTTCTCCGGTCAAGATTCGCACGACGCTGATTGGCGGTCAGAAAAAAATGCTGGTTTGGAACGACCTGGTTGCTGACGAAAAGATTCGCGTCTACGACCGGGGAGTCAATATCGCTTCCGGCGAAAAAGTCCATGAACTACTGGTGAATTACAGGTCCGGTGATATGTGGGCGCCGCAGATCGAACAACTGGAGGCCCTGCGCGTCGAACTGGATTACTTCGCTGACTGCATTATGAACAGCAAAACGCCGTTCAATGATGGAGAAGCCGGTTTGCGCGTCGTCCGGATGCTGGAAGCGGCCGACTGTTCCATCAAGCGCAGAGGAGAGTTGGTGCGTCTGTGAACGAATTTTGCTCCATTGCGCCGGATGTGAAACTGGGACAGGGCGTTCGGCTTTCCAAGTTCATTAACTTATATGGATGTGAAATCGGCGACGAAACGAAAATCGGGGCCTTCGTAGAAATTCAGAAAAATGCCAAGGTGGGCCGGCGCTGCAAGATCTCCAGCCACACGTTCGTTTGCGAAGGCGTGGCCATCGAAGACAACGTTTTCATCGGTCACGGCGTGACATTCATCAATGATTCCTATCCGCGCGCGACCACGCCGGAGGGAGAACTGCAAACCGAGAGCGATTGGCACGTCGAGGCTACGGTCATCAAGCGCGGCGCGTCCATTGGCTCGGGAGCTACCGTTCTTTCCAAAGTGATCGTTGGTGAAAACTCTATCGTGGGCGCCGGCAGTGTTGTGACTCGTGACGTACCGCCTAACGTCATTGTTGCCGGCAATCCCGCAAAAATTTTGCGACCCGTACCTTCGAAAGCGAGGACCCAGGAATGACCGTGAACCGCCCTATTCCATTTGTCGATCTCGTTACACCTCATGTTGAACTCCAGGATGAGCTCGTATCTGCTTTTACCACAGCCATTCGATCCGCTGCATTCATTGGCGGGCCCGCTGTCGAGGGATTCGAACGTGATTTCGCCCAGTTTTGCGACGCCAAACACTGCGTTGGAGTCAGCAGCGGCACGGACGCCTTGCGCTTTGCGCTCACGGGCGCCGGAGTCCAGCCGGGAGACATCGTGGTAACCGTTCCCCACACATTCATCGCCACCACGGAGGCGATTTCGCAAGCCGGGGCGCTTCCGGACTTCGTGGATGTCGATGCCAGGACCTATACGATGGATCCCGCGGTTTTGCGCCGGTACATGGAGACCAAGTGCGTGCTCGACACCCGTACGGGCCGTTATATCCACCGTACGCTGGGCAAACCCGTGACAGCCGTGATCCCGGTTCACCTCTACGGGCAGACTGCGGATATGGACCCTATCCTCGAGATCGCTGATCAATTTGGGCTCGTCGTTATAGAGGATGCCTGCCAGGCGCACGGCGCCGAATATTTCTCGAAGAAAGAGAATCGCTGGCGCAAGGCCGGCTCCATGGGACGCGCGGCCGCATTCAGCTTCTACCCGGGCAAGAACCTGGGCGCTTGCGGTGAAGCCGGCGCGATTACCACCAACGACGAAAAAGTTGCGCGAAGCGCCAAAGTTTTGAGAGATCACGGACAATCCCAGAAATATCACCATGAAATCGAAGGCTACAACGGCCGATTGGATGCCATTCAAGCGGCAATCCTGAGCGTCAAGCTCCCACATCTGGCCGAATGGAATCGCCGCCGGCAAGATGCCGCGCACAGGTACGACGATATGCTTTCATCGTTCGAGGACGTCATCGTTCCTTACCAGCCCGAATGGTCGCGCTCGGTTTATCACCTGTATGTTATCCGGGTGTTCGACCGCGGAGGGCTCCAAAAATATCTGGCCGAACAAAAAATTTACACCGGCATTCACTATCCCGTTGCGCTTCATTTGCAGCGCGCGTACAAGCATCTCGGATACACGCAAGGGGATTTCCCGGTTTCCGAAAAGGCGGCTTCGGAGATTCTCTCACTCCCCATGTATCCCCAACTCGAGCCCAGAGATCAAACGAGAGTCGTTCAGGCTATTTTGGCGTTCCTGTCGCAAAGCTTGAATTTGCGGGAACCCGCCAGTTTCGCTTTCAGAGAAAACCAGCTCTGAATGTTCTGAATATAGTAATTGCCAGGGTTTACCGGCATCGACCGGGCGACGAAGACCGCTGGCAGCGAACTTGTAGCCCGCCTCTTCAGAGGCGAGTCTTTTCTTGCCGATCGCGCGAAAAACTCCGCGTCTGACCCATCGCAGTCGCTCAGGGCAAGAGACGTGGGCTACAACAATCAACAGGACGTCAGGGTTTCGTCTAGGTCCTACCACACGAGCAGTAGCACACACTTCAGTCTCTGTGGTTTTGCACTCAATGCTCGTCATTCTGAGGCACGCTGCCTGCCGAGGAATCCCTCTTTCTCTGAGCATTTCCAGCGAGAGGGATTCCTCACTTCGTTCGGAGTGAAGACAAGAACACTTTTTCCGCAAACTGATCAGCGTGTGTGATTTTTTATTCGTTGCACACGCAGAAAGGCACACAGGCTGAAGCCTGTGCTACTTGAGCGCGGAGTTTTATGTGGAATTACGATGGCGGTGAGGCTCGGTCTTGAGGGGTGATACGAGGAGACTAGGTGGTGTGTTGTTTGTCGAGATTATTAAACGACTGCGTCGTCAATGAATCCACGAGCTTCAAATATTCATTTTTCTTCTGATCCCAACTGTTCTGTCGCGCGTATTCCAAGCCTTTGGCAACCAGGTTTTTGCGGAGTGCTTCGTCTTGAATGACCTCCAGAATAGCGTCGGCCAATGCCTGGCTGTCACCTGACGGAAAGAAATGAACCTCACCTTCATTGAAATAATAGCTGTCAATCTTGGTGCGCGATACCACCACCGGCACGCCTTGGGACATGAATTCCATTATCTTCGTGCTGTAAGCCTGATCGCCAAATGAATCGGCCCGCTTAGGGACCACTCCCAGGTCGGCATTCGCGATTACATCCGGCATTTTATGAAGCGGCAGGCCACCGCAAAACTTCACTTGTCCATTCAGGCCGAGACGTCCCGCCAATGCGATCAGATCGGGTTCCGTGCCGCCGCTTCCGTACAGGTGCAACTCCGCATTCGGAGCCTTATCCCTTAATTTGGAAATAGCTTCTATCGCGATATCCAATCCCTGATGCCACTGAAAACTGCCCGGGAATATAATCACGAACTTCCCGTCATTCCTGGTGCCGGAGCGGCGGTAAAAAATTGCCGGATCAACGTGGTTTAGAACGACCGAACATTTGTCGGCGGAAACCGACCGGCTGAGTAAAGTTTCATACCACAAATGATTAGCGACGATCACGTAATCGGCAAACTTGGCCGATTTATTCTCGATGAGTTCGAGCCCGACCGAGTAATGATTAGCAGTGCCGTTCCCGAATTTGCTGCTGAAAAACTCCGGCACGATATCGTGGATGTCCAGAATGATTTTTGCGCCCGTCAGTTTGGGGTACCAGGCGGCAAACACCAGAAAATCCGGTATGTTGTGGACGTGAACGAGATCGTATTTCAGGCGTTTGTGCATCCGCGTTAAAAAATTGGACGAAAGATACAGGAATCGCAACAAGCGCAAGGCAAATTCCCACTTCGATCGCTCGCCATATTTGCGATGCATGATCCGGTACACGGTGACGCCGCTGATGGTATCCATCGCCGGCTGGTTCTCTCCCGTACTCACCGCGATCACGTCTACATGATCGCCGCGTTTTGCCAGCGTCTCCGCATACCGCCGCACCCGGTTGTCCGTATCATAATTACTGTGCACCAGCATGCATATTTTCCTGCGCGTGTTGCGCTCTGCGACAGGAAGGCTCGCGCAATAATATCTGGACACTTCGCGGGGCAGCGCGGCCCAGAATTGGCCCTCATACTTTTCGCGCAGATAGGACAATAATTCTTCGTAATACGAGACTGGATATTCATCTCTATCGTTATCGAAGTTTCCGAAGCGCATGTAATCGGGATGCGTGTTTAAAAGCACCATCCCCCCGCGCTCAACGATCCAGTCAATTTTTTTCTTCCAGATGTTGATGTCCGTCTCGCGAAGAACCACGAAGAGCGTATAGTCCTGGACGAGTGTATACGGAAGTTCCACGTAGCCTGTGTCGTCTGGTGACGGCACCCAAAACGGAAACACCGTGCCGACTCCATCCGGTTCCGGTTCAAATGGATCTGTATCAAAAGTGGACGCGTCATATTCCGCGCCTATTTCGTGGATCCACGCCAGACGGTGTTGCATCAGCGGAGATCGGAATCCGCAGGCACCCCAATCTTTCAAATATTCCCGGATTCGAGCTGCTTTGGCAGCAAAGGAGGCCGTGGTAGCGTAAAGTTTCCCGTCGTGCTCCAGGCCGTGGATACCCACCTCAAAGCCTGCCTGTTGTAGCTTCCGCCGCAGCACGTCAGGAACGCGGTACTCTCCCTCAGGGACGAAGTTGAAGGAGGATCGGAAGCCGTGTTTCACCTCCAAGGCCCTCAACTGCTCAACGCGCTCCAGCCCTTTTGTCCCTTCGACATCGTGCGTGAGCACTACCGCGAAGCGCTTACCGTCCGGCCACCCGGGCCATCTTGGTGGAACGGCACCGGCTTTTTCGTCAATCGGCCAGACATCTGCGAAATCACGCCGCCTATTTTTCGCTCGCCATCGTCGCAAGGCTCGCCGCAGGGACTTAGGTAGGATCGGTTTCAGCAGGTAATACGCTTTGTTAATCACCATAGCCTAATTGAAACCAATTGGTTTACCCATATGCTGTACACTAAACTGATGTTTTCTATTCAAACAAGTTAACACGCGCGGATAGCCCAATAAACGCCTAAAAACTTAAACCGGTGTCTAATTTGTCCTGCCCGTTTAGCTGTCGGAGTAGGGTTTACCTCGATTTCCGCGGGTGGCCAGCTAAGCGGGACAGGCGGGTTGGCGTCTATCTATGGGGAGTTCGGGGAACGTAAGACTTATCTATGGAGTAGCGCTGCTGCCGTTGCCAGCTCTTCATCCGAATAGCTGAAAGCAGGACACGTTTAGCCACGAATGCGTATGGCAACCACCGATACGCTCCGAGCAGCTTTAAACGGAACTCCAGGGGATGAATGGAAGGCTCCACAGGTACTCGTCCAGCAACGAAATCTCCAGCTGTTGTAAAAGCAGTGAACGGAAGAGTGGTAAAAACACGCTGGTAGCCCGCCTCCCGCGCCCACTGAACGAGCCGCTCGTTGAACCCCCCGAATGGGAAACTGAACAGCGTAACTCTGCGTCCCAGCAGCTGCTCAAGCTTTACGCGAGAACCGTAAAGCTCCCGCCAGGCGTCATCCCGCTCCAGCGAAGGCAGGTACGGATGCGTGGCCGTATGAGAGCCTAGGCTGATTAAATCCTCGGGGAGAGCACGAAGCTCTTCTGCAGTGAGAACTCTTTGGCTGCGCTCGTACTGTGCCGCCGGTGGCCAATAAGCAGTGACCGTCCCCAGACCTTCGGAAGTAACAAAAATTGTAGCGGGAATATTTCTCTGGCGGAGCTCGGGAAGCGCGTTCTCCACGACGTTCAAAAATCCGTCATCGAACGTAACCGCGGAATACCGAGGCCCGGCATCCAATGGCAACTTCGCGTCGAGTCCGACCGGTTTCGTCAACCGAACCAGCGTATCCATCTGCCGCGCGAAGCGTTCTCGTTCTTCAGGGCGAACCGCGTGGTAATAAAGGATGACGCAACCGGGGCGGCGCTTTTTACCTGCCAGAAGGCGAATCACTCCCCAAACGGAGTCAAAGCCATAAACGGCCAGACTAATCAGGAATTTCAGGACTCTTTCGAATCCTCTTTTTTCTATATTTTCCAGTTTGAACCCCTTCAAAAACTTATTTAGCCAGGTAAATCCTTCAACTTCTGCCAACCGCCGTTCCCGTGCTCTGCTCGCCTGTTGGCGACGCGCCCAGTAGCCGCTGCATCTGTTCTTTTCTCAGAAACCGCATAAATTCGGGCGATACTTCGCGCTTCTGGCCGCTCACATAGGCGTAAAGGAAGCCGGCAAGTCTGACGATGGAGCCCACTGCGAAAGGTTTTCCGGGAATCCGCCTGATGAGCCGGGCCATTTCGAAGAGGGGATGCGTTCCCAGGTAATAATCCATCATGCCGCCGCGGAACTGGTAGCGTGAGAAGCCAAAACCTTTTCCGGTTGGCCGGTGGTGGTAGGCCTTAAAACCAGGAAGACTTTGCACCCTCTTGCCGAGCATCCGCATCCTCACCTCGGCGTGTGTGTCCGAACCACCCCAGGTGAACGGCGTATATCCTCCGAGCGCTCGGAGGCACTCACTGCGAAATAATTGAACTCCATGAGCGACAGAGTTAGCTGAATTCGCCCCCCGAGTCTGGAAGACTCCTTCCCGTTCTTCATAAATCGCCCCACCAGCCAATCCCAGGGTTGGATCTTTTACAAATTCTTTCAGGAGCAATTCGAAATACGTTGGATCGAGCGTAATATCGGAATCCAGGTTCCCGATAAAATCGACATCCAGATCCAGCACCTTGCGGAACCCGGCATTTATGGCGTTCACTTGCGCGGTGAAATTCCGCGGATGGTCTTCGGTAATCCGGTAAAGCTCGATGAAGTTGTACCGCGCCGCGTAACTCTTCACAATTTCATCGGTACGGTCGGTGGACCCGTCACTGACAATGACCCACTTTTGCGGGGGTACAGTCTGGGCCACAATACTTTGGATCACTTTCTCAATCAACTTTTCTTCGTTGTAGGCAGCGCTCACCAAGGCATACGACGGCCGACTACTGTTTCGGTTTTGATAGGTCTCGCTCAAAGGGACTCTCCTGCGGGTTTGCGGTTCATTAGCCAACCCAGGCAAACGAGGCTTCGTTTGATCTTGTATTGGGTTTCGTCGCGGTGTGTGCTTTTGAAAAGGTAAACAAGCCCGTAGCCTACAATGCGGAGTATTTGATGCAGCCACATTGTCAGCCAGAAGCAGGCTACCGCAGGCAGGCTGTGATGTTTCCGGAAGTATTGCAAATTTGCCCGGTACATTTCGATATAAAAACGGACCGGCGCCTTGGAGGAACTGGCGCCACAGTGATGCACGGCCTCCGCTTCATTGAAGAACACGACCCTCCATCCGGCTTTATTAAAACGCTTCGGCCAGTCCAGATCTTCGCCATACATAAAAAATCGATCGTCGAGAACGCCAACCTGGTCGAGTGCCTCCCGGCGTACCATCCAGAACCATCCTGTAAGGACGTTTACGTCCGTGGTGTGGTCGTACCGGAAATCGGACATCATAAAATCCCTGATTAAGGCGCCCCCATCTCCCTTGACTACTGAATTCAGGCCGATTGCATTGCAAAACCAATTCCACACGCTGGGGAACCGCATGCAAGACTGACCGATTGATCCATCGGGCAGACGCATTTTTGGTCCGAGCATCCCGATATCCCGGTGTCGCTCCATGTACTCCAACATCGTTTCCAGGCAGCGTTCGGGAACAGTAACGTCGGAATTAATCAGGCACACGTATTGCCCGGTGGCGATATTCATTCCAATATTGTTTGCCTTGGCGAAACCCAGATTCGCGCTGTTCTTCACGCAGATGACATGAGGAAAGTCCCGTTGCACCATTTCCACTGTGCCGTCCGCCGATGCATTGTCAACCAGGATGATTTCGAGCGTGCAGTTTTTTCCGGCCGGCTCGAGGGAGCTGAGGCATTCCGACACAAGCTTCTTTGTATTCCAGCTGACGATAATGATCGAAATTGGTATCGAGGATTTGTTCATAGCTTTGTGCCCCTTCAATGATGGTTCCCTGCTCAAAACCCTCCAGATACTTCCACGGACGAACGAACCTTGATTAACAAGTGGCTTGGAGCCCCGCGTCGCTCAGTTTCTACTTGGAGCCGCGATGTTATTGAAACTTGAGCCGCTTTTCGTACGCAGGTAACTGTCCGATAGCGGGGCTAACCGGAGTTGTTTGCGTCTTTTCGGTTCTGCCCAGCGGAAACTCAAACTCCAGTTCCTGCGGGTCTTGTTTGGATTCGATAATCGAGGCGCTCATGACAGAGATCATGACGAGAACTGCATACCAGCCAATATAGCTCTGGTCGAAATAGATGATGCCAAAAAAAGCTATGGTATTGGCGAAAAGGGTGCTGCCCATCGCCCACATGAAACGTTCGTCCTTGATTTCCCCTTCTGACAAACGCCGTGCAATTCCTATTTTCTTAAAGGCCACAACAAGCAACGCGATAAACAAGATTAAAGTAAGTAGGCCGCCCTCGACCCCGGCTCTTACGTAGGCATTAATTGAATCCCACATGTCCAGGCCCCAGTCCGCATTGTTGCTGGTGCCTATCAGCCACCATTCCCCAAAGTGGCGTACAAACTGGTCGATGAGTTCTGCGCGATGCCACCCCGTACCGCCAGTGAGCCCACTCATACGGTTGATCAAAAACCAGACGGGCACCTTCATGAACACTTGGACCACAATTAAAAATAAGACTAATCCCCATCGGAAAATACGCAGATAATTCCGGAAGGTCCAAAGACACAAACAGCCTACCGCCGCAACATAAGTCAACAGCGGAGTGCTGGAAGCGGATGTAATTGTGATGATTGTGCACGCCACAAGTCCAAGTCCGCCGACGAGCCGATTTCCCTTTCCTTCTCTCCAAAGCGACAGGATCAAAGGTACGAGCATGGCTGCGAAAGTCCCGGCGATGATGGGATGCCCGAAAGGCCCTTGAGCTCGAACCGATCCACCGCGCATCTCTGAGACGTCGGGCGCCCCCAAAAGCGCCATCGGATTCTTGCCTGTCGAGTGTTCGATCCACATTGTTACTGCGATCGGAATCATCACGATGCCAATGATTTTAATGGTTCGGAAAACATCTTCGCGATCCCTGATCAGGTAGCGAAGCAAAAAGTACATGCCTAGGGCGCTGTAGACAAATCCAAGTCGGTTGAACAGAGCGCCAAAATCCATCCAATGGAGAGCGTAAAAAGTCGCCGCACTAAGTGTCCAGAAAGTAAAAACCTTGTCGACGGTCGTTAGCGGGCCCGGATAAGGATCGCTCCCGTTGATGAAGCCGTTCCATAGGACACGAATCCATCCCAAAAATATCAAAATCCTGCCAACCGCGAAGTGTGTCCCTAAAAGTACCAGCTGATTCTCAGGCGGGAGTATCAGGGTAGCCATCATCAGCGGCACAATCATGTACTTGCGCTTCAGGGTGAGTATCAGAATGCAAGCGAGCAGGAGGATTCCCAGAGACACAGGAGTCATAAAACTATCCTGCCGACCACCGCCAAAATAGAAATTGTTTTCTAGACCGTCAGGCCTCATAGGATTCACAACTCCTGTGGCTTCTAAATACGCTCATTTTAGAGCAGCGGGGGTGCAGCTTTTTCGCGCCGCTTCAGCAACATTCCCCTCGTGAATTCAGGGGCAGTTCTAGTTAACAGCCACTTGAATGCGGCCTTGCCCGAAAAAGTATATCTCATAGCTACTTTTAATGATCGTAACGCCTGTTCAGGGACGCCCTCGATGAGATGCACGCTCGCCCAGCCGATATGAACCTGTTGTAACCGGAGGTGAATTTCCTTTTGGATCATCGGATCCTCACCGCTATCTTCTCTCAACCATTTCTCGTACATATACTGAGCCATTTTTAGCCGATAGGTTTCGTTCTGACGAAATTCAGTGAGTCCAACCGCCCGGTTCGGCGTTCGGTCAATTTGATGCAGCGGCAGATTCACATAACAGACGCTCGTTCGTTGCGCTAACCTAAAAAGGAAATCCGTATCTTCGTTGACGGGTAATGATGGATGGAATCCCCCTAAACCACGTATGAGTTCAGCGCGGGCAAGGAGCGCTCCCATGTACACACCATGAAATATTCCTAGAGTGATGCGGCGAGCAAAATGTGGAAATACTCCGATCAGACCGTCGCAATCCGCTCCGATCTCCGCAAATGCAGTCTTCCGCAGTAGGGGATTGTTCAGGTAAGTTGAATCTGTAACGCAGGCGTCGGAAATATCGGCGAATTTTTCGAGAGCTCTAACCTGCCAATCCATCTTTTCCGGTAGCCAAAGGTCGTCCGAGTCCAGGAAGGCTATCCAATCGCCGGTTATCTCAGCAATCCCCGTGTTTCGAGCTACGGAGACACCCTGTTGCTTTTGATAGATGTAGCGTATAGGAATCGTTGTTGACCGCTCAGGCGATTGATATTCACGAACCACCTGCTCGGTAGAGTCCGTGGAGCCGTCATCCACAACCACAATCTCAAAAACCGGATACGTTTGCCTCAGCACGCTCTCAATTGCGGCTTTCAAAAGAGTGGCCCGATTGTGAGTCGGAATGATGGCCGAGATCTTCAACATTTTTGCTGTCCTCTGGGCTTGCGGGAATTCAAATTGCTCTTAGCGAACTTGCATCTCCGGGAAGAACTACAACTGTGAGAAAACGCTGCGTCAGTCCCAGTTTACCTGGGTACCTCTACTGCTCGCGGTCGCCATTGAATACGAAATAGCGGGAGAATTTTGTCAGCCAGCATCGACTTCTCTTCTTTGTCAAATGCGAAATAGAAAGCCACGGCTGCAGTGACAAGCGCTTGGAACGATATCGCGACGCACAGAACGAGCAGGTTAGTAAAATCAATTTTACTGAACAGGAGTACCCACAGAATAATTGAGCTCAGTGCCGCCGGTACTATCGAACGACCGAGAAGATTACCGTAGTAAGTCCGAAGCGGCAGCGGTAAGTGACGACACACATAGATCGGTTGGATAAAAAGCTTTGCGATCGTCATGGGAATCAATGTGCCCAGAGCCACGCCGATCATCCCGTAGGGGTGGGCCAAATAGATGCTAAGTCCGACGTTCACGATTGCCTCCGCCAGTGTCAGCCATGCCAAAAATCGATGACGAGAAACACCATAGAGGTATGCGACGGAGGGCTGCTGTGAAACATCAACAAAGATGGCGGAAACCAGAATGAGCAGCGGCCAGTAAGCATCCAAGTAAGCGGGGCCCATCCAGAGTTTTACGAAAGCGTGTCCGTACAGAATAAGCCCACAGGCAATAATTGTGGAAATAGAGGCGCTGGCTTTCGTCCCCAGCATAAAAATTCGCTGCACACCGGCGAAATCCGAGCTACCCCACAACTGGCTGAACCAGGGCGAAAGAATTCCCAGAAGCGCGATCATCATGGCCAGGAAGGCCTGTGTCAATCTGCCCGCAACCGCGTAGTGCGTAACAGCGCTGACCCCGACAAAAATACCGACGGTCCATCCATCTATAAAGAATCTCAATTGATCGCTTATCTGTACGATGAGCGCGTACCGGCTGTAGTTGAAAAGATCCTTGAGAGTCTGGCGATTAGCGAATGCCAGCGAGATTTTCAGATTCGCCTGGATTTTTCTGAGAATCAAGTAATAGAGAGTATAGAGGATCGCATCACCGACCAGTGCTATGAGTGCCAGCGAAACTATGCCGCCTCCGCGTCCAATCACCAGTACGATTAAGATCGTCTTTACGATGAGAACGAGAACGCTGACACCCGCGGTGAGATCGAGCCTAAGGTGTGCAGAGATGGCGCCGACGAACGTACGTCCGGGAAACCCCACCGCGAATCCGACGCCCATGAGCGCGAGTACCGTACGGAAAAGGCGAATGTCCTGCGGACTCGAAATAAAGGCCGGAGCAAACCAGGCTACGATCAGTGTCAATACAAAGATGAACATGCCTATCAAGGCGAAAATGTAGAACGCTGTCGAAATAGTGCGGTTGGCAACCTCAGGGTCTCGGTTCCCCAATGCCTTCGCAACCTGGAACTGAACAGCAGTAACGATGCCAAGATCAAGTAGGCCGTAGTAACCCAGAACCGCGCCAACCAGGGCCCAGTAACCGTAAAGGCGGTCGCCCAGCCTGTGAACGAGAAAAGGCATAAGAAAAAATGCCACTAAGGTCGTCGCTACCAAACTGGCAACGCGAAGAATCGATCCTAAAAGCGCAGTGTGATGTCGTTTCAAGGCTGTCTTTTTTCCTGTCCGTGTCGCCCCAATGGAATTGAGCCACGATGCAGCAATGTTTTATTTACTTCTAAGAAGTGGAGTTTCAATTCTTTTTGCCTCGGAAGATCAGTTCCGAAGCCACATGCGAGCTAGCCAGGCCAAGAAGCAGTTGATCCGCCCGTTTTGCGCTAGCCGGAATCGTATAAATAATTCGTTCCAACGAGCATCGGCATCGCTGAAGCCAGTTTTTTACTACTTTCCGATTCGTCAGATGAAATCCTGTCTTTTCGTAGCTTCCAAGATCGCCATAGCGCCGGCTTTCGCGGAGGCGACGCCACATCACCGAAAGTCTTGAGAGATTCGGAATGCGTGCGACAACATAACCTTGCGGTGTGAGCAGCGGCGTAAAGCTCGACAAAGTTGCAACAGGATCGGGAACCAGGTGTAAAACATTTGAGAACAGCAGGCAGTCAAACTTCTCACCTTGAAGCTGCCTTAACGACGTTTCCTGATCTCCCGCGATCACGCGTATACCCCTCGCTTCCGCGAGGGAGGCGATTACCGGATCAAGTGGCACCGCCGTGACTGTAATACCCTGCTGCTGCAGCTTCAGCTCCTGAGCACCCCAGCCGCAGCCAACTGATAGTACGGTCTTCGATCCTGGCGGAATCAATTCCATCACGTCAGTCCTGCACGGTTCGTAATAGCTCTTAGACCACCTCGGAGGCGGTAACCTTGTCTCTGTTTGCAGCAACTGGGTTCGCGGTCCTTCCGCGAGCTTCATTGTCATCAAAGTTGCAACCTGCCGCCGGAATTCGGATCCTTCCAAGCTGACCGTTTCCACGTATTTGTTGGATAGGTGAGCTACAAGGAAGTCGTCCAGACGGGAAATACAAATTACTTTTCTGAAGCCGCATTGGGTATACGGATCAGTTGCCGCTGTTTCCGGCATTTTGTATCTGCCTGTTCTGGGACCAGTCAGGAATCCGCCAGAATCGATCGCACGCCGTAGCTGTTCCTGGGTGAGAATATAAAATCCCGCGTGTTCATTCGTAAAATAAGCGAAGGTATCGTTGCCCCTCGTCCTTACTGACCAGGGATCCCAGTGCCAAAAATCAAATGCATCGCAGAAATACTGCTTGCCATCCTTGCCGATTTCAGTGCGGAGAAAGCCGGCAATCTCGTCCTCTCTCAGAATTTCCGTTGCGGCCAGGAAGGCGCGAATGTTTGTTTCACTGCAAAGTATGTCGTCTTCCGTATATATGAACAGATCGTAGTTGGATAGCCGATCCGCGAACACTTGTTTATGGCCGAAGGGGAGGGACCAGGGATTCTTGGTTGGGAGGCCAACCTTAACTTCTACATCGGGCCCTGGCTTCTTATTGAGATTAGACAGAACGATAAAATCAATTTCGAACGGCATGGACCGGTACTCTGCCAACACCTGCTGCAGATACCCGTCATTCGAAGTGCCGTAGCTCGCAATTGCGACTAGGATTTTCATAGTTGCCTTGCACGGTTAAATACTGTTTGTTGCGTGGAGTTTAACAGACTGAAGCGAGGTCTATATCTATTCCCGGTGTTGGCGGTGGTCAGCTACCGGCCAAGTTGAATCCACCATATATAAGAATCACGAGGGGAGATCTTTAATGCCGGTAGGCTGCACAATTCCTACTTGACGTCTTCGTAGAGCTAGTTGCCGGTCGCTCTTCCCGCAGCGACCCTCAATTGAGGGCCGCCGCGGAGAGTAGCGTTAGACTAGTTAACTTTCACTGTCAAGCCTGTGGGAGGAGCAGGAGGCGCGCTAACCGTCGTACCCGTGAACGGATAGGCTCCGACATCCCAAGCGGCGCCCGAAGGCCTGACTATGCCGTCGCTGAGCGCTTTCAAGCCGACGACCGAGGGTTTCCCGGCGTCAAGTGGGTTGAGATTCAGGCTCGTCAGGTTTGCACCTTTCTGAACCGCCGGTGAACTTGAGCTCTGAATGTGCCACGTGGAACTCAGGTTCGGATCAGCTTCGACGCTGTGTGCATCTTCGCCCTGTCCTTGCCAGGCTGCTAAGTTTTCGCCGCCGGGGAAACCTCCAGTGTTTCCGCCCAGGTTTCTACCGCCAAAGAAAACGTTGTTATCGGAGTTGAAGTTCGCACGAGGCGTACTGTTAATCGAGATGTACGAGCCATGGTTCGAGACGAAGATATTGTTTTTAACTGTGTACGTCTGAGTTGAATCTCCATCCATATAAATCTCACCCGTTCCGAAACCAAATAAGGTGTTGTTATATATGAAGTGAGGCCCCAGAGGGTTGCCATCCGACGAGTGGAAATAAATTCCTTGGCCCCCGGTAGACGTGTGGCCCGTGCCGACCAGGAGATTGTTGAAAATCGTGCAAGACGATCCGCTTCCGCTCACTCCATAAGTGCAAAAAATGAATCCAGTTGGGGAGCCGTTCACAAAATCCCCGTGAATGTAGTTGCTATACACATAGGCATGGATGATGTTGCCGGCGCCAGAAGCGATAAGCAACCCATCCAAATGGTATGGTGTGCCCGTTGGAAAGAACCAGTTGGCCCAATCGGTCATTTCGTTCTGATAAATATTCACGTAATCGTGACCGCCGATGTTCATCATCCAGCCGTGGTCGCTAAGAAAATTGTTGTAATAATTGATGCCGGCAGCCGCTTCACTGTTGGTGCATCCTGTGGGACCGACCACAAAACTTGGCCCTTCTGACGCGGACCAGATTCCTACGTGGGCGTTGTTCAACGTGTTGTTGCAAACTTCCACGTTCGTAGCAAGACCGCTGACCCTGACATCGGCTGTGGGGAATCCTGGCTGAGAGTCGGGTTCAGCGGAAGAATTGTTATAAATGTTCTGAACCGTCAAATTCTTGAGCAACAGGTGGTCGCCCCACAAATATACTCCAATGCTGTTTGAATGGTTCGCCAAGGAACTTCCATTGGCCGTGTTCTGCACGATCCCGGTGTTGTTCCCATCGATGGTTATGTAATTGAAGTTATTCACGGCGATTCCAGCATCACATGTAGAGCAACTACCATCGGGCGCTCCGCCGAAGCGTGGCGATTGCACAATGGCACCAGGTTCAAAGAGGATCGTTATAGGCTGGCCGCTCGAACCGCTGCCTTGTACGAAAAGTCCCGACGTGTTTGTCCCGGCCGTAATCGTGCCGCAGATATGCACTGTGGTTCCCGGCCCGATCTGCGTTGAGCCGCCGCCCCAGTTAGAAGCGTTGTTGAAGAAAGAAACGGGCTGAGCGGCTGTGCAGCTCGAGCCGTCGGCCGTGCCGGTTGCAGACTGGGCGATGTAGACGTTGGTTGCCGCGGCTCTGGAAGCGGACGCCGAAACCAGCAGCGCTGCGACGACCAGAGCGAAAGTTGTGAGACGGGAAAATGTTGTCCTGCAAATCATTTGGCTGTACTTGCGAGTTGTTAGTTGCGGTGTAGTATTCATAATGATTTGAATCTAGCAACCGCAGAGTTACGGCCTCTACTGGCCATCAGTGCTATTGAGGGACAGGTTGACCACCTGTCCCGATAATTTCGTGGTGACCGCGAGGTTTTTCTGGAAACTTTTGACTTGGTTTATTTGCCGTTCCCGATGAACGTAAGATTCCGCCGCCGAGCAAATCCTTCTCAGAGCAATTCACGACTGGCTGACAGGCTACCGCCATTAAATGACACAGCACTAATGTGCAATCTTCTTGCCAAAAAAGGGCACTCGCTTCGAGGCCCTGCTTGGCCGCACACGGCTATTCTGTTGATTCTAAGTAGCTTCAGAGGAGGTCGCCCGACCAAGTTTAGCCGCAAATAACAGATTTGGTAAGTAGAGAAATCCTCTTCCACATTGTTGCAAACCATTTCCGGCTGAAACAGGGTGCGTAGCGCTCCCGACGCACGAAATTGCGCCTCAATCACGCGTTCCCAGTGCGCGTATGGAAACCACAATTCCATTTCCGATGCGAGGCATTTTGGATCGAGTTATACTCCCGGCTGAGACTTCCAATCGAAGGAGTACCCTACAAATATGAAGGGTGTAGTGCTTGCGGGTGGAACCGGCAGCCGCCTGAATCCTCTAACGCGCGTGACGAATAAGCATCTTCTTCCAATTTACGACAAGCCCATGGTGTATTACCCGATCCAGACGTTGGTGAACGCCGGGATCGATGAAATTCTGCTCGTCACCGGCGGCAAGAACGCGGGAGATTTCTTGCGCTTACTCGGGAACGGCCGCGCGTTTGGCTTGAAGCACATCAACTACACCTACCAGGAGGGTGAAGGCGGAATCGCCGAAGCCCTGGGTCTGGCGGAATATTTCGCCGGCGACGACTCGATATGCGTGGTGTTGGGAGACAACATCATCGAAAAGAATGTTTGCCAGGCAGTGGAAAATTTCAAGAAACAAGGTGAGGGCGCAAAGATTATTCTGAAGGAAGTGGAAGACGCCAATCGCTTTGGAATCGCCGAACTTCGAGGCAATAAGGTAATCGGCATCGAGGAAAAACCAAAAGTTCCGAAATCGAGTTATGCGGTGGTGGGAATCTACCTGTATGATTCGACTGTATTCCAGAAAATTCGCCGCTTGAAACCATCCGGGCGCGGCGAACTTGAGATCACCGACGTAAATAATTTCTACGTCGAGGAAGATAAACTCACATTTGAGATCATGGACGGTTGGTGGACCGACGCGGGCACGTTTGAATCGCTGCTGAACGCCAATAATCTGGTAGCAGCATCAGGAGCGAACAACATGCCGGGCAGGCGGCCGACGCAGCCTGGCGTACCCCAGGGAATTGCGCGATGAAAATTTTCGTAACCGGCGGCGCGGGATTCATCGGATCGAATTTTATTCGTCATGTGCTGGTTCTTAACAAAAACTACCAGATTGTTAATTTCGATAAATTGACTTACGCGGGAAACCTGGCAAACCTCGAGTCCATCGCGGAAAATCCTAATTACTCCTTTGTTCGAGGCGATATCTGTGACGCTGCTGCGCTCACGCAGGCTATGGAAGGCTGCACAGCGGTCGTTCACTTTGCCGCTGAATCGCACGTGGATCGAAGCATTTACGAGCCCGCGCCGGTCATCCAGACTAATGTCACTGGGACATTTGTGCTGATGCAGGTGTCTCGGACGCTGCAAATCAAGCGCTTCGTGCATATCTCGACGGACGAAGTGTACGGCGACATGGCCCCGGGCGCATTTGCCAACGAAGATTCGCCGCTGCAACCCAGCAGTCCTTATTCCGCGTCGAAAGCAGGTTCCGATCTGCTGGTACTCTCCTACGTGCGCACGTATGGATTTCCGGCCATGATTACGCGGTCGTCCAATAATTATGGCCCTTACCAGTTCCCAGAAAAATTTTTGCCCCTCATGATTACCAACGCGCAGAATGACAAGTCGCTTCCCATCTACGGAGACGGCAAGCAGCAGCGCGACTGGCTGCATGTGGAAGACAACTGCCGCGGAGTGCTTGCTGTGCTGGAGAAAGGGCGCATCGGCAACGTCTACAACATCGGTGGGCTGGATGTCGTCGAAAACTTAACCATCGCGCATAAGCTTCTTCGCTTGACCGGCAAACCTGAGACCCTGCTTTCTTACGTGAAGGACCGGCCCGGACATGATCGCCGCTACGCGCTGCGTTGCGATAAAATGGAGAAAGAGTTTGGCTGGAAGCCCGAGGTCCCGTTGGACGAAGGGCTGCGGCAAACAGTTGAATGGTACAAAGCCAATGGCAAGTGGATGGCCGGCGTACGCGACGGAGCCTACCTCTCCTACTACGAGAAGTACTACGAGAACCGTGACAGTTCCTTGCACACACTTTCTTCATCCGGCCCTGCAAAGGCCTGACAGCTGCGGCGATTTGAATCGCGCGCATCTTGCTGTATTTTATTTTCCGAGGCCCTGATCCATTTGCAGCGACTACCGACATCGCTCCCGGACGTGTGGGAACTCCAACCTGCGGTGTTCCGCGACTCACGCGGATTCTTCACGGAAACTTACCAGCAGCAAAAATTCCGCGAACTTGGAATCTCTGACATCTTTGTGCAGGACAACCATTCGCGATCGGCGAAGGGCACGCTGCGCGGACTACACTATCAACTGCGACATGGGCAGGCGAAACTCTGCCGCGTGGTCGAGGGCCAGGCACTCGACGTTGCCGTGGATGTGCGGCAAGGCTCGCCCAACTTCGGAAAATGGACGAGCGTCCTGTTATCGGCAGAAAAGCAGAACCAGATTTTTATTCCCGCGGGCTTTGCGCATGGCTTTCTGTCGCTGACTGAATCGGTGCAATTTCTCTACAAGTGCTCCGATTTTTACGATCCCGCTGACGAGCATGGTATTTTGTGGAGCGATCCCGATTTGGCCATCTCGTGGGGATGCCTCGATCCTCTGATTTCACCCAAAGACGCGAAAAATTCCACGCTTGCGGCGATGCCACGCGAATTCCTGCCGCGCTACACAAAGTCATGAGACCGGCAATCCTGCTCATAGGGAAAAATGGCCAGGTGGGACGAGAGCTGCAAAAAATGTTGCCGGCCATCGGTGAAGTCACCGCGCTGGATCGAAATCAATTGGACCTTACTCACACCGAAGAAATCCGTAGGGCCATCCGCACCTTTCATCCCGATCTGATTGTGAATGCAGCTGCTTACACGGCGGTGGACAAAGCAGAGAGCGATGAAGCGGCCGCTCGCGCGATCAACGCTACAGCTCCGGGAGTCATGGCGGAAGAGGCGAAAAAAATTGGCGCCTCGATTGTGCATTACTCCACGGACTATGTTTTCGACGGCAACAAAAATACGCCGTACACGGAAGATGAGACCACGAATCCGCAAAGCGCATACGGAAGAACAAAGCTTGAAGGCGAGCGCGCCATCCAGAGCTCAGGCGCTCCGCAACTGATTTTTCGTACGCAGTGGGTTTATGCCACGGAGGGCCGCAATTTTCTGCTGACGATCCTGAGGCTCGCGACGCAACGCAAAGAATTACGAATCGTCGCTGACCAGATTGGATCACCCACATCAAGTACTCAGATCGCCACCGCTACCACCAGCATTCTGTCGAAAATTTGCACGGGAATTGAAGGAGACACCTTTTCACTGGGCGATACGGGCGGTATCTACCACATGACCGCCGCGGGCGAAACAACATGGCATGGTTTCGCGCAGGCGATTCTGGAAGAAGCAAGATCGATCGATCCCGCTACCCCGTGGTTTGCAGCGGCTACCAATCACCTTCCGCTCGTCACTGAAAGCGTTGTGCCCATTACTACGAGCGAGTACCCGGTCCCTGCACGGCGGCCTGCTTACGGCGTCTTGTCTAACGCTCGATTGAAGCGCAGCTTTTTCGAGAGTTTGCGAAATTGGCAAGAGCAGCTAAGCGAAGTGTTCAGAGCCACTTAGCGCAAACGCGGGCTCGGAAGCGTTCGCCCTATGAACACCCGCCCGGCAGTAACATTGACACGTTCCGAAACAGCCTGTAGCTTGCATAAAGCCGACCGCTAGCTTTCACGGTGTAGAAAATTAGTGACCGAAATTTATAGGATCGATCCCCTCAAGGATCCGCGATGGCCGGTGTTCCTGCAACGTCATCCCCACGCCTCGATTTTTCACACGACCGGCTGGCTTGAGGCGTTGCGCCGCACATACGGCTACCAGCCGGTTGCGTTTACAACCTCCGCCCCCGCGCAAGTATTAACGGACGGCTTGTTGTTTTGCTGCATTGACAGCAGATTTACCGGACGCCGATTGGTGTCGCTTCCTTTTTCCGATCACTGCGAGCTGCTGAGCAGTACGCCCGAAAACTTGACGATTTTTCTGCATTTTCTGCAGCAAAATTTGAAAAAGGAAAAATGGCGTTACGTCGAACTCAGACCGTTGATCTCTCGGGGGAGCAGCCTCGCGGGCTTTGAACAGAACCAGACGTCCTTCATTCATTTCGTGGATCTCACGCGCACCCAAGACGAAATTTTCCGTAGTTTTCACAAGGATTCGATTCAACGAAAGATTCGCCGCGCTGAACGTGAAGGGTTGACCTACGAAGAGGGCCGATCCGAAGAGTTTCTCGATCAATTTTACCAATTGTTGCTGCACACGCGCCGCAGACACCAACTGCCACCCCAGCCGCGCCAATGGTTCCGTAACCTGATTGACTGCCTGGGAGATCAATTGAAAATTCGGGTGGCCTCCCGGGACGGAAAGCCCATGGCCAGCATCCTCACGTTACAGTTCAAGAACGTAATGGTATACAAGTACGGCTGCTCCGACGCCCAATATCACAATCTTGGCTCCATGCACCTTCTATTCTGGAAGGCGATTCAAGAGGCTAAGGATAAAGGACTTAAGGGACTTGATCTGGGGCGGTCCGACGCTGATAATCCAGGGCTTGTGGAGTTCAAGGATCGCTGGAGCGGCGCACGATCGACGCTGGATTATTTGCGCTACCCGGCCGCTATCGTCAAGACTGATTCACGCGAAAGTTGGAGAGTGAAAGCCGCAAAACAGCTCTTCAATCACTTGCCAGACGGTTTTCTCGAGGCTGCCGGAAAGTTGTTGTACCGGCATGTTGGCTAAACCCCGGCGGCAGGCCGCTTGAGCATCTCCAAATCCCCCCAAAGTCCGCAGGATGACTGGATTTTACGGGCATACATGAGCAAAATTCATTCATCTAGAGTTGTTCCATTCTTATTAATGATTATTTGTCTGCACTTTGCGTTTATCGTGTTCAAGTGCTCGCTCCAAAGGAACATCATTAGTCTGGAGGAGAGGCGCAGCGAAGAAGGCTGTGGATGGAGAACTTCAATTTCTCCCCAGAGTAGTTCGGGGTCCGTCATTTAACCTTCTACCGACACCATGACAACCGTGCTGACCAACTCCAGAAACCAAGCGCTTGCCAATTACTTCCGATGTCCGGAGGACATGGGGGATTGTGTTCCTAGCGGAACCCTATCCAGCGAATCCGGATATTTCAAGTTCGGCCCGGAAATAATCTGCTTCGGTCAATCATCTTCAGGTGTGAGTGCCCAGGTCGAGAAGGCAGGGCTCCATGACGCCTTACAGAACGTTTCGGTAGAAGATTCGATGGTGCATCTGCCGTTCGATCCTGCGCAGGTCATCGAAAACCTGCGACGCGAGCGGTATGCTGTTAACATTCCACGCCCTTCAGCCATCCGAAGTGCGTACTACGTGGTCCGGCCCCTGCTTCCCGTATACGTCCGGCGGCATCTACAGAGATTTCGCCTCAGGGATTGGGGGGACATCCCATTCCCGAGTTGGCCCGTGGATCGCACGGTAGAAAATCTGATGGAGCGGTTGCTGTTTTTTTCCCTCAAAGCTCATGCTGTGGACCGAATGCCGTTTATCTGGTTTTGGCCCGAGGGTTCCCCAGGCTGCGTGATCATGACGCATGATGTCGAAGAATTGGCGGGTCGAGATTTTTGCTCGAAATTAATGGATATAAATGACACGGCGGGGGTCAAAGCATCTTTCCAGATTGTGCCGGAACGAAGATATCCGGTGTCCGAAGGCTTTCTGAACGACATACGTCAACGGGGATTTGAAATCAACGTTCACGATTTAAATCATGACGGCAACCTTTACCGCGAGCGGCAAACGTTCTTGCTTCGAGCCGAACGAATTAATCAATACGGAAAACACTTCCGTGCAGCTGGTTTTCGTTCCGGAGCTTTATACAGGAACCTGGATTGGTACGACTCCCTGGATTTTCTCTACGACCTGTCCGTTCCGAATGTCGGCCACCTGGAAGCGCAACAAGGAGGGTGTTGTACGGTCATGCCCTTTTTCGTGGGTGAAATTCTTCAATTGCCGGTGACCACGACGCAGGATTATTCCCTGTTTGAAATCCTGCGAACCTATTCGATCGACCTGTGGAAGAAACAAATCGATCTAATCCTGGAGAAACATGGCCTCATCAGCTTTATCGTTCATCCAGACTACATCATTGAAAAGAAATGTCAGGACACATATAAATCCCTGCTGGAGCATCTCGCCCAAATGCGATCGGCAAGAAAAATCTGGGTCGCTTTGCCAGGGGAAGTCAATGAGTGGTGGAGGCAAAGAAGGCAGATGAAACTTGTTTGCAGCAACGGTGCATGGCGAATCGAAGGGCCGGGTAGTGAGCGCGCCAGAATCGCTTACGCTGTCGTGAACGGCGATAAGATTTTCTATGAATTTTAGGTCTAGCGGAAAGGCCCTCAGGAACTTCGAGACTCAGGAATCATAACTTCAAATCAACGCGCAAACTGATGCCGATGCTGTTGCCGGCGGATTCAAGACGTCAGGCGGGCGTTGCGTGTAAAACTACGAGCCTGGTATGAAGGGGGCTGACCGGTTAGACGATTCCGGTCAGCCTCTTTCTGTGTCTCGATCCTAGGGTGTTGGGATTACCGCGGTGGCTTCGTTTGAAAACGTACTCTCAACTCCGCCGGAATCCGATGAGGTAACCACGTAGAAGTAGGTCTGGCCTGCCAAGACTGTGGTGTCTTGATACTGACTGCCGGTAATCAATTGGGTGCTAACTTTTGCGTACCCGCTGCCAGACACAGCAGAGCGATAAACGTTGTATCCCGCGACGGTGGATGTGCTGGCGACCCAGTTCAAGGTCGCGGAATGCGATACCGGCTGCACGCCCGTTCCCGTCAGACTGATCGTGGCCGGCGAGTTGGTGGCATTGCTGGTTACTGTGACGCTTCCCGGCACGCTTGCGGTTCCCGATGGAGTAAAGGTCACGTTCAGCGTAGCGGTCTGTCCCGGCGTCAAAATCTGTCCGGTCGATACACCGCCTGCTGCAAAGCCGGCTCCGGAAATCGTGACATTCGATACCGTCACGTTGGAGTTTCCGGCATTCGTGAACGTCACGCCCAAGGTGCTATTGCTGCCAATGCTGACGTTGGGAAAGTTCAAGCTTGTCGTGCTCTGGTTCAGAAGCAATGTTGCGACGCCAACTGAGAGAGTAGCGGAATTGCTGGTCACGCTGCCCACGCTGTTTGTGACCGCAACGCTAAACTGAGCGCCATCGTCTGAAGCGGATGTCGCAGGAGTCGTATAGGTCGTAGAATTCGCGCCGCTGATGGCGTTCCCGTTTCTCATCCATTGGTAGGTGAAAGGCGCTGTGCCTGTTGCGCCAACTGTGAAAGTTGCGGACTGCCCGGCGGTGACGCTCCTGCTGACCGGCTGCGATGTAATCGACGGAGCCACAGGCGCCGCCGTGACAGTAAGGCTCGCGGCATTGCTCGTTGTGCTGCCCCCCGTGTCGCTGACGGTGACCGTGAATGACGAACCATTGTCAGAGACGGATGTCGCGGGAGTCGTATAGGACGCAGAATTCGCGCCGCCAATTGTGCTTCCGTTCTTCTTCCACTGATACGTTAGAGGCGTTGTGCCTGTGGCAGCGACTGTGAATGTTGCAGTCTGCCCGGCGATGACGCTCTTGCTGCTCGGCTGCGATGTAATCGACGGAGCAACGGGCGCGGCCGTAACGGTGAGTGTTGCGGCACTACTGGTCACGCTGCCTGTGCTGTTGCTGACGGTAACAGCGAACGAAGATCCACTATCAGAAGTAGATGACGCGGGAGTGGTATAGGACGCAGAATTTGCGCCGCCAATTGCGTTCCCGTCTTTCATCCATTGGTAATTGAGAGTTGCTGTGCCTGTCGCGCCGACTGTGAAAGTTGCGGTCTGTCCGGCGGTGACGCTCTTGCTGAGTGGCTGCGATGTAATTGACGGAGCTACCGGGGCGGCTGTGACGCTGAGAGTGGCGGCATTACTTGTTGCGCTGGTCATTGTATCGCTGACGGTGACCGTGAACGACGCGCCATTATCGTTATTCGTGCTGGCCGGAGTTGTATACGACGGCGAGTTTGCGCCGCTGATTGCGCTTCCATTCTTGTTCCATTGGTACGTCAGCGCGCCTGAGCCGGTGGCGATTACGTTGAATGTTGCCGACTGGCCCGCGACCACACTTTGGTTCGCAGGTTGCGTCACGATGGCTAGTCCTGTCGTTCCGGTGCCACTCAGGGCAAGCGTAAGAGACGGATCCGAGGCGTCGCTGGCCACGAGCAGACTGCCAGAGGAACTTCCGCTCGTTTTCGGCGCGAATTCAACCTCCATTGCTTGAGTCTTTCCGGGCGCCAGGGAAATCTGTGTCATTACACCGTTGATGCGGAAAGCCGAACCGAAAACTGTCGCCTGGGAAATCGTCACGGCCGATACGCCGGAATTAGTGAGAGTCAATGTCTGCAGACTTTTTGAGCCGAGGGGCACAGTTCCGAAATTAACAGCCGTGGTGTTTGGCGCTAGGGTGCCGATGGTCGTGCTGCTGCTTGAACCCGGTTTCGATGGCGTCCCCGCGCTGGTCAACCCGGCGCAACCGGAAACAGATGAGATAGCAAGGAACAGCGTCGCGATCATGGCCAAGGTCGCCAGCGAGTTGTGCTGCTTAGGGAGTCCAGTGGCGACCGGTTGCTGGGGCGCCGGGTCAATTCGTTGGAGATTTTGTGTATGCGATTTCATATCGCACACAGTCTAGAAATCGCTCTCAGTTACTCGCTACTGGTCGAGCGTTCAACGGAAGGACAGGTGGTCAAATCTGTACTAGGGCACGTTCATGATTCGAATGGGCGCAAATGGTGCAGTTAACGGCCAGCTCGAAGACGTTCCGCTTTGAATTAATTTTAGTGTGCGAGATTAACCAGGTGTTCGCAGCATGGTTCAGGCGGACAGGCGCGTACCACGAGTCATGCTAGACTCAAATTTGTTATTTAATGAGTTAGGATTCCGGGTTTGATGAACAACCGATCTTTCCAGCCGCCTCGAATGTGGTCTCAGTGGTCGAATCGGATCCTGATTCTTTCTCTGCTCGGAATTATTTACTTTACATTTTTTCCGTTCCGGATCGATTTTTCTTCCCCGCAATCACGGACCACCTCCCCTTTTCTTCTGGGGCCTTCACTGAAACACGGCATTCACATGGATTTTTTTTTAAATGTTCTGCTATTCGTTCCCTTTGGTTTTGGCGTTTCAGCACAGCTCGGCAAGCGTGGCGTGAGCAAGGGTCGCGCCCTGCTCCTGATGTTCGCTGCCGGCGCGCTTACCTCCTACGCGGTGGAGCTTCTCCAGTTTTTTATCCCGACGCGCAATTCGGCCTGGGATGACGTGACACCAAATACTCTGGGCGCGGTGTGCGGTTTCTTCCTTTTCCATCAATTCAGCGAAGTACTTCTGAATCCCCTGACTGCCTGCGGGGAGAAGCTGGAGAATTGGTTTTCCGTGCGGCGGGCGAGCTTATTTCTGGTTGTCTATCTTGCATTTTTCTTCCTGCTTTCGATTCCTTTGCAACGAGACACTCGCTTGAGCAATTGGGATCAGGACGTGCCCATGTTTGTCGGCAGCGATGGAACAGCGCGGCACGCGTGGAAAGGACAGATCGCTAAACTCCAGGTGTGGAACCGGCCCCTGTCCGAGGAGTCAGTGCGCAAGCTTACTTCCGGCGAAGACCCCGGCGCGGAGGGCGGACTGCTCGCTTCGTACGAATTCAGTGGAACGCCTCCTTTCGAGGATCATAAGAAATCCCTTCCCGCGCTTTCCTGGATATCGTCTTCACCGCCGCCCAATTCGAGCGTGCTTGATCTGGATGGGAGTTCGTGGCTCGGCTCGAAAGTTTCGGTAACGAAATTGGCCGAGGACTTACAGAGGACCAATCAATTTACGCTGCGCGCTGTCTGTTCCCCGGCGGATTCCGCCGAACTAGATCAGTTCATCGTTTACATTTCGGAAGTTTACGGAACGCCGAATTTGATGCTTCGCCGTGATGGCATCGATCTTATGTTCTGGTTTCGCAGTCCACTTTCCCTGCATCGAGCCGGACTCGTATGGAGAGTGCGGGACGTCTTCGTTCCGGGGCAATCCCGCGACATCCTTGTTTCCGTCGACGGCTCAAACGCCACGCTCTACGTGGACGGCAAAAGACGGTCCCGAAGCTACCACCTCAGTCCCGGCGCCGCGTTGATTCACAAGTTCGCGCGGGTATATTCCAGCAGTTTGGACGGTTATTTGGTCGTCTATGACACGCTGATTTTTGTTCCAGCGGGAATGTTTTTAGGGACGATCGCGAGAAAAGAGACTTCGCGCAGGCCTTCTTGGAGGCTTCTGCTAGTACTGGGGATTTTGCTGCCACCCGTGCTCTATCAGTTCATTCTTGTGTGGGTGAGCGGGAAATTTGTTTCCTGGCGTGAGATCATTCTATGCGCGATGTTGACGCTTTTTGGCGCCTTCTTTATCAACGCCGACCGCAGCCATAGAATGTTGTCTCGCGTTCCGCGGGATTGCGGTGCGGAAAATTCATAACCGTTTATTACAACTTGGCGCCCTCGGCCCTCAGGCCGACATTGTAACTATACGCACATGCCCGCCTTAAGGCGGGCGCTACATCAGCTGGCGGAGGCGATTGCCGTTCCCCACTTGTCGCGAAGTGACGTCTCCAATTTGCGGAACAGCAGGCCGTCCACCGCATATCCGATTCCGGCGATCAGGACCATAACGACAACGACCTGGTTGATGTCATTCAAATCCCTGCCTGCGACCAGGAGTTGCCCGAGTCCCAACGTTACGTACAGCATTTCGCCCTGAATCAGTGAACGCCACGCGAATGCCCAGCCTTGCTTCAGTCCGTCCAGCAGATACGGGAGACTCGCGGGCAGCATCACGTGCCAAAAAAGTTGCGGTCCTTTGGCGCCGAGATTTCTGCCGGCCATGGAAAGAATGCGCGGCACATTGTCGAATCCCGCCTTGGTGGCCTGCGTTACTGCAAGCATCGAACCCATGACCGTCACGAAGATGATTGCCGTTTCACTCAGACCGAACCACAGCAGCGCCAGCGGCACCCAGCAAATGCTCGGCAAACTTTGCAAGCTCAGGATCACGCCGCCTAGCGTGTCCTGAAGGAACCGGCTCCAAGTAAGAAGCACGCCCAACAGGATCCCCAGCACGACCGAGATGGCGTATCCCAGCGCAACTCGTCGCAGGCTGACCGCGATGCCGATAAAAATGCTGTGATCTGCGAAACCGGCCCACAGAGTTTCAGCCACTCCGCGCGGAGTGGGGAACACATAAGGAGGCCACAGCTTCAGCAGAGCCAGCGCTTCCCACACCGCGAACACGCCTGCCGCAAAAATCAATTGGTTAACGCTTTTCTTCACGGGAATACTCCGCATTGAACGAACGATCGATTTCTTCCCGAAGCTGTCCGAGAATTTCCTTAGACATAAGTGCGACGTCGGAATCCTCGACGTGCCTGGGGCGTGGGAGCGTAACTTCAAACTGCTTTTTGATTCGCCCCGGCCGAAAGCTCATCAGAAGAACACGGTCGCCCAGGCGCACAGCCTCGCGCACGTTGTGCGTGACGAATACGATTGTCGGAGACGTTTCTTTCCAGAGGCGCTCGAGCTCGTCGTGCAGCATATCGCGCGTTTGTGCGTCCAGCGCGGCGAACGGTTCGTCCATCAGAAGAATTTTCGGATGCAGAGCCAGCGATCGCGCTAGCGCGACCCTCTGTTTCATGCCGCCCGAAAGCTGGTGAATGTAGTGATCCTCAAAATGCGAGAGATGGACCATGCGCAGGAATTGCCGAGCGCGGTCACGCCGCTCATCTTTCGCTACTCCCGCCATCTTCATACCAAATTCCACGTTTTGGCGGACCGTCAGCCACGGGAACAGGCCAAGTTCCTGGAAAAGCAGAATTCTGTCGGTGCCGGGGCCTTGCACGGGGTTGCCGTCCACAATCACTTGCCCCGTCGTGGGCTTGTCGAGTCCCGCCAACAAGTGAAGCAACGTCGATTTTCCGCAGCCGGACGGCCCTACAATGCAGACAAATTCGCCTTGGTCGATTTCCAGATCGATATTCTGCAATGCGGGTGTGAAAGAGCCGCGCGAATTCGCGTAGCTTCGGAAAACTCCGCTGAGAGCGATGCTTTCCTTTCGCGAATCGGGCGATTGAGAAACCATGTCGTTCGCGGGAGCTTCCTTGCGCGGTTTGACCTGCTCGGACAACTCTTCGTATTCAGGCAACACTCTGCTCCCGGCATTGGAACGGCTGAATAAATCCAGAACGTAATTACTCATTGTACTGGTCTCGCCTTCTTTTCGAGAAGAACTTCATTGAGCAGTGTGAGATCGTACAAACCGGAAAGATCAGGCTTGTTTCTGCCCAGGAATCCCTCGTCGAACGCTTGCTGGGTCGACTTCAGAAGCGACGAGCGAATCGGATCGTAGGTCACCTGCATGCGTGAAAATGCGTCGTCCAGAACTTCCTGCGCCAGCGGCTTGCCCGTTTCTTTCTGCAGCTGCTGATTTAACGTCTGCCTGGCCTGCGCCGCATTTTTGTTGATCCACTCGGTCAGCTCCACGTGCGCCCGGAGAAAATTCTTCACGACATCCGGATGTTCCTTTAGAAACTTTGGGTTGACCACGATGTTGGTGATGACAAACTGGTGATCCGGCCACAAGTCGCGCTCATCGAGGAAAATTTGTGCGCCGCCTTCGTGAACCAGGCGCGCCGCCCAGGGTTCCGGCGCCCATGCAGCGTCAATTTGTCCCTTCAGGAAAAGAGTGAGCTGATCGGGATTTGCGATAGGAATCACCTGAACGTCGCCGCCTTTTTCTCTCGCTTTGAGGCCATTCGCGCGCATCCAGGACCGCAGGGCCACATCCTGCGTGTTACCGAGTTGCGGCGTGGCGACTCTCTTCCCGTGAAAATCGGCAGCGCTGCGGATTCCTGAGTCCTTGCGCACAACGAGAGATGCGCCACCGCTTGCGGCTCCCGCAATCACGCGCACCGCTTCCCCTTGCGACCTGACGTAACCTGCCACTGTAGGATTTGGTCCGACGTAGGCAAGATCAATGGCATTCGCAAACAAGGCCTCGATTGCTGCGGGCCCGGCATTGAAGGCTTTCCACTCCACCCGTGCGCCTGGTCCGAGAGCTTTTTCAAACTGACCGTTGGCGCGACCCACGAGCGCTTGCGCATGCGTCACATTCGGGAAATAGCCAATTCTCAGAACAGTCGGTTTTTGCTGCGCGTGGATGGCGGTGGCGGCCATCAAAACAATGGCCGCCACCGCGCCGAATTTCATCTTCATTTTGCTCCTCATTGATTCGCGACGATTCATTTCGCAGCCTAGAATTTATACGTCACGTCGAACTGCAGCCGTTCCCAAAGAGGCTGCACTGCCGGACTCCCGGCCGACTTCAACGTGCGGCCGATGAGCGCATTCAGTTGCAGCGTCACGTTGCGAAAAAGCTGGTACAGCACTTCCGAACGATGAATCTCCACGTTCGTGGATGGAAAGATTTCACTGTAATTGAACGCGCCGATGGTCGCTTCCCGCTCGATGAAAATCCGCGTATAGCCGAATTGCCAGTCGCCTTTGCGATCAGTGCGTCCCGCGCGTGCTTCGAGCCAATAGGCATGGCGCGCATGGGAATCGCAAGGCGCCGAGTAAACCGCCGTCGAGGGAATGTTCCGCACATTCTCGCAAGCGCGCGTATTCTGCGCGAAATCGCCCACCAGGGTGATGGGCCAGCGTTCGGAGGGCGTCTGAATGTCAAATTGTGCAAGCGAATCGAGAATCCCGAATTTCGAAGCAAACTGAGCAGAGGTAATGGTCGTGGCGCGGGTTATCGGATTTGTCGCCGTGACAGTTGCGATCGAGTTTTGCAAGCCATTATTGTTCAGTGTCAGCAGCCCATTCAGCGGGCTGGCGCTGTTTACGGTGGTCACGGACAGTGCAACGGAATCGGCATATTTCCAATCGTAAAAGCTGGTGTAGGCGCTCAATTTGACTTTGCTTCCGAGTTGCCAGAACGTCTGCAACTGTTCTCCATACACCATGGTGTTGTAAAAACTCTTGTCGCCGGCAGCATTTCGCCTGTTTTCCGCGAACGGCAATTGAAATCCCACCAAGCTAAATTTCTTCAGCAAGGGAGTTTTCACGTTGAACGCAAGAGTTTCGCCGGCGCCCTCCGGATTTAAATCCTTATCCCAAACGAGCTCGGTGTTGAACCACGGATAGGCAAATTTTCCGCCTGTGAGAGTCAGAGGCCGGGCCCATGCCGGGTTATAGGTGGCGTAAGCGCGGTCGATGGCGATTGGTTTTCGTGTCGTGTACTGGTTCAACGTCTGGTTCGTCGAGGTCGGATTATTCAGATCGCCGGAAGCCAGCGAAAAACCGCCTCTGAGTTGGTCATTCAGCGCTGCTTCCGCATTGACGCGAAGTCGGATTCGTTCCCTGAACCTGTCCTGCGACTGATCGGTCGGTCCACCGAAGGTGGGCTCGGCTCGCAATCGCAAGTCGCCGCTGAAGGCGAAGGAGCCAAGCATTTTCAATCTCTCTTCGATATCTTTACGCGAATTTCCCAGGTCCGCTTCGAGCCCGGCGACTTTTTGAGCGAGGTCTGCCGGAGCTGCGCTGGACGAGGAATTCGTTTGCTCGACTGAAACTTCTTCGAGGACAGATTTCCCGGCATTGGTCGCGCTGGTCGAGTTGAGCCTTGCTTCCAGCCGCTCGGTCAATTCCTTTTGCTCTCGCAGCGCTGAACGCAAAGATTCCAGCTCCCGCCCTTGCGCTTGCAAGACGTCCATAACGTCTTCGAGCGAAGGGCTGGAAGATGTACGCAATGACGGAGTAGCGGAACCCGATGGGACAGGTTTGCCTGCGTCTGCAGGACTTGAATTCCTCGACTCCTCGTTCACTGACAGCCGCGGCCGGGTCGAGTGTCCAGGGCCGTCATCTTCACCCCTCACAGGGGTAGTCAGCAAAGCGAGGAGTAAAACACCTGTCCCCAATTGCACAATTCGATTTTTCGTGACCGCTTGGGTCATGGAGGATCTCTTCATCGCGATATCCCGGCTGCCGGCCTCGCTGTGCTCGGTCAGTTTCCGGTGTCTCCTTTTCTGTCTGCCCTCAGGCAGCTTCGACCCCATCGCTGAGACTCCTGGCCCAAAAAATAAAAAATCCCACCGCCAGGATCTTCAGGCGGTGGGATTCTAGAATTGCTCGTTATGTATCTAGAGTATTAGCCCCCGGCGCCAGAAGACGCACACATACAGCAGGTACAACAGAGGCAAGCCTGCTTGGTCTCCTGGACGTCGAACATCATGGCTCAAAGGTACAGAAAGGCGAGTGTGAAGTCAATGGACGATTGATTGGTACTCGGGTACCAAAGGGTGTGAAAGGAAGTGTAAGCCTAATGGGAATGTTTGGAGGCGCGGGGCGGGGTCGAACCGCCGATAAAGGTTTTGCAGACCTTTGCCTTACCACTTGGCGACCGCGCCTCTGACGCGAACATTCTACCAGAGAGAATACCCCGCAGCACCTCGGCGCTGGAAAACTAATTCCGTAACCCTACGTTTATCAGCCTGGCAAAAAATATTCAAGTACCACGATTATTGAATTTGCAGCTCATTATGGACGATCACTAAGGAGAATAGTAGCAATTCGATAGCGGCTTGAAGTATAAGTTTGCTTAAGTTTATGAGTCGTGTGAACACACAAGAAAGTTTTTGACGATTTTCGCTTCCGTCAAGAAATTACCGCTAATCGAGTGACCTGGTTGTTTCAAATTGAAGCAACTTCGCATTGGAGACGACATGAAAAAAAATGGCGGCATCGGTTTCTGGCTGACACTTGTACTCACACTGACTGCGTGTAAGAGCAGCCCAACGAACACTCCGTCGACTGCGCCTGCGGCGGCCGAAAGCGCACCACCGATGATCTTGACCGCGTCCATTCCACTTGAGGGCATAAAGGGGCGCTTCGACCATTTTGCTTCCGGCAAGGGCAAGGTTTTTCTTTCCGGGTTGGGTAATAACTCGGTAGAAGTTATCGATCTCTTTCAGGGAGTTCTGGCGCACACGATCACAGGAGTGCCAAATCCTCAGGGCGTGGCATTTTCTCCAGACGCCAATAAACTTTTTGTGGCCAGCGAAAAGGGGAAGGTCTACATCTACGACGGCGACTCCTACAAACTCATCAGCACGCTGGAATTTGAGGGAGGCGCAGACAACCTGCGCTACGACGCGGCGACAAAACGCGTCTATGTCGGTTGCGGCGACGATGAAAAAACCTCCGCCATCGCCGCAATTGACGCCACCACAAACAAACGCACCGACGAAGTCTATAAGCTGGGCGGCGAGCCGGAATCGTTTCAACTGGAACAATCCGGACCGAACATTTACGTGAACGTACCTGATTTGAAACAAATTGTGGTCATCAACCGTAATACAAAGGCGCTCACGCGGTGGTCTTTGACCGTGGGCCAGAATTTTCCGATGGCGCTTGACGAGGCCAATCATCGCGTCATCGTGGGCACGCGAGAGCCCGCTACAGTTTCCGTGTTCGATACAGGCTCGGGCAAGATGGTCGCGTCTGTTCCGACCGTTCAGGACACCGACGATTTGTATTACAGTGCCGAGCACAAGCGCGTGTACGTTCCGGGACGCGAGGGCTCTATCTGGGTGTATCAGCAGAACGATCCTGATCGCTACGCGTTAATCTCCAAAATTCCCACAGTTTTGGGTGCGGGCACGGCGGGATACTTTGGAAGGCAGGGAAAAGGCTTCGATCGTTTTTACCTGGCGATTCCGGCAGGCGCCAATACCAACGCCGAGGTCAGGGTCTACACTGTGCAGGATTGAAGTTGCACAACGAGGTCGCGTGAATTATGCCGATCTGGGTGATCGGCATCAGAATTTGGGGGAAGCATGGGGTGCGTAACTGGGAATTCAAATCGAAGCGGCATTTTTGTGAACTGGGCCAGTGAAGACAGCGCTATTTTTTTAGGGCGCCGGAAAGAAATATGCGTCCTTATTGCGTTCTTATCTGCGTGGCTTTCATTCGCGGCGCCATTTTCGCTTAAAGCGCAGGTAGCCGGGGGATCAATCACTGGTACGGTGCGAGGAGAGTCGGGCGCGCCTATGCCGGGCGTCCAGGTTTCCATCGCGGATGTCGGGTCCATTGCAAACAGAACGGTTACAACCGATACCGACGGATTCTATAACGTGCCCGCACTGCCTCCCGCTACTTATGAGATGACGGTTTCAGCGCCAGGATTTGTGACCCAGGTGATGACCTTTATTAACATTTCAGTAGGCAGCGAGCGCGTTCTGAACATTGTCATGCACCCAGGTACTCCGGAAACAATCGTACGTTCCGTTGCGCCCGTCGCGCCCATCAGTCAGGCGTCCGCGTGCTGCGGTGGTAGCGCCAATGCCTCCACGGTGCGTGACACACCATTGAACGGTCGAGACTGGGCGCAACTCGCAACTTTGCAGGCCGGCGTCACTGGCGTGCAGGAAAACGGAGGCAACAGCGACCGAGGATTTGGTGCGGCGATCAGCATTTCGGGATCGCGTCCTGACCAGAACAGTTATCGGCTGGATGGAGCCAGTATCAATGACTACGCGAACGGGGCTCCCGGCAGCGTTCTGGGCGACAACTTAGGAATTGACGCCGTCGAACAGGTATCCGTTCTTGGAAGTAATTATCCGGCCGAGTACGGGCGCACTTCGGGCGGCGTAATAAACGCAGTGACCCGCTCGGGGAAGAACGCTATCCACGGCACCGTATATGAATTTCTTCGCAACAGCGCTCTCGACGCACGAAACTTCTTTGACGGTCCAGTAATTCCTTCTTTCAGACGCAATCAATTTGGAGGCTCTGCAGGAGCGCCAATCCGCAAAGACCGCACATTTATTTTTGGAGACTATGAGGGACTCCGCCAATCACTCGGGGTAACCACGGTAAACACTGTGCCCTCGGCTGCGGCCCGAAGCGGGCAACTTTCTACCGGTCCGGTAAGCGTCGATCCGGCGGTTGCGGCAGTTCTCGCTGCATTTTACCCGCTGCCCAACGCGGGCCTGCTGGGAAGCGGCGACACCGGAAGATTTATATTCGCGGCGCAGCAAATTACCACGGAGAATTATTTTACGATCCGTTTGGATCACAAATTTTCGGATAAAGACGCCTTTAACGGCACCTACATGCGTGACAATTCGCACACTGTGCAGCCGGGCACTTTCAACGAATTGAATTCCACCGTGGTGTCAGCTCGTGAAGTGGCAACCTTGCATGAGCAGCATCTTTTCAGCCCCAATTTGCTGAATGCCGCGGGTTTCGGCTTCAGCCGCGCTGTCGGAATAATTGGAAAAGTTTCGAGCGTCATAAACCCTCTCATGATCGATCCCTCTTTCGCATTTGAACCGGGAGGATTTGCCGGGTCTATAGAAGGTGTGCCGGGACTTACCAGCTTTTTAGGCGGTCCACTGCCCAATGGTTATATTCCCTCCTACAAATCCCTGGCATGGAATTCATTTCAAGGCAGCGATGACGTCTATCTGACGCGTGGAATACATGCCCTGAAGTTCGGCGCGATGGTCGAGCGGATGCAGGACAACCAGTTGACCGCCAGCAATGCCAACGGATCGTACCGCTTCAATTCCCTGCAGCATTTTCTAACCAACGTGCCGCAATCGTTCGCGGGAAACGTTTCGGTCGCTTCGCCCGTTTTTGGAATGCGTCAGACTCTATTCGGCGCTTATATTCAGGATGACATCCGGCTGCAAAAGAACCTGACGTTCAACGCCGGGTTGCGCTATGAAATGATCACGCCGCCAACAGAGGCGCACAATCTCCTTCCGAATTTGAGAAATATGTCCGACGCCACCGCGGTCGTGGGTCCGCCCCTTTTCAATAACCCCACGCTCCGGAATTTCGAGCCGCGCGTCGGTTTTGCCTGGAATCCGCGCGGCGGCAAGACACTGTTGCGCGGCGGATTTGGAATTTTTGATGTACTGCCACTGCCATACGAATTTACGATTACGATCCAGCATTCGAAGCCCTTCGTACAAGAGATCTACGCGAATGTCCTTTCTCCGGGTGATTTCCAGATATGCGGTATCCAGACAGGCGGCTGCCAAACAAGCGCGTTTGAAAAATATCAGAACGCACCGGGGGCTTCCCGTTCCAATTTCATTGAGTACAATCCGAAGCGCAATTACGTCATGCAATGGAATCTGAGTGTCGCGCAGGAGCTGTCCTCGACGCTGGCCGTCACGCTTGGCTATGTCGGCTCGCGAGGAGTCCACCAACCCTATCGAATCGATAATATTGCCATGGTTCTTCCTACGCTGACGTCGGCAGGCTACTTGTGGCCATGTGGACCCGATGGCACGCCTGGTACCACCTGCGCTCGAGGATTTTCACCGAGTGGCACGCAAGCTAATCCCATTCCTACTTCAACTCTCAATCCAAATTATGGCCGCGTTACCGGATCTTTCTGGCAGGCTAACTCTTTTTACGATGCTTTGCAGGCGAACGTTACGAAACGCTTGAGCCACGGCTTCCAGTTCAGTGGTGCTTACACCTGGGGCAAAAGCATCGACACGCTTTCTTCTACGGAAGCTAACGACGCTTTTCCCAACGGATTGTTCAACCAACTTTTTTTCGATCAGAGGACGACGCGAGGGCTTTCGGATTTCAACGTCGCGCAAACGTTTGTGCTGAGCCTGACCTGGGAAGTGCCCAGCCCAAAGATAGAGGCCACGCTACCGAAAATGGCGCTGAGCGGCTGGCAGTTAGTCGGACTTTACAGAATGAGTACCGGGCAGCCTTTTACGCCGATATTTGGCGGCGATCCTCGCGGCATGAAACTCGAAGAGACTGGCGAGCTGCCGAGCCGCGCGACCGGCCCTGGATGCGATATGCTCACGAATTCTGGGAACCCAAACCACTACATCAAGACTCAATGTCTGACGCTTCCGGCGGCGCCGAGTTCATTTGCCGCCCAATGCGTGCCGTTCGTCGGAGCCGCCGCGCCTGCGCCCAGCGGCACTGTTTATTGCTCAAACCTGGCCGGAAATCTTGGCCGCAACACGCTCATTGGTCCGGGACTGGCTAAGCTGGACTTCTCGGTTTTTAAGAACAACTATGTAAAACGAATTTCGGAAAGCTTCAATGTTCAATTCCGGACCGAGTTTTTTAATATACTGAACCGCGCGAATTTCGCCTCACCGACCGACAACCTTCAGGCATTTGACCAAAGTGGCCAGCCCATATCGAGCGCGGGCCTCATCACTTCCACGCAGACGACCTCCCGCCAGATTCAGGTCGCGCTGAAAATTATCTGGTAGCAGGTCAGGAACGACGTTTTTTTTCCGTCATTCCGAGCGGAGCGAGGAATCCCTCTTCCTCCCAACGAATGAGAGAGGGATTCCTCACCGCAAAGCCGGGTTCGGAATGACGGCGCGCCGAGCAGGGGCAGTAGCGATCGAACGCGTTGTGGCGCTCGAGTGTGTTAATGAACGCTGAACCGCGGACTCGTGTATATTCTTTGCGATGAACACCGGGAAGCGTCGCGTTGTCATCTCTCTGGTACTTGCCGCATTTTTTCTTGGCGCAATTTATCTCGCATTGTTGGTCAACCACGGCTTCAGCGCGGCGGACAAGCCTTCGGCGCTTGAATCCGTAATTGCCCGCACCGTACGAAACGTCTCCGTTCCGCGCCGCGCCAAGTTGGAAACAAATCCGCTCATGCCCACGCCGGAAAATCTGCAGAACGCGCGAAATTATTACGACGAACGTTGCGTGAGTTGCCACGGACGAACAGATGGGGGCCAGCCGGCCATCGGCCAGAATCTTTATCCTACAGCCCCGAACCTAGCGCTTCCCGCGACGCAGCATCTTTCTGACGGTGAAATTCACTACATCATTCGCAATGGCGTTCGCATGACCGGGATGCCCGCATGGCGCAATCCACATGTCGAACAGGACGATCAAAGCTGGTTGCTTGTTCTGTATATTCGCAGCCTGGCGCAACTATCTCCTGAGGAAAAGGTTCAGCAGGCAAAATTAATTTCGGAATCCGGTAGCAACAGCGCCGCGCATTATGTTGGCTCCGCGGCATGCCAGAAATGCCACCAACAGATTTACGATCACTGGAAAAAAACGCCCATGGCCAACGTCGTGCGCGATCCGCGCGAGCATCCCGAGGCGATCACTCCCGATCTGGCGACGAATAATGTGAGTCCGAAATTCACCAAGGACCAGGTTGCCTTCGTTTACGGAAGCATCTGGAAGCAGCGTTACTTCACAAAGATTGGCGATGATTATTATCCCGAGCCGGCGCAGTGGGACATGACCGCCAAGACGTGGCGTCCCTACATGGTCGCGAAGGGAACGGACTGGTGGGCGGACTTCTATCCTCCCGACAACATGAAGCGGCCCACGGGCCCGACTTGCGACGGCTGCCATTCGGTGGATTACAACATTCAAACCAGGCAGGTGGCGGAGTGGAACGTAGGCTGCGAGCGCTGCCACGGCCCGGGAAGCGCGCATGTGGACCACGCCACGCGCGGAAATATTCTAAATCCAGCGCGAATGGACTACGTCCAGGCGAACGACACGTGCATTCAGTGCCATTCGCAAGGCCGCCCGCTCACGAGTCCGATTGAAGGGAAATATTACGATTGGCCCGTCGGTTATCGCGTGGGGAAGAATTTGCGGGATTACTGGCAACTCGAGGATCACACGCTCGGCCAGTTGAGCTTCACGCATTTTCCAGACGGCACGGCGCACAAGAATCGCATGCAGGGAAATGATTTTGCGCAGAGCGTCATGTACAGGCGCGGCGTCACCTGTTTTGACTGTCACGATGTGCATGGGACGGACAACTACGCGCAACTGCGCAAACCCGCAAATAAAATTTGCCTGGATTGCCATGGCCCCGATTCAGGGAACGGTCCCCGCACCGCAACGCTTGCCGAACATACCCACCATAAAGAAGGGTCCGCGGGAAGCGAATGCGTAGCGTGCCACATGGCGAAAATTGAGGTCACCATTCCCGGCACGTTCGTGAGGGCGCACACATTTGCCTTCATAACTCCAGCGATGACGGATAAATACAAAATTCCTAACCCGTGCACTTCCTGCCACGCGGACAAGACCACTGCCTGGGCAGCCGACGCGATGCGCCATTGGCCGGAACGCTCTCCGTGGCGCAGTGAGTAGCGCAAACTTTTTATCCTGAACGGTGATGAAGGACAGTCTCTCTGGTTTTGATTTTCGCCGTGAATGGAGCCCAATAAATCCGGCAAATCCACTAAGAACACAAATTAAGCGCTCGAGTAGCACAGGCCTCAGCCTTCAGCCTGTGTGCCTTTCTGTCAGTGTAAGGATTAAATCAAACCACACAGGCGGAAGCCTGTGCTACGAAAAGCGCCCCCCATCTAAATTGTTTTTAACCACGAAACATATCGATCGAAAGCGAACGCGGCTGGACTTACCGCGCTATAATCAAATCCGGCTATTAAATCAACGCTAAAGGCTCTGCTACCCCGGACCTGCATGATGAATGACTGGCTACCGAAATCCATTTTATGTTTGAAGGACTACTCCTGGAATAAATTTGCCGCGGACACGCTTGCTGGCGTGACGGTGGGTCTCGTGGCTCTCCCGCTGGCCATGGCATTCGCGATTGCGTCGGGTGTTGCGCCGCAGGCCGGACTTTATTGCGCCATCGTTGCCGGATTCCTGATCGCCGCGCTGGGAGGATCGACGACGCAAATCGGCGGGCCCACGGGAGCCTTTGTCGTCGTGGTGTATGGCATCGTCGCGAAATACGGCTTGGACGGGCTGTTCATGTGCACGCTCATGGCCGGAGTTCTTCTAGTCATTTTGGGCGCCACGGGGCTGGGCTCAGCGGTCAAATTTATTCCGCGTCCTGTCGTTGTCGGATTCACAAACGGCATCGCTGTTCTCATTGCCAGCACTCAGATCAAGGATTTTTTCGGCATCAAGGTCGACAAAGTCCCCGGTGAATTTTTGGCCCGCATCGAAACTCTGGCCCGAAACTTTCGCTCGTTCTCACCGATGGAAACCGGCCTAGGCATCCTCGCGCTGATTGTGATTCTGCTGTGCATGCGGTTTGTGAAGCGAGTGCCGGGCTATATCGTCGCCCTGTTTGCGGGCACAGCGCTGGTCATGATTTTAAGACTCCCGGTTCAAACGATTGGAACGCGGTTCGGAGGGATTCCTTCCGGTTTTCCGAGCATAAAAATTCCGCAATTTCATTTTGATTTGCTGCGTCCGCTCATTTCGCCAGCCATTACGGTGGCCATGCTGGGAGCGATTGAATCCCTGATGTCCGCGGTTGTTTCAGATCGCATGAGCGGAAACAAGCATAATCCAAACGTGGAGCTAGTGGGCCAGGGCATCGCCAACATTTTCTCTCCTCTATTTGGCGGACTTCCAGCCACAGGAGCCATTGCGCGAACGGCCACAAACATACGTTCCGGCGCGAAGACTCCGGTTGCCGGCATGGTCCACGCACTGACGTTGCTGGCGATTGTGCTGTTTGCCGCGCCGCTCGCGCGATTCATTCCGCTCTCAGTCCTGGCCGCAATTCTGCTCGTCGTTTCCTACAACATGGGCGAATGGCTGGAAATTCCCGAGCTATTAAAACTTTCTCCGCTGGAGATCGGCACCTGGCTGATCACCTTTTCACTCACGGTATTCGCGGATTTGACCGTGGCGGTCGAAGCGGGAATGATTCTGGCTGCTCTCGTTTTCATACGGAAAGTCACGATTACAACTACAGTTTCAGAAGTAACTGAGGAATATCTGCGGGAGGGGCATGTACATATTCTTCAGCATAAAGAAATCCCTCCTTACGTAAGCATCTTCCGCATTCATGGCCCTTTTCTTTTTGGAGCTACGGACAAGATTGACGAGATTATTCACAGGCTTCCGGACCTGCCTTCTATCGTGGTGCTTCGTCTTCGAAATATGACGGCGATCGACGCCACGGGACTGCAAGCCCTCGAGAATCTGGCCGATGCCGTACACGATTCGGGACGGGGTTTCATTCTGTGCGGCGCGCGTGAGCAGCCCACCCAGCTGATGCGTAAGGCGGAATTTGAGCAGCACGTCGGGGCAGGAAACATCTGCCCGAACGTCGCGGACGCTCTCGAACGAGCTAAGGTTCTGCACTCCGAGATGCAGCTTGTTCCGGTCAACTCCAAATAGCAGAGACTCGAGTAGCACGGATTTTAAGTAGCACAGACTTTAGTCTGTGTGGCTTTGAATTGGTTTTTGATTTTGGTTTTGAATTGAATTTTTTACTGTCGTATGACTTAACTCGAGAACACACAGGCTGAAGCCTGTGCTACTAAGAACCATCCTGGCGTGAATATGAGAATTATGGATTAGGGCATTGTCGCTTGCTTCGATTTGTCTTCCGTCGAAGCCGTTGCCATTGCAGAGGCTGACGCTACCGGCAGGTTGCCGGGCTCGGGCGGCTGATTCACGAAGGCAGTTTTCCCACCGGTCTCCGCCAGTACCCACATGGAATTTTCAGGCAGGCGTTCCCGCACTTCATCCTTGTGTTCCACGGGTACAACCAGGTAGACGCGGCTCTTGGAATTCCAGAGCTGGCGGAAATCCCGATCGTCAAAAAATCTCTTGGGCGCGTCCGGATAATGCGAACCAAATTCAAGATTACTTCCGGTGGCGTTATACAGCAGCACATCGCGGTGCGAATAAAATGCGATGCCCGGAGCGACGCGAATGTCCCCGTACAATGCAATCTGATCATCAGGGCGCAAAGTTTTCTTGATCTCCATCGCCAGGGATCGCGAAGAAAGCGTGGGATTCAGGACATCGTGTGCGATATGCGCCGCAACAATGAATCCAACCATCCCCAGCGCCAGAGCAATGCTCGGAAACAATCGAATTCCACGCTCGCGCAGAACCCATGCCGTGACAAACGCGCCTAGCAGAGAAACTGCCGAGAGGATAATTGGCAATCGCAGATCAGCCACAGACGCGGGCGTCAAGTCAAGCAAGTGGACCATGGAAGTCAGATACGCTTCGGGGCTACGCATCTCCAGGTGTTGGGAGACATCGCTCGCGGCCTGGATATGCATGGACCCCCAGACGAAGTAGCCGGCCACCGCTGCCAGAAGAACCGATAGTCCCGCCAGTGCTCGTTGCGCAGGGCGGAGCCAGGCGCCATCCGACTCCTCGGAGTGGGCAATGCCGAGCCCCAGCAGCATCGCGATCGCAGGCCAGGCGCCAAAACTGTAATACTCGAGGCGCGAGCCGCTCTCAAGCGTGAAGAACACCAGAATTACGCCCGCCCACGCCATTAGCAGCGTACGCGCTTGCTGGCTGGGAGCTGATTGCTCGCGCCAGGAGCGGGGCGAAAAGGACAGCTCTCGAAATGCAAGCGGGACAAAGAAACTCCAGGGGAAGAGCCACACCAAATGCGCGCTCCACCACGCCCACAGGGGTACTGCGCCATAATCGTGAGGAAGCCGAGTGCCCAGAGCGCGGTTCAGATGCTCGTTGATAAAAAATGCCCAGAAAAAGCCAGGTGTGCGCAACCCGGCCAGGATGTGCCAAGGAGCAGCAAGCGCCAGAAAAATCGCGGTGCTTGAAAAAAGGCGAAGCTCGCGCCAGCGATGCCATCCGCCCGTCATGGTGATGAAAGCGACGATGGCGCAGGCGGGGAAAAGCAGGCCTATGAGCGCGCGCGTAAGGACCGCAACCGCACAAAGCGCGGCGGCACCCCAATAGCCCACTCGTGAATCGAGGCTTCCGGTCCAGGCGCGAAGAAATAAATAGAAAATTCCTTCGAATGCCAGCGTGTAAATCGCTTCCGGGATCATGTTCCTCGTAAAGATGAACATTCCCACGCTGGTAGCCACGGCCAAGGCTCCGTAGAAGCCGGCCCGCCGGCCAAAAAACCTCCGCCCGAACTCAAAGGTCAGCAGGACCAGTCCGACCATCGCCAAGCCTACCGGGAGGCGGGTCGCAAATTCGTTTTCGCCAAAAATTTTATAGCTGGCGGCCACCAGCCAGAAGTGCATGGGAGGACGAATGAGGTACCGTACTCCATCCATGTACATGACCACAAAGTCATGTCGCTGCAGCATCTCTTGGGATACGAGCGCATGGGCGGCGTCAACATCCTCGTCATCGAGCGCGGGGGTCCAGGCGGTACCGATATAAAGGCCTGCGGACAGAATCAGTAAGCACAACACCATCCACAGCGAGCCGACTTTAACGTTTCGCATCAACTATTCCCATAAAAACCATTAGGATGGGATAAATTGTAGCATAACACTTTGATGCTTCTTAAAACCCTTGGGTAGCGTGCCCTCCAGGTAAAACCCATGTATAGCAGCAGAGATCACCACAAATCAATTCCAGCGACACTGTAGGCAGGCCTTGTGAACGGCTGTCCTTTTTCTGTCCGTGCGAGCAGTATGTTTTTTTGTTTCTTCACTCTAGGCTAACCCCAAGGTTGTTCGTGAGATCCGCGGGAGGTGTGGTTCGCGGCTAGCTGTTCAGACGCAACGCATGTCGATTTTCTTATTCCTGCGGAGGGTACCATCATGATACATCTCGAAGCGTTCCAGGAGTTCCGCTCTGGCCTGACGTTTCTGCGCGGAGGCGATGCGCATAGGGCCCTGCCTCATTTGCGGTCCGCACTCGATCACGAGCCGTCCAACCCTTTTTACATCTCCTACGTAGGTGTCGCGGTCGCCGCGGCGGAACAAAAATGGGCCGAGGCGGAAAAACTCTGCCACTCCGCAATGCGCATGAATCGCCGGCAAGCCCAGCTTTACCTGAATCTCGCCGAAGTGTACGTCGCCGCCGACCGTAAGCAGGATGCGGCGGACGTGCTGGCGCGTGGCCTGCACTATGCGCCGCACGATACGCGCCTGAAAATGGCGCTGGACCGCCTGGCCTTGCGTCGTTCCGCCGTTCTGCCATTCTTACCGCGGCAGCATGTAATCAATCGCAACCTGGGCAAGCTGCGGCATCACGCGCTGCAGGTTCTGGCGGCGCTATAGCCTGGAGGGTACATTCCCATTGACGGGCAGATCGTCCAGGATTGCGTACGGGGTGCTTGAGCGCTATGATCGAACTCCGATGCGACGCGTCTTCGGATTCTTTATCTATCACCCCGAAAAAACGTGTCCCCGGTGTGGCAGCATGCACGTGCATCGGACTAAGCGTGGGCGAATTCTGGAGTACTGGGCCCTGTTTTTCCTCAATGTACGCCCCTATCGCTGCGGAAAGTGCCGCCTTCGTTTTTACGGACCCAAGAAATTCTCGAGCGATAAGGGACAGTTCACCGAGACGGAAAGTGCCGCAGCTGTTGATGCCGCACAGCGGCGTCAGCACGATGAGAAGTCAACTCGTTCCTCGCGGCGCTGATTTGAGTCTTTTCATTTCTCCTCTTCTTTCTCCACGCCCCTCCACATAAATGCATCTGTATAATACCGCTTCGTGAATTTCGATCTCACCGCCTTGCTGCAGCGCTTGTTTGGCCCGGACAGCGAACGGCCCGGATACTTGGTGTCGCGTTGGATTTTTCTGCGTGGGCTGGGACTGATTTTTTTCTCCGCATTTTACTCACTGGCATTTCAGATACGCGGGCTTATCGGACCGCGTGGAATTCTCCCGGCCGAAAGTTACCTTGCCGAAGTGGCGCGCGTTTTTGGAGCGCAGCGCTTCTGGTTCGCGCCGTCGGTGTTCTGGTGGTCGGCGAGCGATCGCGCGCTGCTCGCGGTTTGTGTTGTGGGAATGATCGCATCGATTCTGCTGGTACTGAACATCTGCCCGCGCGGCATGTTGGTGATCTGCATGGTCGCGTTTCTTTCTTTCATCAGCACGGCTCGGGATTTTGCGGGCTACCAGTCCGACGGCATGCTGCTCGAGGCCGGGTTCATCAGTCTGTTTTTTGCGCCGGCAGGCTGCCGCCCGCGGCTTGGAAATTCGGACCCGCCTTCCCGTGCCAGCCGATTCTTGCTCGTTTGGCTGATGTTCCGTATCTATTTTGAATCGGGCATTGCGAAAATTTTGGGGCACGATCCGGAATGGCGCAATTTTACCGCCATGGATCAGTATTATCAGAATGGTCCGCTGCCCACCTGGATCGCCTGGTACGCGCATCATTTGCCGCACGCTTTTCATGCGGCCACAGCGGCCTTGGTGCTAGTTCTCGAACTCTTTTTAATTTTTGCCGTGTTTCTGCCGCGCCCATTTCGCATTCTGCTTTTTTTTCTCATCACGCCCTGGGAGATCGGCATCATTTTCACCAGCAATTACGCCTTCTTGAACTATCTGGTTTTGTTGCTCGGCATTCTATTGCTCGATGACGAGTTTTTTGCCCGCCTGTTGTCTTCCGGCGTTGGGATTTCGGCGGGAGCCGAAACTGCAACTCTTTTTTCGACACAAGCAGTGCCACGCGTCAGCTGGAAGACAAAAGTTCGCATGTACGTGCAGGCCTTCTTTCTATCCTGGGTGTTCTACGCGACCTGCTTGTTGCTGCTCTCGATGTTCACTCGCAATGTCCCTTTGCCAACAGCGCCCGTGCGCGCTCTCGAACCTTTTCGCATCGCCAATGATTTCGGGCTTTTCGGAGTGATGACTCGCGATCGCTACGAAATCGAATTCCAGGGATCGCGCGACGGCCACTCGTGGACTGCATACCCGTTTCGTTATAAGCCGCAGGATTTAAATGCGCCTCCCCGCATTTTTGCGCCGTACCAGCCTCGCTTTGATTGGAATCTCTGGTTCGCTTCGCTGGGTTCCTGGCGCGAAAACACGTTTGTAGTTCAGGTTGAACAGAGTCTTCTCCAGGCTGAGCCGGACGTTCTGGCTCTCTTCGCCAGGAATCCATTTCCGGGAGAGGCGCCGCTGCAGGTCCGCGCCGTTCTCTGGCAATACTGGTTCTCCGACTGGAAGGAGAAGCGCGAACACGGTCTCTGGTGGAGTCGCCGCCAGATCGGATTGTATGCACCTACCATCGAACGTGAGCCCGACGGAAAACTTGTGATCGTGGAATGGCCCGCTGCGCCTGCACTAACTCCGCCAGCACAATAATTGTGAGGGAACAAGAAATCCGTCGGCCCAACTGCATTCGCTCGGCATTCGCCTGTCCTCGTGGACTAGAACCCCCGACCTATTTACTGAAAACCATGGTTTCAGTATTTCCGGGACTTCTGGTCCATATCTCGCGTTATCCCCGAATCCTAATCTGACCTCACGTTGCAAGCGATCCAAATCGTAATAAAGCACGGCAACGCACTGAGGTGATTGAATGCTTCTTGCCATAGCTTTACTTTTGCTTCAACCGCAAGACCCTTCGCAGATCGTCTTTTCCGCAGAGAATATGGCCGCCCTACAGCCGGTTAATTCTTCTTCAGATGCCGATTCCGCGTCTGCCATGGAAGTTTCTCTTCCCCTGACGCCGGATTCTTCCGATATATCGATTGAACCTTCTCCGACCTCCGAGGGCACGGTGGTGTCGAGCGCTTTGAATGCTCCCGAGCCGGACCCAATCACTGGCCCCTCTGTGAATGCATTCCTGCGACCTGGCACGCCGATGACCGTCTCCGTTAAACAATTGCTCGCAGAGGAGCGCCACAAAACGCACATGTGGATCGGATTGGGTATCGCCGAACACAGCGCCGCTACATTTGACGCCTGGACCACTCGCCGCGCCATGACCAACTACGGCGCGCACGAGCTCAACCCAATGTTAAAGCCGTTTGCGGGGAACACCTCCCTGTACGCCGCCATTCAAGTCGGCCCCGCGGTGATGGATTTTGTCGGCAAGAAAATGATGTCCAGCAGACACAACTGGGTACGCAAGATGTGGTGGGTCCCCCAGAGCGCCAGCTTTGCCAGCTCGCTGTTCTGTGGCGTTCACAACCTCGGCGTGCACTAAACGGCCGAGAAGTACGCGAAACTTTCTTCCCTCTGACAAAAGCGTGACGGGCACCCTCCCTGTCACGCTTTTTCCTTGTAGACCAACTTTACTTCTTGGATGTCGTGGTTTGTAGCTCGTCTCTTCAGATGCGAGGCTCTGCTTGGGAGTCGCGCGAAAAACCCGCGTTTGAAGACGTGAATGAAAGTTAAAAAAAACGTCACTCCTCTTAACTAACGACCGCCAAACCATTGCGGCATTTTTCGCGCTGCTGTAGTATCGCCGCCAATGGCGGAAATTCCCATCGCTACGGCGGAAACGATTGCGGCGCCGGTTTCATCCAGGCCCGAGGCTGTGGACGCCGTGCGACCCGCACGGATGGTTTCCCTCGACGTTTTTCGCGGCTTCACCATTGCCGCGATGATTCTGGTGAACGATCCCGGGTCATGGAGTCATCTTTATGCCCCCCTCGAGCATGCCGAGTGGAACGGCTGGACTCCTACCGACCTGATTTTTCCATTCTTCCTGTTCATCGCGGGCGTCTCGATGACGCTGTCGTTCGCATCCCGCCTCGCGCGTGGAGTAACGCGCAAAGCGGTGGCCCTCCATGTGGTTCGCCGCAGCGCGCTCATCTTTGCCATCGGACTTTTCTTGAATGGACTGCCATTTTTCGATCTTCACACAATCCGCATCATGGGCGTGCTGCAGCGTATTGCACTGTGCTATCTCGCCGCCGGATTGTTCTACCTGGCAACGATGCGGCGCGAAGTAACCGCGGACAATAGATTGCACGTGCGCGCCAATGTCAGCGCAATCGCTGCCGTCGCTCTCGTGCTGCTTGTGGGTTACTGGGCGCTCATGACTTTCGTGCCCGTGCCGGGCTACGGTGCAGGGCATCTCGGCAAGGATGAAAATCTCGGCGCGTACATCGACCGCGCTCTGATGGGCGGCCACCTGTGGTCGGAGTCAAAGACCTGGGACCCCGAAGGATTTCTCTCCACGCTTCCAGCCATCGCCACAGCACTCATCGGAATTCTTGCGGGCGAATGGATGCGGTCGAAACGCGGTGGCATGCGGAAAGTTTCGGGACTGTTGATCGCCGGGGCCGGTTTGATGCTGGCGGGACGCTTGCTCGACCCCTATTTCCCGATCAACAAGAATTTGTGGACCAGCACGTTTGTGCTTTTTACCGGCGGCTTCGCCATGCTACTGCTGGCCCTGTGCTATTGGATTGTGGATTTGCGCGGCTGGCGAAGGTGGGCGGCGCCCTCTCTGGTCTTCGGGATGAATGCTATCCTAGCTTACGCGCTTGCCGCTATCGTGTCGGAAACCAGCATTGACTTTGAATTTGCCGGCGCCGACGGACGCGGGGAGACCCTGCATGGGTGGCTGTACAATAATTTTTTCGTTCCCTACATGAGTCCGAAGAATGCCTCGCTAGGTTTCGCTGTATTTTTCGTCGCGCTGATTTTTGTGCTTTTATGGCCGCTCTATCACAAGAGAATCTTTGTCCGCGTGTGATCATTAACGCCGCCTCGCAAAATGGGCACGAACCGTAGCTAACTCCCCATCAGTTCGTGCGCTTTGTCAATCAGCGTGGAGAGGGGCGCCGTTTTCGAGAGCACCAGGCTCACGCCTGATTTGGAGGTCGTCGTTTTTGAAAGCGATTCTCCGTACAGAGTAAACAGAATAATTGGGGTACGCGGAAAGATTTTTCGCAACTCGGATGCCGCTTCCAAACCATTCATGCGGGGCATGGAAAGGTCCAACGTAATCACGTCTGGATTGATTTGCCGCGCGAGGTCAATACCTTCCCTGCCATCGTTGGCTTCCGCGCAGGACTTAAAACCGTCGGACAAGAAAGCTGCTGCAAGTCTTTTTCGAATCGCGGGACTATCATCCACGACCAGCACCGTCTTGCCAAAGCCTCGCTTTTTAGGATCAATGTCGAGTTCCACAAAAGCTCGGTTCTGAGGGTCTCGGTGCACTCCGGGCGCTGGCGGGCAAGAGATGTGAATATGAACTCAGAAGAGTCTGTCCTCAATCAGGTGATTGCTGTAGTGGAAATTTAAAAAGGCCGATCACTTCCAATCCGGAAATCCCAATCGGTCACGTTTCAGAATTCGTAAGACGGACAGCGCGTCATTCAACGCTTCATACTCGACGCGGCCGCCGTCTCGTGACGCGGATACCTGCCGAAGGCGCTCGAAAATCAGGGCTTCGACATTTTGTATTTTTTCAGCCATGCGCTCGCGGTCAAATTCGAGGATTGCGTCCCGGAGAGGCCCTTGCCATTCGGGGAATTTCAGTTCTTCGTCGCTCATACAAACGTTCCTTCTCTAGCGTCTCTCCATCTTTACTTATAGCTACCCGAAGGCTAGCAGGCACGAAATGATACGGGTCAAATCTTTAGGAAATCTAAATGTGCCGTTATAAACGAAGTGCTGTGCGGTAACGCCAGCAGTGAATGTAGATTGCCTTAGTTTTTTGGCTTGACGTTCTGCTTGCAAATTTCTTTAAGGCGAGATACGATAACGTCACGTTAGCGTAACGCTTCGTCCGGAGGGAAGGCGATATGGCAAGCCAAAACAAGAACGGCAGGATGCACTTCGAAACCACGATTCAGTCGGAAATTCCGCAAGGCCGGAATGGAAAACACAGACGGATCGTGACGACAATCCTGAAGGATCTCGACGAATTGAGAGCGGGCTCCGCGCTTAAGATTCCACTTGCGGACCTGGCGGAATCAAAAGAAAAAGTGCGTTCGGCGTTGAACCGTGCAACCCGCAAAGCTTCGCGCAAGGTGGCCACGGCCTCGGACGCCACATTCCTGTATGTGTGGAACGCGAAGGACTAGCACCGGCCTTCGTACGTTTCACTTTCACGAACTTTCGCTACCTTTATTGCAGCACGACCTTATCGAACCGGTAGCTGAACTCCTCTGCCAGATACAATGTTTTTTCATCCGGACATGTCAGCGCATGGACTGAATCGAACCATCCGGGCAGCCTGCCGAGTTTTCCGAATTTGCCAAGCACTTTGCCGCTCAAGTCGAGTTTGTATACCTTGCCGATGCTCCCCACGAAAATAACTTGAGTGGGCCCCGGAGTAATGCAGAGCGACCACGCCGGACCGTCCAGCCGCCATTCCTGCTTAAACGTTCCGTCCGTGTCGAAAACCTGGACGCGGTTATTCTGGCGATCGGCCACATACAGGTTGGATTTTGCGTCGATCACAATGTTGTGCGGCGTATTGAACTGGCCCGGCCGGGTACCTCGGTCGCCCCAGTACTTCACCAGATTGCCTTCCCGGCTGAACTTCACGACGCGCGAATTTCCGTAGCCGTCCGTCACATAAGTACTGCCGTCAGGGCCCACGACCGTGTCCGTTGGCTGATAAAAACTTGCCGGAGCGGGAATGGCGCGTTCGATTCCGTGCGTCAAGTACACCCAAGGTTCCTCGCGCCGCCCGAGAGCCTGCTCGACTCTGCGTTTGGGATTAAATTTCACGACCAGATTGTCACCTGAATTGACGTACCAAAGATTGTCCTGGGAATCGAATCGTATGCTGTGCGGCACGCGGAATATCGGAGAGCCCTCGCCGAAGGACCCGATAAAATCCCCATCGGCGGAAAATTCCAGCAGGGGATGATTGCCCCGGTTCAGGATAAAAATATGTCCCTTGGAATTGATAGCCACGCCCACGGCCTCGGCCATGATCATGTCGGTGGGGATTTTTAGAAAATCGTCGACCACGCGGAAGGGAATTTCCGGGGCCTGGGGCATTTCCTGAGCGGAAAGGGCTGTTCCAAAAAGGAAGACTAAAAGCGCCAAATATTTCATGGTTCACCTCATTCCAGAGAGACTCTCGAAGGTTAACCGGTTTATTTGCTTGGGCCTTGCGGACGAGTGGCATTGTATACCCACTAGTTGCATTTAAGTGGGCCGCATTTTTAACCTTGCCGTAACATAGGCATTCAACTGGTCTATGTAATATAGTGTCCTAACTGCCCGGCAGATTGGAGTGCCCGTCCGCATGGAAGAAAAAGAATGAAGCGCGTCCTTTTGATTGAAGACGACCGGGATATCGTAGAGTTGGTCCGTTACAATTTGGAGCGCGAAGGATTTCAGGTTGCGGCTGCTACGGATGGAGCCACGGGCCTGGTGCAAGTGCGGAAGTCACCCCCGGACATGCTGTTGCTCGATCTGATGTTGCCAAAGCTCTCAGGTTTGGAAATTTGCAGGGACATTCGTCGCGATCAAGCGCTGAATCGATTGCCAATTCTAATGCTGACAGCGCGCGGCGAGGAAGCGGATCGGGTTGTGGGGCTGGAAATGGGCGCGGACGACTACGTTACCAAGCCATTCAGCCCACGCGAACTTGTGGCGCGCGTCAAAGCTCTGTTGCGGCGCGCAGAGCCACCGGGCGAAACGCCTCGCGTAGTCGAAACACGCGGGTTAATTATCGATCCTTCCTCCTACCGCGTGACCCATGACAACAATCCCGTAACGCTCTCCACTTTGGAATTCCGCTTGCTATACTACCTGGCGACGCGGCCGAATCGTGTGTTCACCCGCGACCAGTTGCTGGACGCCGTGTGGGGGACGGAACGATTCGTCACCCCGCGCAGCGTGGACGTATACATTCGCCGGCTGCGCGAAAAGGTCGAAACCGATGCGGACCATCCCGCGTTTCTAAAAACGGTGCGCGGCGCTGGTTACATGTTTGAAAGCGGCGCGCAATCGAAGGAAGTCGAGGAATAGCTTCCTGTGCGGCTAAGCCTGTTCTGGCGACTGGGCCTGAGCTTCCTGGCCCTGGTTCTGGCCATCCTCGCCGGCGCCTATTGGTCCATTTCCACAAGCGTCACGCCTAACGCAGCCGCCGTGGTGCGTCACGCGCTGTGGCTTGCAGCGCTCGGCATTCTGATCGTAACTGTTGGTCTTTCCCTCATCTATTCTCTGGTGTTTTCCTCGCGAATGAGACGAGTGATGCACTTCGCGCAACGCGCCGCGGCAGGGGATTTTTCGCCATTACCTCGTCCGGCTGCGCATGATGAAGTCGCCGACCTCGGCGAGGCGTTGGGCGGCATGGTTGCGCAACTGGGACAAACCATTCGCACTCTGACGGACGAGCGCAACCGTTCGGCGGCGATTCTCAGCAGCATGGTGGAGGGCGTCGCCGTAGTGGGCAGCGACGAGCGTATTCTGTATTGCAACCAGGCGTTCGAGCAGATCCTGGAGTTGCCGCAGGGAAGCTCGCAAGGAAAAAAACTTGTCGAAGCGCTGCGGCAGGCCGAACTGGTTTCCGCTGTGCGCCAGGTGCTTCCCGGAGGCGATGAAATCACCGGGGAAGTTGAGGTCGGCACCGTGCGTCGTCGCAGCTTCAGCGTGACCGCGGCGCCGGTACGGGCCGCCGGAGCCAGCAGCGCAGTGCTGGTGCTGCATGACATCACGGAGTTGCGGCGGCTGGAGCGCGTGCGGCGGGATTTTGTGGCCAATGTCTCACATGAATTCAAAACTCCGCTAACGGCGATCCAGGGATTTGCCGAGACGCTACTCGCCGGCGCGCTCGACGATAAGGCCAACAGAATACGCTTCATGGAAATTATTCGCGAACAAGCCCAGCGCCTGACCCGCCTGACGGACGATCTGCTGAAACTTTCCCGGATTGAGGCGGGACGCCTGGAGCTCGAGTCAAATCCAGTCAGTGTGGCTGCGCTGGTAAATGGGTGTGTGGAATCCGCGCGCCTGAAAGCGGAGTCGAAAGGGCTGCAAATTACGGTCGAATTGCCGGAGAACATTCCCTGCATACGCGGTGACGCCGTGCAGTTGGGCGAGGTTCTGCAAAATCTCGTGGACAACGCTTTGCAGTACACGCCGTCGGGAGGGCGCATCGATGTAACCGCCTACTCAAACGGCCATGAAGTTATCTTCACCGTTGCCGACACGGGCATCGGAATTCCGGAATCAGACCTGGAGCGCATCTTCGAGCGATTTTATCGCGTGGACGCAGCCAGATCGCGGGAGGCAGGAGGAACGGGGCTGGGCCTTTCGATCGCGCGGCATATTGTGGATGCGCATGGTGGACGCATCTGGGTGGAGAGCGCCATAGGGCAAGGTTCGCGGTTCCGCTTCAGTATTGATTCCACGGCTTAATATAGGCTGGCTTCAAGTAGCACAGGCTTCAGCCTGTGTGGTTTTGACTTCTGCCCCATTAAACCACAAACAATCCGACGGTTCGGCGTATGTGCAGTTCAAAAAAAATCAAAATCGCACAGGCTGAAACGTGTGCTACTCGGTAAAAGACCTTCGCAATATATTCACCTCGCCTTCATGCTTCCTTTACATAGACAAGTTAGAGTGATTTCGTCGGCCCGTGCACGGATAAAGGTGAATCATGGCGACTGCCGCAAACAACATTCAAACAATTTATGAAGATGTGCTCGCGAATTACCTGATCTCGATGGCCCGCACGGTCGAGAACAGCGTGGGATATGCGCTGGATGCGCTGTTGCGCCCAAATCGGGAGCGGGCGGCCGCGCTGTCGAGCCAGGTTTTTCTGGTCGAGCCGCGCGTCAACGAAATGGAAATGTTGATTGACGACCATGCGGTGCGGATGCTGCGCACAGGATTGCTTGATGACGAAGAAATTCGGCGAGTCGTGGCATCGCAAAAAATCGCCAATGACCTGGAACGTATCGGCGACCTGGCCGTGAATATTTCCGAGCGCGTGATTTCGCTCGCTGGGATGGAAGTGATGGAAATGCCGCAGGAACTTGAGCCTATGAGCGGCGCCGTTCGCGGGATGCTTGGACGCAGCCTCGGCGCGTTGATATTTCGCAATGTCGTGCTGGCCGGTGAGGTGCTGGAATCGGACGACGTGGTGGACCGCTACCGCGACCAGATTTTTGAGCATCTCCTCGCGGGAATGATTCGCGAACCGTCCCACGTGGCGCCGCACCTGCAGTTCGTTCTGGCCACGCGATATCTGGAGCGCATTGCGGATCATTCCACCAATATTGCCGAGGACATTATTTTTTGGGTGCGTGGTTTGGACGTACGTCACGGACGCGCACGGTTAAACGCGGACGAGAGGAATTATCCGGAAAAGCGCTCCTGAGCCGCGACCGAGTATTCGCGGGCAAGACCAAGATTCCTCGCTGTAACCCCACCCCGGGCCGGCGCTCCCCTGGCGTCGGCCCATCCTCTCTTCCACCAACAAAAAGAAACAAAAGCACTTATAAGCCTTTGGATTTTATCGCTGCATTACGGGCTTGTAACACAGCTGTAACAATTCAGAGTCAGTATTGGCTGAGACCTTCAGGAGATAAAAAAAATGCGAATTGTAAAGTTATTCAGCGTGCTGGCGGTTCTGCTTCTGCTGGGAACAGTGGCGATAGCTGAAGGCGGACAGGTGTTGTTAAACGCCGCTGGCGCGACTTTCCCATATCCTATATATTCCAAGTGGTTCGATCAGTACCATCAATTGCATCCCAACGTGCAGATTAACTATCAATCGATTGGTTCGGGCGGAGGCATTCGCCAATTGCTCGACAAGACGGTGGATTTCGGCGCGTCCGACGGACCCATGACGGACGAGCAACTCAAACAGGCCAGCGTGCCGATACTTCATTTCCCGACCGTGTTGGGCGCGGCGATCCCCAGCTATAACATACCGGGCGTGCAGACTGACTTGAATTTTACTCCCGATGCGCTTGCCGGAATTTTTCTCGGGAAGATTACAAAGTGGAATGATCCAGCGATCGCCTCCGCAAACCCGGGAGTGAAATTGCCTGGAGATGACATCGTTGTCGTGCATCGCTCCGACGGCAGCGGCACTTCCTACATCTGGACCGATTACCTTTCCAAGGTGAGCCCCGAGTGGCAACAGAAAGTGGGCAAGGCGACCTCCGTGAATTGGCCTGTTGGACTCGGCGGAAAAGGCAATGAAGGCGTTTCCGCTTTGATCCAGCAGACGCCCGACTCACTCGGCTACATCGAGCTGATTTACGCGATTCAAAATCATCTGCCCTACGGTAAGGTAAAGAATTCCTCGGGAACCTTCGTGAAGGCCGATCTCGCGAGCGTTTCAGCAGCTGCGGCAGCCGCTGCCAAGTCGATGCCTGATGATTTCCGGGTCTCCATCACTAACCCCGAAGGAAAAGGGGCTTATCCAATTTCGAGTTTTACCTGGCTTCTGATCCCGGCAAAATGGACTGACACAGCAAAGCGCGATGTCGTCAAAGACTTCCTGAAATGGATGATGACGGACGGGCAGCAATCCTGCGAAGCCCTCTCGTATGCAAAGTTGCCGAAGGAAGTCGTTGCCAAGGAAATGAAGGCGATCTCCAAGATCGAATAACTTTCGGTTTGCAGTACGTTCGGGTTTACCCTGATGGCCACTACACCTAATGCAGCAACGCCCGCGGATCTCGCATGGAGTCCGCGGGCGTTGCTGCGTCGATTGCGGGGCGCTGATGAGATCGCGCACCTGATCACATTCATCGCCGCCGCAACCCTCCTGCTGATCACCGTATTGCTTGTGTATCAACTCTGGGTGCTTTCCGCTGAAGCGCGAACCAAGTTCGGCTGGCACTTTTTCGTCACCAGGACCTGGGATCCGGTCGCAGGCCAGTTTGGCGCTCTACCGTTTATTTATGGGACTTTGGTTACTTCTGCCGTGGCGCTGGTCTTAGCGGTTCCGCTGGGAGTAGGCGGGGCGATTTTTTTGGCCGAGCTTGCGCCGCCCGGACTTTCCTCCTCTCTTACTTTCGTCAGCGATTTGCTGGCGGCGGTCCCCAGCGTAATTTACGGTTTGCTGGGCGTATTCCTGCTGGTGCCCGTCATGCGAACGACGATTCAGCCATTCTTGAAAAGGACTTTGGGATTCCTGCCGCTATTTCAGGGCCCCGCGTATGGCATTGGTTTCCTGACGGCGGGAATCGTCCTGGCCATCATGATCGTTCCCTTTGTCCTTTCGGTTTCTCGTGAAGTGCTGCTGGCGGTTCCGCGTGACCAGCGCGAGGCTGCTTTGGCGCTCGGAGCGACAAAATGGGAGTCCACCTGGAAAGTCGTTGTGCCCGCCGCGCGTATCGGAATTTTTGGATCGGTATTTCTAGCCTTGGCGCGCGCGCTGGGCGAGACAATGGCCGTTACCATGGTCATCGGCAACAATCCCAGAATTTCGCCGTCATTATTTTCGCCCGGCTATTCAATCGCAGCTGTGCTGGCCAATGAATTTTCTGAGGCCACAGGCAACTTGTATCTGAGCGCGCTGATTGAACTGGGTCTTGTTCTGTTTCTGCTGACATTTGTCCTGAATGGTCTCGCGCGGCTTCTTATTGTGATCACCACGGCCAGAGGCAGCGGGGTGCTTCCGACATGAGCGCCCGCTTGATATGGCGGAAAACGCTGAATGCAACGATGCTTTCGCTCACGGGCGTCTGTGTATTGATTACCGTATCAGTGCTGTTCTTTATTCTTGGCTATCTTGTTTATAACGGCGGAAAAGATCTCTCCTGGAATTTCTTTACCCGTCTTCCCGCGCCGGTGGGCGAATCTGGCGGAGGAATGGCGAACGCGATCGTAGGCAGCCTGAAACTTTTGCTGCTGGCGGCGCTGTTTGGTGTGCCGATCGGTCTACTCGGCGGAGTTTATCTCGCGGAATTCGGCGGCCGGACGATTCCATTTCTCGTCCGGTACACGGCGGACCTACTGAACGGCGTGCCATCCATCGTGATCGGCATTTTCGCATATGCACTGGTCGTAATGCCCATGCATCACTTTTCGACTCTGGCCGGCGGAGTTGCGCTGGCGATCATGGTGATCCCCACCGTGCTGCGTAACACGGAGAGTTTCCTGCGCGCCGTGCCAAGTGCGCTGCGTGAAGGATCATTCGCGCTGGGGGCCAACAAGTGGAAGATGATCGCAACGGTGGTATTACCGGCCGCTTCTCGCGGGATTCTCACCGGTGTGTTGCTGGCGCTGGCGCGCGTAGCCGGAGAGACGGCTCCTTTGCTGTTCACTGCGTTCGGAAATCGCTATTGGAGTCCCGGCTGGTTGCAGCCAACTTCATCCCTACCGGTTATAATTTACACGTACGCAACGGGACCCTACGAGGATTGGCATCGACAGGCATGGGCTGCGGGACTGGTGCTTCTGGCTCTGGTTTTGGTGACCAACATCCTGGTTCGTACGTTTTTATCCCGCGGGACTTCGTATGAGAGGTCATGAACCATGAATGCTGCCTTTCCATTAATGGGGGATTCGGGTCCCGCTACTTCGGCCGCATCGTCCAAGTCCAGGGTTGCAGCGGAGGGCACTGCCGCGGCCGCTCCGGGCGCGAGCACGTTGCGCATGAAAGTCACGAAAGTTAATTTTTACTACGGCAAGAACCACGCTCTCCACAACGTCTCCCTCGATGTGGCCACGAATCGCGTGACGGCGCTGATCGGACCCTCAGGCTGCGGCAAATCGACACTCCTGCGAACGCTTAACCGGATGTACGAAACACTACGACACACGCGTCTGGAAGGGGAGATCGCGTTGGACGGAGTGGACATTCTGACGTTGGATGTCACAAAGTTGCGGCGCCTGGTGGGCATGGTTTTTCAGAAACCAAATCCGTTTCCCAAATCCATTTATGAAAATGTGGCATATGGCCTGCGAATTAACGGCCACAAAGGGCGCCTCGACGACGCTGTCGAAAAAAGTTTGCGGCGCGCCGCGCTCTGGGACGAAGTGAAAGACAAACTCCAGAAATCGGCGTACGCTCTATCCGGCGGGCAGCAGCAGCGATTGTGCATCGCGCGCGCTCTGGCCGTGGACCCCGAGGTGCTCCTTCTGGACGAGCCCTGTTCGGCGCTGGACCCGGTGAATACGGCGAAGATAGAAGAATTATTATTTGAATTAAAGCCGTCCTGCACGCTGGTTATCGTTACGCACAACATGCAGCAGGCGGCGCGCGTCAGCGACTCGACGGCCTTTATGCTGAATGGCGACCTGATCGAGTTTTCGCCGACCAGGCAAATGTTTACGACGCCTTCGGATCCGCGCACGGAGGCTTACATTACGGGCCGCTTCGGATGACGATGTCGAACGGCCGTTTGGATTCATAGATTAGAGAGGATGTAAAGAATGGAACGTCATTTTGAGCGCGACCTCGAAGAATTGAAGGAGCGGTTGCTCTGGATGGGCAGCCTTGCGGAACGCTCCGTGCATCAGGCCGTGCACGCAGTGCTCGAAGCGGATGAAAAGCTCGCTCTCGCCGTGCTGACCGAAGAAAACGTCATCAACGAACTGCAAATTGAAATCGACGATCGCGTCGTGCAGTTACTGGCGCTGCAGCAACTTATGGCCGCGGATCTCCGCTTCGTGCTGGCCATTGCGCGCATCAACAACGATCTGGAACGTATTGGCGATCAGGCAGTTAACATCGCGCAGTCCGCGCAGCGCATTCTGCGCCATCCTCGGGTGAAGCCTTACGTCGATCTCCCGCGCATGGGCGAACTCGCGGAAAAAATGATGCGTGACAGCCTCGATTCGTTGGTGCGCCGTGACGTTGAACTCGCGCGCTCCGTGCTCGCGCGAGATGATCAAGTGGACCAGCTCCGTGACCAACTTTTCCGCGAACTGTTGACTTACATGATGGGCGATTCCTCGGTCGTGTTTCCGGCGTTCGAGCTGATCCTGGTGGCGAAAAATCTTGAACGCATCGCCGACCACGCCACAAACATCGCCGAAGACGTCATCTACATGGTCGCCGGAAGCGACGTCCGCCATTCCACCGTCGAGCACCGTACTGCGTAATTAGTAGCACAGACTTCAGTCTGTGTGCTTTTGGGCGCGCGTAAAGACAACACAAATCGACACAGACTTGAACAGTTTGCAGAAAAAGTCATTCTGTCGTCATTCCGAACGAAGTGAGGAATCCCTCTCGGTGGAAATGCCCAGAGAAAGAGGGATTCCTCGGCACGCAGCGTCCCTCGGAATGACGAGCATTGAGTTTTCCGCAAACCGTTGAAGTCTGTGTAACTGACTCCTTCGTTGGTGGAAAGTTTCCCTCCCGCTATTCCTCCGGAAGTTTGTCTTCGAGTTCACTGGCCAGCTTGTGTACGTCCGTCGTCTTGCTGAACGACTGAACCTCTTGCTTGGAGGACTCTACGTTCACGCCCATGTGCTGGCAAAGTTTCTGCAACATTTGAAGGACTGTTGTCAGTTCCTGTTCCGTCAGCATACCGACTTGAAGATCCAGATGCGATCGCCGCTCGGCCTGGCGCGACATTCGACCCTGGCTGATGAGGACGAAAATCGTCAAGAACACGCTTTCGGAAGAGACGATGAGCGCCAGGACTCCGAACGGAAATGGATCAAACGGTTTCAGGCCAGGTATCACACCGCGATTTACCAGCACCCAACCGCAGATCAGAATGAATTGAGCGACCAGGAATCCCATATTGCTTACAAGCTTTGTAATCATGTCGCTCAGTCGTTCAGTGGTAGTCCGTCGACCGAGGGCGTCATGCTCGAGCTTGGCGATTGCCTCGATGTTGTATTGTGTCGGGTTCGCGGCAGCTTTGCGTGACATCGGTTTTTCCATGGTCAGCTCCTGGAAATGTTTTTGAAGATCTGCGCCGTCAAGAATCTGCAGACTTCTCTACTTTCCCACGAAATATAACGGCTGTCTTGCGATCGGTGTTCGAGGAATTGGCGACCGGGCCCGGGCTGCGACGAAACCATATCAGCCAGGTGGGCATTATGCGACAATGCGAACGCTTTTATCCCGCGGCACAGCAGTGTCCCGACCGCACCCGTCAGGAGCTCTCTACGTGAGAAGACCTTCCCTAGGCGCAATCTTCCTGGCACTGATTCCGTTTTTTGCGATGTGCTTTTCCGTATCCGCGTGGGATCGCATTTATCCCATGATTTTTGGCCTGCCCTTTAACATTTTCTGGCTGCTCTCGTGGATCGTGCTCACGTCCATATGCATTGGAGCTATGTATCGCCTGGAGACGTCGCGAACTTCCAAGGACTCCGTGCGCCGCCATCGTGAGAACGAGCTAGAATGAGTCCCAACGCGATTGCTCTCTCGATCATCTTCACGATTGTTGTGCTGGGATCCGCCATAGGCTTCTACGCTGGCACGCGCCACAAGATGAGCCTGGAACAGTGGACTGTGGGCGGCCGGGGATTTGGACCGCTATTCATGTGGCTGCTGATGGCCGGCGAAATCTACACCACATTTGCATTTCTCGGGGCCAGCGGCTGGGCGTACTCTCGCGGGGGGCCGGCCCTTTACATTCTGGCTTACCTTGGATTGGCAAACGTGGTGGCATTCTTCATTCAGCCGCCCATCTGGGAATTGGGCCGCGAACATGGCATGCAGACGCAACCGGATTTTTTTCTCGCGCAGTACCGCAACAAATATCTGGCCGCGTTTGTCTCGGTGGTGGGGGTCGCGTTCATCATCCCGTACCTTCAACTTCAGTTGACTGGACTCGGAATTATCGTTGAAGTGGCGAGCTTTGGCGGTATTGGACGTACGCGCGCCATGATGATCGCTGTCTCGTTGCTGGCGGGTTTCGTGTTTGTGAGTGGGATACGTGCTGTGGCTTGGGTCAGTGTGCTTAAGGATTTTCTGATGCTGATTGCCGCGATATCGATTGGCATCTATGTGCCGCACGTTTACTTCGGCGGAATTGGCCCGATGTTTGCCACGCTGGCACGCGAAAAACCTGACCACCTGGTTATGCCCGGCGCCACGAAAAACCTGGGGCACGCCTGGTATATGTCCACGGTTTTGCTGACTGCGCTTGGCGCATACATGTGGCCTCACAGCTTCGGTTCAAGCTTTACGGCCAGAAGCGCCGACACATTGCGCCGCAACACTGTCGTCATGCCACTTTATAATCTCTCCCTGGCATTCATATTATTCACAGGTTTTGCTGCGGTCTTGGTGGTTCCCGGCCTCATGAATGGCGATCTCTCGATGTTGACGATTGTGCGCAAAACTTTCCCGGCATGGATGCTGGGCGTGGTCGGCGGTGCGGGCGCTCTCACTGCAATGGTGCCTGCGGCGGTTCTGATCCTTACCGCGTCCACTTTATTTTCCAAGAATTTGTGGCGCCCCATTTTCGCGCGCACGATGACCGATGACCAGGTCGCGAAGTTGGCCAGAATAATGGTCGTCGCGCTCAGCCTCATCAGCCTGTATCTCGCCATCTACAGCTCAACGACGCTCGTATCTTTGTTGCTGCTGGGATATGCCGGCGTGACGCAATTTTTCCCCGGCGTTGTGCTCGGCCTTTTTTGGAAGCGCGTCACGATGGTGGGTGTTCTTACCGGAATGATTGTCGGAGTCGCCTGCACCGCGTTTTTGATCCTCAGTAACAGGGATCCAATCGGCGGGCTGAACGCCGGCTTTTTGTCTCTGTGCTTCAACTTTGCGGTCACTGTTCTCGTTAGCATTCTTGCGCCCGTCAAGGCTGCAAAGCTTGCAGAGAATTTTTCGGCGAGCGGGTCTGATGCGCCTTAAAACATACGCAATTTCCAAAACGTGGCAAACCATATTCCAGCCTTTCGAGGCACGCCTGAATCGTTCATAATGCGCGCGTGACCGAAAACGATCGCAATCAGGGAACGCCTACGCCACCGGTTATCGCTGAAGACGCCACTCCGATCCTTGAGGGGCGCGGCCTGGAGAAATTCTATGCGCAGCCGGATGGCGGTCGCATCGAAGTCGTGGCTCCAACTGATATTCAAATCCTTCCCGGTAAAATCGTAGCGCTCCTTGGACCTTCCGGCTGCGGGAAATCCACTCTGCTGCGCATGCTGACGGGACTTTCACGGCCATCGGCGGGGCAAGTGTTCTGGCATGGCCGTCCGCTCGATGGCGAACGGCCGAATGTTGGAATTGTTTTCCAGAGTTTCGCCCTGTTCCCGTGGCTAACCGTTCTTCAAAACGTCGAAGCGCCTCTCGAGGCGCAGGGCGTCGCTCCCGCCGAGAGACAGAAGCGGGCCCTCCGCATTATTGACGCAGTGGGCCTTGATGGTTTTGAAAACGCTTATCCAAAAGAGCTTTCCGGCGGAATGAAACAGCGCGTGGGATTCGCGCGGGCGCTGGTCATCGAACCGGAAGTCCTGTTCATGGACGAGCCATTTTCCGCGCTGGATGTCCTCACGGCGGAAACGCTGCGCGGAGAATTGCTCGAACTTTGGCATGACCGGAAAATTCCCACGCGCGCGATTTTTATTGTTACTCACAATATCGAAGAGGCGGTGGTGTTGGCCGACCGCGTGATCGTTCTCGCCAGCAACCCGGCACGCATCCGCGAAGATTTTGAGCTCACGCTCCCGCAGCCGCGCAACCGCAAATCGGAGTCCTTCGAAGTGCATGTCGATCACATTTATCGTGTACTGACGCAGCCTCATATCGCACATGAAAGGCCGGCGGAGCTGACGCCTCCCCTCACTCCACCGCCCCCCGTCGCCCCGTCGTCTGCGTCGCGCTATCCAATGCTGCCTCACGCGCGGCCTGGAGGCATCGCCGGCCTGCTCGAGATTCTCGCCGATCTCGGCGGGCGCGAGGAACTGCACCGGATCGCGGAGAATCTAAAACTTGAGGTGGATGACATACTGCCGATCGTGGATGCCGGCGCGCTCTTGGGATTTTTAACTGTCGATAGTGGGTACGTAATCATTACGGACCTCGGCCGGGAATTTGCTGCCGCCGATATTCAACACCGCAAGCAGCTGTTTCGAGAAGCGCTGCTCGCGCGCGTGTCTCTGTTTCAACAGATAGCTTCGGCTCTGCATGCAAAAAAAGATGGCACCATTCCAGCGGAATTGTTTCGCGATTTGCTCGACGAACACTGCAGCGAAGCCGAATCGCAACGCCAGGTCGATACCGCCATCCAGTGGGGCCGTTACGCGGAGCTATTTGACTATGATTCCGTAACAGGGCGGCTGAGCCGCACCCAGTCGTGACTCTCCGCTCGCCACGCCGCCACACATGAAAATCGTCCCGCCCATCAACCACGCGACGATTCTGCGCGCGATCACGGAACGCACGCGATGGAAAAGTTCATTCGTCGCTGATATTTCTGTCTTCGCGGGAATCCTTGCGATTCTCTACGCACTATTTGTTTCCGGGCGCATCTGGTTCGCGCCATTTACGCCCGTGGCGCACATTTCATCGAGCCCGCGCGCGCTGCCGCTGTACGCGGCGTATTCGCTGGTGCGCATGGCGATTGCATACGTTCTTTCGCTGCTGTTCGCGCTTGCGTACGGACTCGCGGCGGCAAAATCGGAGCGCGCGGCCCGCGTGATGCTTCCGTTGCTCGACATTCTGCAATCTATCCCGGTGCTGAGTTTTCTTCCCGGAGTGATGCTGGCGATGGTTTCGCTTTTTCCGCGCAGGCAGCTTGGCCTGGAACTCGGATCGGTGTTGCTGATTTTCACGGGGCAGGCGTGGAACATTGCGTTCAGTTTTTACGCCTCGCTCAAGGCAATTCCCCGCGAACTGGACGAAGCCGCGCGCCTGTACCGCTTCAGCCCCTGGCAACGTTTTGTGGAACTCGAGTTGCCGTACGGCGCTATTGGTCTGGTCTGGAATTCGATGATGTCGGTTGCGGGCGGCTGGTTTTTTTTGATGGCGTGCGAAATGTTTGTCCTCGGCGATCGCGATTTTCGCCTGCCGGGTCTCGGTTCGTACCTGCAGGTGGCTGCCGGCGCCGGAGATATGCGCGGCATTTTGTGGGGCCTGGCGGTGATGATCGCCGTGATCGTGCTGCTGGACCAATTTGTGTGGCGACCCGTGATCGCATGGGCCGACAAATTTAAATTTGAAAGCGTCGAAGGCGTGGCGCCACGCTCATTCGTGCTGACACTTGTGCGACGATCAGGATTTCTTGCCGCGGTTCATCGCCGCGCGATCGAACCGGTTGAAGAGCGTCTAATGAGCGCGTATGCGCGAAGGATGAAGGTTCGAGGCGGGGATGCTGTGGCCGATGGCGTCGCGAAAAAATGGATCATGCGTGCCGTGGGATCGCTCGTCTTGGCGGTGCTGACCTGGTTCGCGATTCGCGCCGTAGTCACGCTCGCGAAGCTTGGCGCGGGAGAATTCGTCTCGCTTGTGGGCGATGCCGCGTTTACATTTCTTCGCGTCAACACCGCGCTCCTGCTCGGCGCGTTGTGGACTGTGCCCGTCGGCGTGTGGGTTGGCACAAGCCCTCGCGTGGCGCGATTCGCGCAGCCGATAGTGCAGGTTGCCGCATCGGTTCCGGCTACGGCGCTTTTCCCCGTACTCCTCTTGCTGCTGATTCGCTCGGGTGGCGGCATGCAATCGGCCGCCATGGCGCTCATGCTGCTCGGCACGCAGTGGTACATTCTGTTCAACGTGATCGCGGGAGCGATGGCGATCCCCACGGATCTGAAAGAAGCCGCCAGCGTTTTTCGTTTCGACCGGTGGGAACGCTGGCGGCGATCGATTCTCCCCGCAATTTTTCCATATCTCGTAACGGGAATGTTGACCGCATCCGGCGGCGCATGGAACGCCAGCATCGTCGCAGAATATTTTCATTTTCAGGGGAAGGCGCTTTTCGTTCGCGGCCTGGGAGCGTCCATCAGCCGCGCCACCGATTCGGGGAACCTGCCCGTACTGCTTGCTGCGACGCTGGTGATGTCCGTGATCGTGGTAACCGTCAACCGAACTCTCTGGCAGAGGCTCTACCGGCTGGCCGCAACTCGCTACAAACTGGATACTTGAATTTTGTTCTCTGTGTCCTCTGTGCACTTTGTGTTAAAAGCTTTTTGGAAAAAGCTTCAACACAGAGTACACAGAGAGATGCCAGAAAGGCCACAGAGAATCCCTAGATCTACGCGTGTTCTTAAGGCAAATCGAGAAGTAGGAAATCCGCTGGCGCCGCTGATTCAGGCGCAGCGGCGAGTTGCAGTTCGCGTTCACTCGTCACACGCGCTTGATCCCCAGCATTGAGCGTTTCGCCGTTGAGTTTAAGATTCCCGCCAATCACGAAAATGTAAGCACGCCGCCCTGCAGCGATCTCGTGCGTGGTGGATTCGCCCGGAGCCAGAAGCGATGTGAAAATCTTCGCGTCTTGATGAATTTGCACCGCGCCCTTCGCAGAATCCGCTCGCGACGAACCATTGCTCCCGGCGGGAACCGCAATCGGCAACAATTTGCCGGAGCGCTCGGCCAGCGAAAAACTCTTCTGCTCCCAGGATGGCTCGAGATGCTTGACAGAAGGCATGATCCACAGTTGCAGCAAGTGCACGCGATCTTTCTTCGAAGGATTGTATTCCGAATGCCGCACCCCGGTTCCCGCGCTCATGCGTTGGATTTCGCCAGGCCGGATGACGCCGACATTTCCCATATCGTCGCGATGTTCGAGGGCGCCGTCGATAATATAGGTGACGATTTCCATTTCACGGTGCGAGTGAAATGGAAACCCGCCGGCGGGAGCCACGACGTCGTCATTGAAAACGCGCAATGGGCCAAAATTCATATTAGCCGGGTCATGGTAATGGTCGAACGAGAAATGCCAATGCGTATTAAGCCAATCTGTTTCAGCGTGGTAGCGCTCATCTGCGCGAATCGTCTTGATCATGGCTTTATTCTCCGGTCTGCCTGGGCAAAATTTGTTTTATATTTCGAGCAATACATTGGATGCAATCATGCAGTTTTCGTCGCAAGTGAGAAGTTGCAGTGGGACGGGCACTCTTGCCTGTCCTCTGTTGCCGCTGAACACAGACTTAGCGTTCGTCGGATACTTGCATCCATGCGCACGTATATAAACCAGACAGGCAAGAGTGTCTGTCCTACTGCCAGAACAAATCAGAGGATCCAATGGTATGTCAGACGAAACAAATGGGTTCTAATCCGCGTCGGTTCCGAGCGGCAGGAAATACTGCGTGCCTTTTACCGGCTCCTGCAGGCGGCGAAGAAGTTGTTGCAGGTCGGCATTGCGATCGACGAAATCGATTTCCGAGGTGTTGATGACAAGCAGATCCGAAGCGGAATAGCGGAAGAAGAAATGCTCGTAGGCTTTCACAACTTCCTCGAGATAGGCGTGCGAGATTTGCTTTTCCGCCGGTGATCTTTTCTTGGCGATGCGCTCGCGCAGGACTTCAGGTGTGGCTTGCAGATAGATCACCAGGTCAGGCGGCTTGATGCCGGCCGCAAACATTTCATAGTAGCGTTCGTAGAGCTTCAACTCTTCATTGTCCAGATTGACGTACGCAAAAATCTTGTCTTTCTCGAACAGGAAATCGGAAACCATTGGCGCGGTTCCGCTTGATTGCACTTCGCTGAGAAGGCGGTGGCGTTCAATGAGAAAATACATTTGCGCGCGGAAGGCTGCTCCGGCTTTTTCTTTATAGAAATCCGCCAGAAACGGATTGTCTTCCGAGTCAAAGACGCGCCGGGCGTGCAGCCGGTCGGCCAGGACTCGCGCCAGCGTGGATTTGCCTACGCGAATAGGTCCTTCAATGGCGATGGAGCGAGGCGGCTGAAACGCGGGGGCCGTCTGCGGAGACTTCTCTGGGGCCTTCTGCACAGCGGGCGAAGAAGATCGCGGCATGACACGAAATTATAACTGAAAGCGCGGCGATTGCACGCGCCGCAGAAAAACGGAATTTTCAGCTGGATTCTGTGCGTGTCTCGCGCGGCGGCGTGAGAAACGTGCGCGAAGGATAAGGCGCTGGGGATGCCGGGAGTTCGATGCGGAACGTCGCGCCTCCCTCAGGGCGATTGTAACAAAAGATTTGGCCGCCATGATCGTGGACGATTCCGTAGCAGATGCTCAAGCCCAGCCCCGTGCCCTTGCCTACTGGCTTGGTCGTGTAAAAGGGGTCGAAGACCAGACGCGGCTCGCTGACGCCGGGACCTGTATCGGAGAACAGGATGACGACATTCTCCCGTTCGCGAAACGTGCGCACGGTCAGCGTGCCGCCGTTTGCTTCCTCCATCGCATCCACGGCGTTATTGATGATGTTGAAGAATACTTGCAGCAGTTGGTTCGGATCGCCGCGAACCGCTGGAATCACCGCAGCAGTTTGCAATTCAATGCGAATGTTCTTTCCGCGAAGATCGAGGCGCCGTAGCTCTGCCGAACTCATAACCACGGCATTTACGTCGACCAGCGAACGCTGCTCGCTGGGCACCTGTCGTGCAAAGCTGAGCAGGTTGCTCACCAGCATTTTGGTGCGGCGCGCCTGATCGCGAATCTTCTCCGCCAGGTTGCGCGGGTGCTCGCCGATGGATGGATCGTCGATCAGCAGCTCGGAATAGCCCAGGATGGCTGTGAGCGGGTTGTTAATCTCATGCGCCGCGCCCGCAGCGAGCTGTCCAAGCGAAGCGAGTTTCTCGGCCTGCACGAACTGCATCTGCAGGCGTTTGAGGTTGTCAATGGACTCCTGCGAGACGCGCAGCAAGTGTAGGCGTTCCGCATCTATGAGCTCATGACGCAGAAAGACCAGGAAACCCAAGGGCAGAACGGCGGCCAGCGTGACCACAATACGGAACTCTCGCAAAGCCAGGGGCGCGTCGCTTGTTTTCACGCACCAGATCCCGATCAGAGGCAGCGAAAATAATGCGGCTCGCGCCAGGCGCGACGCCCAGACGGCTTCACTGCGCGGTGCGCTCCCAGAAGAATTTCCTTTGGGGTTATCTGTTCTGCTGGCATAACCCTGACCGCCGCTCGTGTACGCGACCACTCCGGCCATCCCTAGCCAGAGCAGCGACGCAATCATCGGCAAATCATAGAGGCTTCCGCTCGAGTACTCGTGCCGGTGGATGAAGAGATTTGCCAGCAAGGAAGCAATTGTGTACATCGCGCCGGCCCCGGCCAGGTGCGCGTAGATGCGCCGCCAGCGGCCCGTCGTTCTTACGGACAGCAGGGCCGCCCCGGTTGCAAATACAAGATTCTCGAAGGTGCAGATCACGTTGAATGTTTGTCTGTAGTGCGCATCGTTGATCACGACGTAGTGCCACGGAATGACAAAAAATAAATAAAGGTAGACCCACCAGCAAAGAAGCAACGAAAAGTCCACATAGCCGTATTTCAGCTTCTGGTTGCCGTCACGTACCTCAGGTTGAATCGTAAGCGCAGCAATCATGGGAACCGTGTGCAGGAAGAAAACAATGTCTCCGATAAAGGGCGCGGTTGTACCGCCATGCTTGTAAACCTCGGTGTAAGTCCAGATAAATTGCCCGCCAAGCCACATCGAACATCCGAGGGCCAGCAACATCCAGAACGCGTTGTTGCGCCAGTTTGGCGTAACCGCATTCATCAAGAGAATGCCATTCACGAGCAACGGCAGCAAACATTGGAAGATGTCTCCAAACGCTGTGCGGCCAGGTCCGGCTGGAACCAACACCGCCACGGCAGTGTAAGCTCCAAGCAAGAGCAGGCAAAAAATGGTGACTGATAGTGGAGTGCGCCAGGTCCACATCATAGTTCGACCTATCATTCATTTTAGCTTGGGGGTTTGGAGGGCTTTCGACGGCGTGGTACAGGTATGCCGAAAGGATAACAATTAGTTCTTTTGCACGAGGGTAACGTTGGACGCGAGGGAGACTTTTTCACCGTGAACTGAGTTGGTGTTTCGCGGCTGTAATTCCGGTCTCTATCTTGGAATTTGAAGGCCAGTGAAGATCGGTATTCCCCCGCTAAAGCACATTGCTGGATAATTATTTGGTTATTTACTTGTATTAAAATCCACCCGGCATTAGCCTTGAATGATCGTGGACCGATTTTCGGTTTCGGTGCGCTCCCACTTGCGCGGAATCTGCGCGTCGCTCGCTTCCCTCGTCTTTCCTGCGCCATGTCGTATCTGCGCCAGGATGCTCGACACCGGCAGTCGCATTCCTTTCTGCGGGGCGTGCCTTGCGACGCTCACAAAAGAGCTCTCCCAGCCGCAATGCGCGCGCTGCGGTCGTCCTATCGTTTCAACTGCCGTGACGGAGGCAGCTTCGCCTCCGCAATGCCGCCTTTGCCGCCTTGGCACCTATGATTTTGATTTTGTGCGAAGTTTTGGCGCTTACTCGCCGGCCATGGCCCGCGCCATTCTGCTGCTGAAGTACACGGAAATCACTCCTTTAGGCGGCTGGTTCGCCAATTATCTCGTGAAACTGGCTGAGCAGCACGCTGCAGGGTTTGCCGCGGACGTCGTGGTCCCGGTACCCTTGCATCCTAGCCGTCTCCGCGAACGCGGCTACAACCAGGCAGAGCTGATCGCCAAGCCTCTGGCGCGGCATTTAGGTATCCCTTTTCGGTCCTATCTCTTAGTGCGCACCAGGCCCCGGCCGGACAAAATCAGGCTCACGCACCGGGAACGCTGGGAGACGGTACGTGGCGCTTATGCTATGCATCAAACAGCTAAAGTTGACAAATTGTGTGTTTTACTGGTAGATGATGTACTTACCACCGGGGCGACGCTAGACGCGTGCTCCAGGGCCCTTCGCGGGGCCGGTGCCGTCCGGGTGGCGGGTATCACGGTTGCTCGGGCGCTGCCTTCCTCACTAGCGCTGGACGCGGCTGCGTTGGTTCAGGACCCAGAATGAACAAATTTGGCCACGGCGGTAGAATCCCCCGGCCCAAACCTCTGCCGGAAGTGCGGGGAGAGAAGCGCCCCCCAGGCGCTGTACCCCCCTCTGCGCGAAAACCAGCCATCATGCAGGAGCCTGTGCTTGTACTGAACGCGACCTTCGAGCCCATCAATGTGACCGCTGTGCGTCGCGCGATGGTTCTGATGATCAAGGGCGTGGCACAGGCAGAGGAAGTCAACCATACTCACGTCCACTCCGCATCGCGAGCGCTACCGGTACCGTCGGTGATTCGTCTGCTTGCTTACCGCCACATCCCGCAGCAGACGCGTGCCCTCTCGCGGAAGAACATACTTTTGCGCGACCGGAATACGTGCCAGTTCTGCAGCCGCACGCTTCCGGCCTCCGAGCTGACCCTGGATCACGTCGTGCCGCG